>Ga0123356_10001535_pt1 | contig 25436 bp, 19 predicted proteins | sample TergutEmb28metaG_2_FD_92546 | JGI IMG/M metagenome (GOLD analysis project Ga0123356, IMG submission 92546) | Embiratermes neotenicus P3 segment gut microbial communities from Petit-Saut dam, French Guiana - Emb289 P3 | ecosystem: Host-associated > Arthropoda: Insects > Digestive system > Gut ...
ACATGTGATATGTTCTTTACAGTTTCCGCACCTGGTTTAAAACCGGAAGATTTCAGGCTTGAATATGAAGAAATTTCCGCAGTACTGTTTTTAAAACCTGATGAAATTGATTTTTCACAAATAGCCTTTACATCCATCAGAAAAGCAGTAGAAAAATACATATCAGATATTGGCAATAATTAAGGAGGCTACAGAATGGAAACTCAATGTTCATTAAGAGTGAGAACATACGAATGTGACAGTTATAATCATGTTAATAATGCAAATTATTTAAATTACCTGGAATATGCACGTTATGAATTTTTAAAGGATGTAGGCTTTGATTATATAAAATTGATTAATGAAGGTTTTGGAACATACATTTCCCGCATAGAAATTGAATATAAAAAGCCTGCTTTTGCCGATAACGAACTGGTAATTAAATCCAAACCAATCAAGAAGGGAGCCGTCAGCGGCGTTATTTCCCAGCAGATATGGCGCGCAGATGATTTAATTGCCGATGCAAAAGTTACCTGGGTATTTGTTGATTCAAATGGAACACCGTCAAAAATTCCGCCCATGTGGGATTTACCCGGATTAAAGCCGTAAAACTTACACAACGCTTGTTTTTAATTTACTCTCTTTTTCAAAACGTTTGATTGCAAGTTCGATTAACCGCGTAATCAGGTCAGTATAGGAAATGCCGCTTGCTTCCCACATTTTCGGATACATGCTGATTCTTGTAAAACCGGGCATGGTGTTTATTTCGTTTACAATTATATCATCAGCGCCGGTGACTATATTTTTTTTCAGAAAAAAATCAACGCGGGAAAGTCCTTCGCAGCAAAGAACCCGGAAAACTTTAACCGCAAGTTCCTGTATGCGTTTTGTTGTTTCCATGTCAATCTTTGCGGGAATTTCCAATGATGCTCCCTTTTCATCTATGTATTTGGCATCATACGAATAAAAATCACGCAATGGAATTACTTCGCAGGGAATGGATGCAGCCGGATTTTCATTACCCAAAACAGCGCATTCAATTTCCCTGCCGGGAATAAATTCTTCTATTATAATTTTATTATCATATAAAAATGCATCTTTTAGCGCTGCTTCCAGCTGTTCTTCGTCATGTACTTTGCTGATACCGACAGAAGAACCCATATTGGCAGGTTTAATAAAAACCGGAGTGCCAAGCGCAGCTTTAACTTCTGTAAATGACGGCATTATATCATTGCTTTTATATGACAAAAATTTTCCGATTGGAATTCCGGCATCCCTAAGAAGCCGCTTCATTACATCCTTGTCCATTCCTACTGCAGAACCAAGTACGCTTGATCCTACAAACGGAATATTCGCCAATTTTAAAAAACCCTGGATAGTACCGTCTTCGCCGAAAGGGCCGTGCAGAACAGGAAATACAGCATCAAGACAAACATTATCCTGACCGCCGCAGGAAAGCAGACCGCTGTTATCCGGACGAAGCATTACTGTCCTGCCGTTTTTATTCAGGCTGACAAGAGCCGGATTTTCGGCATTTAACAGAAACTGCGATGCGTCATTGAGCAGCCAGCGTCCGGTTTTATCAATGCCTATCAGAACAGGATCGAATTTAGTTCTGTCTATCGCATCATGGATATTTTTTGCAGATAACAGGGAAATTTCATGCTCTGCGGATTTACCGCCGAAAAGTATACCGACCTTTTTCATAATTGTACCATTTTACCGTCCTGTAAGACGCCTCCAGGGATTAATGTCAAGCCGGAAAAAGAAATATATCCATGCAAAACCAAAACCTGCAAGGTGAGTCAGATGCGCAACATTACCGCCCCGCCCTGAAATAATAAAAAATAATGACAGGACTGTAAAACCAAGAACCATAATAGGCGCACGCAGCGGAAGTATTCCCCAAATATGAATAACAGAATTGGGAAAAAACACGGCATATGCAAGCTGAACTGCATAAATAGCCCCGGAAGCTCCCATCAGAAAAACCAGGTAATTACCGGTAAAGTAATAAACGCCGAAAGAAAAAATACCAGCCAGCATTCCTGTAACCAGATAAAAAACAAGAAATTCCCAGCTGCCCATCTGTCTTTCTACATGCATTCCAAAAATAAAAAGACCGAGCATGTTAAAAACAATATGACTAATATCGGCATGCATGAACATATAGGTAATAAAAGTCCAAAACCATTTATACTCAACTATGGCAAGCGGTATCATTGACATCCGTGTTTCCAAAAGTATGCGAACCTGCATCCCCAACAGCGACTTTGCGGCAAAAATAAGTACATTTATTCCTATCAGCCAAAATACAATATTATAATTGACATACCTGAATTGCTTTTTAATGATATTCATACGTTAAGAATAAAGACTGGATAAAAAGAGATCAAGCTGTGCCACTGCTTTAGCTGTGCCATTGCTTTAGCTATGCCATTGCTTCAGCTATACCATTGCTTCATAATCAGCAATAATCCGGCGGTATTCATCAATTGTTCCGGCATGCACAACTCTTTCCCGCAGAGCCGCTCCTCCTGCAAGACCTTTAGTGTAAGCGCAGAATTGTTTGCGCATTTCAAGACAGGCAGTGCGCTCTCCTATATCTGCGGACAGCATTTCCAGATGACGCATTGCGGCGGCGACCCGCACAGAAAAAGAAACAGGTTCCCAGGCGCCGGTTTCAAACAGCGATCGCGATGCGGAAAAAATAAAAGGATTTCCCATTGCTCCCCTTGCAAACATGACAGCTGCGCATCCTGTTTCGCTGAGCATTTTTTGCGCATCCTCAGGTGTATAAAGATCCCCCGAACCTGTGACGGGAACTGCGAGCCGTGTTACAAGGTCTGTTATGTGTGACCAGTCGCTTCTGCCGCCGTAACCTTGCGCTCTTGTACGCGGATGCAAAGTAACCATTGCCGCTCCGGCTTCGGCAGCAATGCGGGCGCATTCAGTATAATTAATGGAAAGCGAATCCCAGCCGGATCGTATTTTGACTGTAACAGGTATGTTTCCAAGACATTCACGCGAAGCCCGGACTGCCGCTTCTACTATTTTTCCAAGATTGGCAGGATTTTTCATCAATGCAGAACCTGCTCCGTTTTTTACAACTTTGGGAACCGGGCAGCCGGAATTAATGTCCAGCGCATCAGGCTGTAAAGGAGCAAGAAGCGATGCTGCCCTGTAAATGGATTCGCTCTCTCCTGCGAATAATTGAATGGCATAAAGTTTTTCTTTTTCCCCGCGTCTTATAAGATTAATTGCAGTTGCATTAGGCTCTTTTCGTTTTTCTTCGTTATTCCTTAATTTACTGCTCTCTGTATCTACGTGCCCTTTTGTGAAATTTTCGGGAATAAGTCCATATCTTCCAAAGTTGCGGTACAGGGCTTCTGCGGAGACAAGTTCTGTAAATGAAAAACATGCACCTTCTTCGGAGCAGATTGAACGATATGCGCGATCGGTATACCCTGCAACCGGTGCAAGAAATAGATTGCCGGGAATTTCCAGAGAACCAATTTTAACCGGACGGTATAACATTAATTGTTCGGCAATCCGAAAAATTTATTTGAATTTTCCCAAAGCTGAGCGGCAAGAACTTCTTCTTCCATATCAAGCATACCTGCCATATAACGCGCTGTAATGGGCAGATACTTGGGCATGTTCCTTTTTCCGCGGTAATCAGCCGGAACCATAAAAGGACTTTCCGATTCGATAAGTATACGATCAACAGGTAAAACAGAAAGTGTTTCGTGCAGATTTTTTGCATTTTTATATGTAAGGTTGCCGGCAAATGAAAAATACAAATTCAAATCAAGCGCTTTTTCTGCATAAGCGGCATCTTCTGAATAACAGTGCAGCGCTCCGCCTTTTGGCGGCAGACGATCACGCAGGATATCTAATACATCGTGTCCTGCATCACGGTTATGAATGATAACAGGTAAATTGAGTTTTGCCGCCATATCAAGCTGAGAAATAAAAAGTTCAATCTGGGATTTCTTGTCTCCGAATTTACGGAAATAATCCAAACCTATTTCGCCTATTGCTATTACCCGTTCATACTGCACACTTTGTTCAATAAGCTGCCGCCAGTTTTTACCGGGGTTTTGAACTTCAGAAGGACTTACTCCAATGGCGTGGTAAACATTCGAAGCGGATTTCAGATTTTCATATACCTGACCGAAATCATGAAGACTGTTGCATATTGAAACAATACGATTTACAGAAGCATGACGGGCTTCTTGTATGACAATGAGCTGCTCAATGGGGTCTTCAACAATAAGCCCCAAATGGGCATGAGTATCAAAATACTGCATAGCTATATCCAAAAGAAATGATTTTATGTTTACCAAACTGGTATTGTTAATTTTAACACGGCTATTTTAAACCGTCAATAAAAAAAATAAAATCGGAAAATAATATGGAATTGAAAAATACCCTTTATAACCAGAAATATCTTCCAAAACAGCAATAAAAACTAACAAAACAGGCTCCGGAAAACCCGGAACCTGTTATAATGTAATGGCATTACCAAAAGTAATTACATTACCAATAAGTGTCCATTGAACCAGAAATTACGGAGCAGTGTCCGGCAGTTCAGTATCAGTTTGACCTGGAATTACGGCAATAAGGACGCTGTCAAATTTTGTAGGATCAAAAACTGAAGTTGCAAAAATAAAGAACAATTGAACGGTTTCATCAGACGCTACGGAAAGCAGCCCGTTTGAATTAATACTGGTCTGAGATGTAACGACTCCGGTGCCTGCTGCATTTGTACTTACCTTCCATGTTACTGATGTATCCGGATCGTTAACACCGGAAACTGAAGCTGTAAACTGCAAAGTACCGCCGGCATCAACTGTCTGACTTGACCCGCGGACAGTTACGCTGTTTACAGCAGGAATAACAACAGAAACAGACATACTGGCTGATTTTGAAGGATCATACACAGATGTGGCAAATATATGCAGAGTTGATAAACTTTCATTTGCGGCTATTGTAAGCACACCATTGGAATTGACGTTGGTTCCCGGTGTAACAGCTCCGGTGCCTGCAGCGTTGGAGAAAACATTCCAGACAACATCAACCGGTGGATCATATTCGCCCAATACTGCTGCAGTTAACTGAAGCGATTCAGCTGGTCTTACTGATTGATTAACCGGACCCAATGTAACACTGGTTACTGTCGGGACAGCAACGTTAATCGGAATACTTCCGGATTTTGTAGGATCTATAACTGAAGTCGCTATAACATAAAGAGTTCTGGACGGTTCATTGTCTGCAACTGTAAGCATTCCATTTGAATCAATTCTGGTTCCGGCTGATGCAGATATAAAACCTGCTGGATCCGGACTGACTCTCCAGTTTACTATCTGGTCGGGGTTATTATGCCCTGTTACCTGTGATCTGAATTGAAGAGTTCTGCCAAGTATAACATACTGGTTTACGGCAGTAACACTTATATTATCCACAGTGACAACCCTGATTTGTTTAATATCAAAATAGTCGTCCTGCGCAGATCTTGCTATGATGTATAAAACCGGCGCAGATTCATTTATATCTACTGTAAGAAAACCATTTGAAATAAATGTACCCGGTGCAACAGGTCCATTGCCGTCGCTTGTAGAACTTACTGTCCACAAAATGCTCCGCCCTGATGCCCTGAAATTTACAGATCCTCCCCTAAGCACTGATGTAGCATCATTATCCATCCGGATGGATACACCGCGAAAGATGGAACAACCTGAAATTACAATTATGATAATTGCCAAAATTGCAAAAATCCCAAACGCCTTATTTGTTCTACTCATTTTTATTACTCCTCTATAAATCCCAGTTATTATGGAATGTATTAATATATTTATATCACAAAATAAATAATATAACAATGATAAAAACTATTTAATTGTTTTGGTATGTTATACGGTTATACAGGAACAGAACCTGTACAAAATTACCTCAGCAACTCTTCCCATCTGGAAGGTTCAAGAACATCTTTATCTATCCGGATAAAAATCTGGGGATCATATCCGCTGCCTGGGCGCAGGGCATTATTTGCGTTCAAATAACCCAAATTTATGCTCGGAGCGCCGGGGCTTTCTGTAAGACGCATTCTTGTCATGGTTTCGGGATTACGGGTAATTGCATCCCATGCGCGCGATGATTCAGAATACATGGCTAAAGCCCTGGAGCGGAAATCCCGGTTTCCTGTCTGTTCAGCAAGAGCTTCATTTACAACTCCGAGGTTATTGCGTGCCATCATCAGGCGTTCTCCTGTTTCTAGGTATTGAACACTGTCATTGGGAAGAAGTACAGGCAGCCTTATGCGCTGGTTTTCAAGAATATCCAAAAGCCTGTTGTAGTAACCCTGAGCGGCAAAATAATCTCCGCGCTGATAAGCAGTATTTCCGAGCGCAAAAAGAAGTTTCCTGTTTAAAGGCAGTTCCGCAGAAGCTCTGAACAGGTATTCAAGAGCATTTCTCCATTCTTCAAGCTGATAATATGCCGCTCCCATACGGTAAAGAATTTCCGGCGGCGCATAACCGTAACTTTCCGCTTTTAAATAATAATTATCCAAAGCCGCGCGCATGTTCCCTGTTTTGACAAAATACTCCAAATCTCCCATAACAGCATACAGCTGTCCGAGCTGCACAGAAGGATATATCAGATTCCTGTTCATAAAATCTTCGTATAGTTCAATACCCCTTACAGCTTCTGTTTCGGCAGGGAAGAATTCACGGTTTTCGATTAGCAGATTCGCATAACGATAATGAGTATCAACACGGTAAAGTCTGCGGCGTACAGATTCATGACTGGCAAGATTAAATGCACGAATAGCGTTTTCAAGTGTTAAACGTTCTTCATACATGTTACCGAGGTTATGATGATAACGGGCAAGATGATAATGCGGTTCAGGCAGCGTAGGTTCTTCCAGTACCGCCTGTAAAAGCATATCTCTTACGCTTTCAATGCTTTCGATATAGGGATCAGGCACACCGGCAGGTCTTTCAAGCTGTTTATCCAGCAGATAACCTCCGAGTTCTGCAAGCGATTCCGCAGAAAGCCGGCGTCTTTGATTGCTTTCAAACCATAATCTTATGCTTAGCGTTTCACGTAAATTATCAGTGCGGATAAAATACTTCATCATTCTTTCTACAATCGGCGGCTGCCATCCGTACCGATCCAGAAGCCTGGCATATGAAAAACGGGCATCTTCGTATCTGTCATAAAACCTGGACGGGTTGGAATCCGCCCAAAGAAGAAAGTTATCTCCGGCTGCAAGAAGACCTTCGTAGTCGTTAGGTGAATAATCGAGCAGTTCTCTCTGCAGAAGCCTGTTGGCTTTTTCGTAATTTAACAGATAATATGTGTTTAAGGCGGCATAATCCAGTATGCCTTTTTTGTCACGCGGATAATATCTTAAAAGTTCATCGTATTTTCCTTCGGCTAGCGCATAACGGCGCTGATCAATAAATGCTTCGGCATAGGAATAGAACCATTTTTTGCTGCGGTGCATTGCAAATGCCTGCTGAAAAAGATCATTTGCACGCTGATATTCGCCTGCAGGAATGCGTTCGTAACCTCTTCTGTAAATTGATTCGGCGTTAAGCGGTATATAAATAAAGTTGTAACATAGATATAAAACAGAACCAGCCAGCAGTATGATGACAGCAAACAACCGCAATACCGGAAGAAAATTGTGAATAAAAATATACCCAAAGCTTGCCTGTTCGGCTTCAAAAGCCGCTCCGGTCATTTTTTCAAAACTTTTCGGAATAACAACAGGTTTGCCTGTAATTGATTCAACATGCGCTGCAGTTTCCCTGACATGAACGCCGTTTACAAGCAGACGGATTAATTTGGACAATTGCTGCGGCAGTATTACCTGCTCGGCGATTAATTCTTCACAAATAATTCTAAGGTTCAGGGGATATGCTGATAAAGTCTGCAGCAATCTGTCTACTTCATCCTGACTCAGCGAAATTTCTTCGACATCAGCTTCGGCTGCAGGTTCTTCCAGAACTTTTTCTTTTCTTTTGCCGAATAATCCTTTTTTTTGTACAGGCGCAGGCAGAGAAACTGCTTTGGATTTATTTAAAATATCATCAATTCCTGAAAGTGAAAAATCATCACTGCTGAAAACATCGCCGGAAAAATCAGAATGATCTTCATGCGTTTCATTTTCAAGCGTTATGGAATCAGATTCAAAGTCAGAACCAAGATCTCCGATATCCGGCAGCGGATTAAAATTATCACTGCCGTTTGCTTTAAAATCATCAAGATTATCCGACGGGCTCCACTGAGATGAAGATTCATCCTTAAAGTCAAATAATGAATCAGATGTACCGGATGTTTCGCCGAATGTATCAGAAAAATCTCCGTTCGGCTGATCGCCGAAACCGGTATTAAAATCCGAATCCGTATCCGGCATAAAGTCATCAAGAAGTGAATCACCGCTCCATGATTCCGCCTGCGGATTGACGGAAAAATCACCGCTTCCGTCTGCTGGTTTTACAGATTTAAAAAGAGGAGATTCACCGCCAAGATCAATACTGTCATTGTTAAAATCCAAACTGCTGTCCGGAATACTTGCAGTGTCATTTGCAGTGTCACCTGAAAAAAGATTGTCTTCGTCAATACCAAAAGACTGACTGTCCGGCTGAGGATCAAATGCATTGCTGTCAAATCCGGAATTATCGGATGTTAAACTTCCGCTCTGGCTTTCGCCTCCAAGGTCAATGCCAAAATCATCCGGTTCCTGCAAACTTTGTTCTTCAATTCCGGAATCAGGTTCGAATGGAGTATCAGAAAAACCATTTGTCAGCTGATCATCAAGTCCACCGGTACTGAAAAAATCATCATTAAAATCCGTATCCGTGTTATCTGAAGGAAAATCTGCAGGCGATGCGTCCATTTCATCTGAAAATCCAGCCAAAAGATCATCCGGTACAGAACCTTCATCAGCAAAAACTTTATTATCAGAATTCATTCCAAAAGGATCATCCTGAGCGCCCGGAAGATCATCAAGAAAAGACGAGTCATCTTCCTGGCTGAATGTATCAGGATCCGGCTGATGCGATGCGGCAGATGAACTTGCAGAAGATGACGGAACTATATCTTTTAAAATATCATCAAGAATAGACAAAGCGCCGCCTGGCTGAGCGTCTATAGATGACGATGGCTCTACGGGAAGATCGTTAAGAAAAGCATTGAAATCAAAATCATCTGTACCACTTGCTTGCGGTGAAGTATTTAATCCAGGGTCTGATGTAATCAGAGAAGAATCCCATTCAGTATCTACAGAGGAAGATATGTTTCTTACATAGTTAAAGGGAGGAGCTTCATTCCTGGGGAGTTTTAAATCGTCAAATGGCAGTTTTAATGATTGAATATCTTCTTTTTCATTTGCGATACTGTTGAATGAGGATTTAAACTGACCAAGTGCATTAAGCGATGGCATAAAATTCCGTTTTAAGCACCAACTCAACAGTGCTTTGTTATCATATTAAGATAATTATATATCGACCGATAATTGTAAAGAATGTATGAAAACGATTGGAATCTTCGTAATTTTCATGATTTTTTCCGCTTTTACGGGCTTAAATGCACAGAGTTCTGACTGGGAAACTTATGAATTAATTGAACGTTTATTGACTCTTTCCGGACCGGGAGCGCCTGTAATTGTTGATAATGCAGTGATTTTTACCGCTGATTCAAACCTGCGCAGGGTAGGAATCGCTTTTGCTCATGAAAATTTTGCCAATGTACACTGGTACAGGCAGTTATTAATTCCTCAGGATTATTTGAATCCTGTCCTTTTACCAGGCGAAAGAATTCCAGGTCCATACAGGGATTCTGGCATTCAATTTCATGTTTTTCAGATTCCACAAAATTTAAGAGAACTGGAATACAGGATTATAATAAACGGTTTATGGACTGTAGACCCTGCAAATCCTTTAACCCGCAGAGACCCTGTTACCGGTCTTTCTTTATCGGTACTAAACCTGCCGCAAAGACAATCAAGACCAAACCCATTAAACACTCTGCCGGAAGGAGTCAGTTTTACATTCAATGGACCGCCGGGAGAAATCGTTACAGTGGCTGGAAATTTTAACAGCTGGGATCCATTCATGTATGAATTGCGGGAAGGTCCTGCCGGTGTTTATAATCTTGTTCTGCCATTACCGCCAGGAATATACCAATATATATTTTTTCACAGGGGTGAACGTCATGTTGATCCTTTCAACCCCCGCAGAATTTATGCAAGAGACGGCAGCGCAGCAAGCGAGATTGTTGTACCTTAAACTTGCTGCAAATGCCTGGCTTTACTGCTTTTTATCCGGCAGAGAGAAATACCCTGATTCTGTAACGGGAAGCAGAAGGTTCACCTGCTTTTTCAATTACCAATAAATAATCGCCGCCATAATATGACCAGTAATCAATAAAATGATAACTATAATAATCAATATCATATATAAATATGCCCATTGATTCATTTATTAAACCAACTTTAATTTCAGTTAAGCCGCCGCCGCCTACCTGATTGATAAAATCTTCCCAGGTAATCATCACTGGCATATCCGCAGGTACAGAAAAAGACAAATATTGTGTTGATCCAATTGGCCCGGTTAAATTGCCCTGATGTTCAGCGCCGAATTCTATTGCGGAGACATTAGAAATTTCTGTTACACGTAAAATATAACGGGATTCATTGCTATAACCGATTTTTTGAATAATTATTGTATGATTGCCTCCTGCCCAAACCGGCACAGTATAATAAAAACGGTTTCCGCCGAAGTAATAACGATCATCTAACTCTCTTGCTAATTCATATGAAGAATTGATAAGACCTACTGCAATATCTGTAAAACCGTCTTCCGCCGCATTATCAGTATCTATCCAATAAATCATATATGTCTTGCCTGCTTCCAGGGATACCCCGACAGATTGCATAATACCTGCTTCTCCGGGTAAATCACCTGTATAATCTGCGCCGGCAGCAATAAAAGGAATAACCCGCAGATCAAATCTTTCATACTCAGCCAACTCTCTTTTTCGTACAGCAACAATATAATTACCTTCGGCTCCTGCAGGAACTGTGTATATAAAGCCATTAGTATAATAATTATCAACAATATCCTGTACATATCTCCCGTTGGATTCCCTTATAAGTCCAACTTCAACATCGGTCCATTCGCCTACAGCATTGTCAATATCATTCCATTGAATCCAATATGTTGAACCTGCAGATAATGATGTTCTGAAATACTGTGTTGTTTCGATTGCTCCGGGTAAATCACCGTAATAATAATCTCCACCGACTGTAATTTCTGCTGTTACAGCGTAAGACCGGGGGGCACTTTGTACGGTTGCAGTATCGGAACTGACTGTACTGCTGGTGCCTGCGCTTGTATCCGCATAAAACAGAGTCTCGCATGAAGTCATAATAAATCCAGTGATTATTATAACTGCTGTTATAATAAATAAAATCGTTTTCTTTTTCATTCATTCCCTTCTTTTGCCTTTTTGGCTTTGTATTAATATAAAGGCATAAACAAACCTTCATATTAATACAAAATTATATAAAATATGCACGCATTGTCAATAATACAATAATATGTCAATCCATCAGTTCAGTCTGTCTGTTAAATTTTACTATTAAAATATTCTTTTGTTACCTGCAGCTGCCTGTATAATATTTTATTCCACAGATTTCCCTTGATTTCTCCTGTGCCTTTTGAAACTTTTGTAAATCTTGGCGTTCCGTCATCGCTATCTTTTCTATAGAAATAATGATCTGTATTTTTATATAATACCCAGCTGTCATGTTCACAAAACCGCTTTAAATCTTTCCACGACGGCATTTTATTAAGCCTCCTATTTTGTTAACATCATTAAGAATCAAGGCTTTAAAAACGTATGGAACATGAACTTTTCTGTTACCCCTGGACCAATATGCAAATTCATTGTAATAATCTTCTGAGTATTCAAGGATAGCTTTTGCTAATTTGGATATTGCTCCATTAATATCAGGAGCGTTTTCGACCAAATCTATTTCATCAAGAGAAATTGTTATAGAGCCGTCGTTTTCGATCAGTGTTTCAGCATGAAATGTATAGACAGATAATATGCTTTCAAGATCACTCATATTTGACAAAAATAAATAGTCTCTCGTTCTTTTAATAATGGCTGGTTTTTCTCTGACAACCGATTCAACAAGAGTACTCCATTCATTTCTTGCTGTTGTAGCATTAATAGCAAGCATTTTTATTCCTCCTAAATGTCATTATTGTACAATATGCACGCATTGTCAATAATAAAATTATTTCATAACTTGCTATTAATTGCTGCCCGATTTCACATTTAATCTAATACGTGACTATAATAAGAACAAAACCAGAGGAACCATTTGTACCTCTATTGTTTCCGTGTCCGCCTCTTCCGCCCAAGCCATAACTGGATATCAGACTATTAACGTTAGTTACAGAGCCTGTATTGCTAATTTGTCCTGCGCGTCCTCCTTCTCCTCCCTGATCGGAATTATGCCGTCCGTTAACACCGGCAGCTCCATTACTTATTACCCAATCCAATAAACCTGAAGGTCTTGCACCAATAACTCCGCCGCCGCCGCCAACAACATTCTGAGCGCCTGCTACTGCACCGCCTCTGCCTCCTGTTGCGGTAATTGTTGTTGAACCAAACCTTACAATTGTATCTCCGCCTGCAGCACCGGGGTTTCCCGATTCCCAGCTTCCGCCAACACCTTTGTGATGACCGCCTCCGGCAGCGCCGCCTGCGCCTACTGTAATGTTAAGAGTAACAGAGCTATTAACAGTTAATCTTGTATAAACTGTTCCGCCGCCGCCGCCGCCTGCGCCTCTTCCATCTTCATTTCTTGTTCCAAGACCTTGCTGGTATACTTTCCTATGCCCGCCCTGTCCTCCGCCGCCGGCTCCAATTGCAAAAATTTCAATTGTTGCAGGATAACTCTGATTAAAAGTAAAAGTATAATTTCCTGCAGTAATATAATCACGTCTGATTGTCTGCGGAGCTCGTTCTTCCCAGCCGCCTTCTCTGCCTGGCGTATTGGAATTCAGATTGTCATTGGGACCTGATGCATCGTTTCTGGTTCTGATTCCGCCAACTACATCGCCGCTGCCCATGCTCACATTTGGAGAAGACGGGCTGCCTTGACCGGTGATAGTTCCGCCTGTCTTTCGGAAGGTTCCAGATTCTATAAAAACTCCGCCGCCTCTTCGAGCCCCATTACCGCGGATCACCGCATTAGAAGACATATTAACTGAACCTCTGCTTATAAAAACACCGCCGCCTTCCAATTCGGCGTTATTAACGTGGATAACTCCTCCGTATAAATAAATGAAAGAATTTTCAGTTATAACAGCAGCGCCGCCACCGTTTTGATAGGCATTATTTCTTGTGATTTCACCGCCTTGCAAATAAAAGGAACCGCCTTGTTCAACAAGTACACCGGCTCCTATTGAAGCATAATTACCGGAAATTTCTCCTCCGTTCATTACAAAATTACCGCCCAGTAAATGTACGCCGCCATCACCACTGCTGGAAATTCTTGAACCTTCGTTCATTGTAAACAAACCGCCTGCATTTATTGTAACCACGCGGGAATCAGTGTAACCTGTCTCTGTACCAAACAAAGTAACTCCGCTGCCCAAAACAAGCTGAACCCCTGCTCCTACAGTAAAAATCCTGCCGCTATCGCCGGCCACCCCAATATATCTGTTTCCGCCAACGGCTGACAATTGTATTGTGATTTCATTTCTACCCGGATAATGAAATGTATAATTACGAATATGTTCGTCACGTGTCAATTCAACATTATATGTTACACCGCTTACTGCATTTGCCTGAATCCAGTTCAATTTTGCCGATAAATCTGCTCCCGGAACAATCCTGTTGTTCCTATGGTAAACAAAATTACCAATTGTTAATGTATCTCCTGAAAGTATTCCGGTCATTGTACTGTGATGAGGACCCCATACAGAATTTAATTGAATAGTATTACCGGAAATTACATAACCAATCCGCTCAGGAGGATCCATAGCACCCGGGTCATTCATACCCCATCCGTCAGCGTTAATGAAAATTGTTGTAGTCATATTTTGACCATAATATTCATGATATGCATTACGAACCCATTCACCAAAAAATGGACTCCCTGGCTGAGCGCCCTGCTGAGCAAGAAGCCCGCTTGCAATAAAACTCATCATTAAAAAACAAATTAACATCCTTTTCATTTTCATTTTTTTCTCCATCTAAAAATATTTTAATATATTAAGCTTTCAACGAAAGCAATAAAGCCAAAAGGTACAATAAAAAATCTCTTTACAAGCGCATCATACACGCCGCTCTTGTTTTCCATTCATTCCCAGTTTTCTGACATTATCCAAAAGCGATGCAATGCTGGCGCTAGCCGAACGCACTTCAGTAACTTTCACAGTTACTTCAGTTGAAATTTCACGCAGTTTTTCCATATCATTATGAATTTCTGTACTTCGTTTATACATTGCTTCAGCGCCTGTACTTACATCCCCTGTCATCTTCTGTACGTTTTTTAAAATGGAAAGTGTTCTGGCGCTTCCTGATGCCTGCTCTTCTACTGCCCTGTTTACTTTTGCAAAAGATGAATCGAGTGTTTTGATCATATTAAAAATGATATTCATTGCTGTTACTGTTTCATTGGAAACTTTATCAATCTGAGATATTGTCTGCTCCATTTTTTTTATCTGTGCAGAAATAGAATCCGCCTCTTTACCTGATAGTTCAGCAAGCTTGCGGACTTCGCCGGCAACTACTGCAAATCCTTTTCCGGCTTCTCCTGCATGAGCCGCTTCAATTGCCGCATTCATTGCAAGAATGTTTGTCTGCGCTGTAATATCAATAATTGCGTTATTTGCTTTTAACAATGTTTCTGATTGTTCTGTTATCTGATGCAATTCATCAGTAAGTTTAGACAGCATTTTCTGCCCTGTTTCTGATGATGTGCTTAATGTTCCTGTTGTTTCATTTGTACCGTCAACAACCAGACGGATTGTATTAATAAGACCTGCAAGCTGTTCAATTGCAGATGATGATTCAGTGATATATGCCGCCTGACTTTGAACGATTTCCTTAAATGCTTCAGAGTTATGATGGATTTCTGTTGCAGATGTTGTTGCGTTTTGCACCGATTTCATTTGAGATTTAACTTTGGCATCCATAACATTAATGTTTGCAGAGATTGCTTCAAGCGCGCCGAAAGAATCTATTACAATTGTATTTAGTTTTTTGCTTTCTTCCTCGCTTTTGGATAAATGATCCTGAAGCGAGTTTATACTTGTATGCAGACTATCCCGGATTTTTATCAGAGCATATTGTATATCTCCAATTTCATCGGTTCTATATTTCTTTATATCTATGGAAAAATCCATAAGAGCAAGAGCTTCTGTAACTTTCAGAATTCCTTTTAAAGGAATTGTTAACATCCTGTTTGTAAACAATACAGAGATAATAACGACGCCTGCCAGCATTAAGAGGCTCAAAATAATCAAACGCATTATTAATGTATTGCTATCGGCAAAAACAACAGAAGCCGGAATAGTTGATACAAGAATCCAGTCGGTATGAGGAATAGCTGAAGAAAAAATAATATAATTCTGATCAATTGTAAAAAAATCTGCAGATCGCAGTATTGAATTGCGGTATTGTTCAAGATTTAATTCACTAAAAAAATCTTTCTCCATAATAGCATTTATATCATCATGAGTAATGAATAAACCTTTCCCGTTTATTATATAAACATCCTGACCAGGAAGATTTTTTAATGAAGCAAGCATGTCTCTTAAGTAGTAAACTTCAACATCATTGGCTACTACGCCAATATCATGTCCTTCTTGGTTATAAACAATCATGGAAAGTGTAATAACAATTTCATTTGAATCAGCGTCTACATACGGTTCTGAAAAGGCAATGCCGCCGCGGGCATTCTTTGCATCGGTAAACCAAGAACGCTTTGTATTATCCCAATCATCTCCTGGAATCCAAAAATCGCCGAAAGCGGCAAAACCTCCAGGTTCATTCCATTTGAGGTTATTGGTAAAATAAATACACAAACTGTTGGGAACATTTTCCATTAAATCAGCCATAAATTGAGATAAGCTGTCTACAGAACCAATTCCATTTTCAAAAAAGTGATTGATACCGACAGATGTGAATTTAATAGCTTCTTCCTGTATATTTATTTCAGAAAAAACCAAATCACGTGAGTGCGAAATATTTTCCCTTATATTGGCTTCTGTCATATTGGAAATAATATTTCTGAGATTATAAAAAAAGATTACCGACAGTGACAATGTAATGAATAAAATCATTGCCAAAGAAACTGCAGTAAAAGATTTTGCAAACGATGTTTTTCTGTCGGTTTTCATTTTTTCTCCTGATGAATCTAACTTAATTATTAAGAGTAGTTCCAAAATCTACAGATGAGAAATCGCTTTCACCTGATCTGTTTAATGCAGTAACACTGTAATAGTATCGTGTTCCAGCGCGTAATCCGGTATGGGTAAAAGAAGTTCCTGTAACTGTACCAGCCAGGGTCATGTTCCTTGTCTGACTGCTGCTTGTTGAAAAATATATATTGTACGAATCTGCTCCTGTAACCGCCGGCCAAAAAATTTGAATTTGATTTGCTGTAGTAGCCTGCGCGGGTACATTAATATATGGTCTGCCAGGACGCACAGAAGTGTCCGCTGTTGCCCAAACAGGTCGTATGAAGTACATAAATGTTTTGTATTGATCCCAGTTGGTTGCGTATTCTTCATTCCTGTTAAACCATAATGCATATGCAGTGAAATCATTAGCATTAAACCCGGTATTCGTACTGCTTGACCAGTAATAACCTGCATCACCTTTTTCGTTCAAAAAATAATTCATGGGTATTCCGCTGGCAGTTCTAACGTCATACGAAATTTTTCCTGCAGCCGGCAGAAAAATAGTTGCTCCTGTTGCAAGGTCTGTATACCTTCTGCCCTGTACGCCATTTAATGTCATCCATTCACTTGAGACTTTATCTTTATCAAGCAAAGATCTTATTTCATGTTCTGTGGGAAGGCGCCAGCCGGGAGGTGAAGGATCATTTTCCGGTCTCCAAACTATTCCTCTGTGATAACTTCCCCAGCCAAGTATGCGTACGGTTGTTTCCCAGGGATAACCTCCCAATAATGGTCCAAGCCCGTTTCTTGCTGGAGTCCCTCCCATTTCTCCGTCCCACATATACATATAACTGCCTGAATCTTCTGGTCTGTTTGCAAATGATCTATGATCTACATTTCTTGTCGCCCAGCGTATGCCGTTAATTACAACACCGTTAATATCATCAGACGGCATCAATGGTGTTATGATAATTAAAACGTGTCCATTACCGCCAGATGAACCTGCTTCGTTACCATATCCGCCGCCGCCGCCACCGCCTCTCTGCACTCCAACAGAGTTAGTATGCCCAGTGCCGCCGCCAAAGGAACTTTCAGTACCAATACCAGTTATTCTTCCGGCATTGCCTCCTCTGTTAGACACTCTTAAATCAGCATTATGCCTTCCATCAGAACCATTGCCTCCGCCAACTGATGCCCAGCCTGTTTGACCGCCAGGTGCAGATACTTCTCTTCCTCCGGTTCCGCCAGTTACATTCTGAGCGCCGGAAGCTGCACCGCCTCTGCCTCCCTGTGCGGTAATTGTTGTTGTACCAAATCTTACTGTTGAATCACCACCCGCACTTCCGGGAGAAGCTGATTCCCAGCTGCCGCCTAATCCTTTACTAAATCTTGCGCTTCCGGCTCCGCCTGCGCCTACTGTTATGTTAAACGTAACTGAACTTGCTGCATTAAATCTAAAATATGTAGCCGCTCCGCCGCCTCCGCTTGCACCGGTTCCATGTTCAGTCCTTGTTCCAAGACCCTGCTGATAAGTTTTACTATGCCCGCCTTGTCCTCCGCCGCCGGCTCCAAGAACATAAACCTCTATAATAGCGGGAAATCTTTCATTGTATGTAAAGGTATGATTCCCTGTAGTATAAAAATCTCTTCTGACTACACCGCCTTGCTGCGCAAGAAGACTTCCGGCTATTAAACAAATCATTAAAACAAAAACTACTAACTTCTTCATTTATATCTCCTTATTAATTATAAACTATTAACTGTTAACTGTTAACTGTACCCTACTGTCTTGTATAAACTCCGCCAAGCAAAACACTCCAGGCAATGCTGCTGCTTGAAAGCGTAAGTTCATTACCAACGATTCTGTATTGAAGAACATTGCTGGTACTGTTATCAATGACAATATTGTTTCCGCTTACCCTGTATTCATTGCTGTCTGTAGTATTAACATACATCCTGCCATCTGCTGTAAACCTGATAGTCACAGAAGGGTTGCCCGGTTTAAGCCATGTTGCGATAAGCAGGTGAGCATCTGACGCAGGAGGATCATCATAAGTGGGTCTTGAAGGCGGCGGAGGCGGCGCTGTATACGCTCCGGATGTCTGGTAAGATCTGCTGTTAACAAATACAGGATTTCCTCTTGGTGCATCCATTACACGGAGTGTGGGAGTTTGTGTACCTGCTTCAGCATCAGTGTCGATTCTCGCAAAAAAGGAAAATGTTTGCTTAGTCTCTACATCATTAATCGTAAAGGAGAGAATTTCCCCTCTGTTGCGATCGAATGATGTAATATTAGCAGTTACAGGTTCATCACCGCCGTAGTAAATAATAGTGCCGTCAGCTTTTACTTCATAAACCAATTGACTTTCATCTCTGGCAGCGGCAGCGGCAGCTGAACTGTACCATTTGCCAACCATATTTCTTGGTAAATTTTCATCACCGCCGCTTCCAAAAAGGCTGGCGCAACCCGTAAGTATTACTGCAGCCAGGGCAATAATTCCGATTAATTTTAAAAAGTTCTTCATGGAGAACTCCTTTTGTGAACCCCGTATTTTAAACGGTCTATCACGATGATGTATCCCGCCCACAAGCAGGGTTATATATAAAAATTGGTTCCTGAAATAACAACATCACTGTCTTGTATAGGTCCCGCCAAGCAAAACACTCCAAGCAATGCTGTTGCTTGAGATGAAAAGTTCATTTCCTTCGATTCTGTATTGAAGAACATTATTGGTACTGTTATCAATAACAATATTGTTTCCGCTTACTCTGTATTCATTGCTGTCTGTATTATTAACAATCATCCTGCCGTCTGCTGTAAACCTGATAGTCACAGAAGGATTGCCCGGTTTAAGCCATGTTGCGATAAGCAGGTGAGCATCTGACGCAGGAGGATCATCGTATGTTGGTCTTGCAGGCGGTGCTGTATACGCTCCAGATGCTCTAAAAGAAGTGCCGTTGACAAAAACTGAATGTCCTCTGGGAGCATCACTAACAATAAGTGTAGGAGTTCGCGTTCCGGCAGCTTCATTTACTCTGAAAGATGTAAAGAGAAAAATTGATTGGTTAGTCTCAACACCATCTATTGTATAAGAACGAATTTCTTCACCTCTTCTGTATGATGTTATTTGAGCCGTTACAGGTGCGCCCCCGCCGTAATAAGTGATTGTGCCGTCAGCAAATACTTCATAATTCAGCTGGCTTTCATCTCCGACAGCGGCTGCTTCAGCTGTTTTGTACCATTTTCCTATCATATCTCTGGGTAATCTGGCACTTCCGCCGCCTCCAAAAAGACTGGCGCAACCTGCAAATATTACTGCCGCAAGAGCAATAATTCCGATTAATTTGTAAAAGTTCTTCATGGAGAATTCCTTTTGTGAATTCCGTTTTTTATACGGACAATCACTATGATGTATCCTGCTCACGTGCAGGGTTATATAAAGATTGGAAAAATCCATCAAAATATCTCTATATAATTTTGTAATAATCTATATTAAATATATTTCACTATCAAGAAAAACTGGTTAATCAAAATTGTCCTTTTGGCTAGATTAAACTGACCTTTTAGCCAGTTTTACTTGTTACCTGTTCACCGTTCTCTTGTACTAATACCTGACAATTATCAAAACACGCCCGTTGCCGCCGTTTGTACCTGATTCATTACCATATCCTCCGCGTCCGCCGCCGCCTGTCTGCGCTCCCGCAGCGTTCATAGCTCCGCTGCCGCCGCCAAATAAATTTTCAGAACCATTACCGGAAATTCTACCGGCGCTGCCTCCTGCGTTAGACGATCTTAAATCATTGTTATGCCTTCCGTCGGAACCATTCCCGCCATTGCTTGAAACCCAGCCTGTTTGACCGCCAGGTGCGGTTCCTGCTCTTCCGCCGGCTCCGCCGGATATTGCCTGGGCTGCACTTCCGCCGCCGCCTCTGCCGCCCTGCGCAGTAAGCGTTGTTGAGCCAAACCTTACTGTTGTGTCTCCGCCGGCATTGCCGGGATTACCCGACTCCCAACTGCCGCCTACACCTCTATTGTGCCGTGTTCCGCCGCTGCCGCCTGCGCCTACATTAATATTTATAGTAAGCGCGCCATTTGTAGTAAAACGCATATAAGCCGCCGCTCCACCACCGCCTGTAGCGCCTGTTCCATGTTCTGTTCTTGTTCCGAACCCTTGCTGGTAGGCTTTACTGTGTCCGCCCTGTCCACCGCCTCCGGCTCCAAGTAAATATACTTCTATTGTTGCAGGAAAGTTTTCTCTATATGTAAAAGTATGATTTCCCGGAGTTGTAAAATCTGACCGTATCACGGTGGGTGTGCGATTATCATTGGCATTTGTATTATCTCCACCGGTGTTTGTTCCGCCGGAGCCAGGTCCGCTAACAACATACGCGGTACCAAAAGTACCCCAAAACATATGAGAACTGGAAATATTTGCAAGTGTTGGATCAAAGAATTTATCTGTTTTTTCGCCTCTTATCCTTCCGTAGGTACCATTGGGTCTTTTGCTGAAATCATTATTGGAATCCCAGGTTGTATCCAATATAACCCAACGGCCGTCGACAAAGGCTTCATTCCACGCATGACCTGTAATTCTCCTCATCCGGGTTGTAATAGTATTTAAATCGTTGTTTAAAAGATAGTCATTATATATATTCCAGACTGTCATTACACTCTCGTCGCTGCCGACGCCAAGAGCAAAGCCGTGGACAACACGAGCCGGTATTCCTGCCGCCTGACAAAGCGCTGCCGTTAAATTGGAATAACCTTCGCAAATGGAACGACTCAGGTTATAAGTACCTATCGCTGTTACTGTTCTATTGCCTGTTTCCAGCATTTCATAATCGTAAAAAATATTTTCAGCAACCCAGCTGTGTATAGCGCGCAGCTTTTCCATATCGCCGGAAATACCGCTAACAATGGCATCTGACCTTGCAACAAGAGCCGGTTCTATTTGGCTTCTTGGCGTTAAATATCTAGCTGTGTCAGCTGCTTGTGTTCCATAAGCATCGAATGTTCTGCGGTTAATCTGATAAAAATCAACAACAGATGCGTCATAAATGCCCAGCAATTCATGCAGCCGCTGCTGGATCAATCTCATGCTTATTGATGCTGGAAAAACATCATATTCGTTTCTGTTTTTTACAATGGCTATTACCGGGAGCGATACAGATGGTGCCTGGATTTTTGCCCATGCCCATCCGCTGATATTCTGATCATCAACATCAACCCCGTATACATTTATATTATGATCACTGAGCCATGAACTTACAACGTGTTTTCTAAGCTCACTGTTAAAACAGGTAGTCCGGTAGAACATAACAACAAGAGCTTCGTCGTTGTTAAATCTTCTGTCCAGATCCGCTGTTCTTGTTTCAATCCAATTAGGATGATTAATAAATGTTTCTGCTGATGCGAGAACAGAAAAACAAATCATTAAAATGATAATCGTTATTTTTTTCATAAACACTCCCTTTTCATTAATTATCTTACCGGTACCAGTCTGAAGACCTGGCCATCCAAAACATTGGGATTGTCATCCCATTGATACATTTGAATCCCAGGTCTGTGAAAGTTATTAATGTTATCCCCTGGAATGGTTAAAACTTTATCAGACATTACATTCACAAATTTAACAAGTCCGTCACCGGCTGCAGTTATACGCCATTGCTGACTGTCACCGCTGCCTCGTGTCCATTGTTCAACAGGCGCTCCATTTTCTTTTGATGAACCGCCATTGACATCCATCGCGCGGTTTGTATGTACATTTGTAATAATATATGTACCATTCGGCTGACGTTCAAAACGCCATCTTTGAACAGCAGTTCCATTATTTCCCGATATTTGAATCGCGGCTCCGTTTTCTGTTGAACTATTCCTGACTTCAAGCGCAAGATTGTGTGAAGTAAGTATCTGCCAGGTTCCTGTATAATCCGCAGGTACAAGTTTTCCGATACTGCCGCTATTAATAAATTCACCTGCATCCGGCATAATAAGAACATCCGCAGGGATATTTCTGTTCCTGAAATTACCGGAAACTGTACCGCCGTTATTTATAAATTGACCGCCGTCATTTACCCGTACTCCGCCTGTAGCAGTATTTTCATCTGCGTTAGAAGAAGAAATATTACCGGTAATTTCTGATCGTCCATTCATACCGCCTTCCATAAAAAATTTGCTGTTCCCTCCTGTGATTTCTACCACGCCGCTTGCGCTGCTTGATGTATGCCCTGTAATTCTCGAACCGGGGAACATATGTAAAATACCGCCGGCTTCTGCGCTAATCAGAGCCGTGCTGCTGTTATTAATTCCCCGGACAGTTATCATATCTCCCAATATAAGAGCAGTATTGTTAGTGACAGTAAATAAGCGGCTGTTTAAAGGTCCGTTGTATTGTATTTCACGCCTGCCGCCTATACCGACAATTATCAGTTTTGAGTTCGCGGCATTTAAGCCAAGACTTCCTGCATTAACATTTTGATCTATGAACATGGTATATACGCCGGGATTTCTGTTGACATAGTTTACAGCTGCAGCTATGTTATTTGCAGCAACACCTGCAACAGGAATGTCAGCGTTTGTGATTCCTGATTCCTTTGCGTAAAGACCTGTGCGGGGAAGAGGAACTCTGTTAAAAATTTGTTCAAAACCGTCATAACGGCGAAACCTGAATGTATTTCCAGAAACTGTTCCTGTACCGTAAGATTCATTACTGGTGTTGAATACAATCAAATTCACCGTATTACCGGAAATTGTATATCTGCTGCGCGGATTATAATCTAAACCATAAGCAGAGGTTAAAACCCAACCGGTATCGTTAACATTAAGTGATTCAGTAACTTCTATTAAGTCTCCGCTCCAATAATCCTGTATTTGTCCTGTCCATGTCCAGGATCCAATAAATGAATTTGCTTGCGCGGATTGCTGCGCAGGAAGAATGATGACGATAATGCAGAATAAAAAAACCGTTATTCCGGTTAATTTTATTTTATTTAACATATATAAATATTCCTTGTTTGTGTTGTCATTTAATGAAAATAACGAATATAATTTTTAAAATAATAGACAAATATATTTCAATATCAAGAAAAAGCGGATAATTTTAATTGTCTAATTGGCTATATAAAACTGTACTTTTAGACAGTTTAATTGGACTTTTGACCAGGAGTATCATCTGGGACTATAAGCCCCTGACCTACGGCGTATATGGCAAATTTAGAAATGCTGTCAAAACCTGATTTATCCAGTATTGACGCTATATGCTGTTTAATCATTGACTCTGATACATTTAATTTTTCGGCTATTTCGTTACGCGCCATTCCCTGGCATACAAGACGGATTACAGCCAGTTCTTTTTCCTTAAACCTGTTTATTAAAAACGATACATCGGCAGGACCAGGATAAATACCTGTGCCATTCATGGTGCTGCGGATAACATATAATAAATGATCTTTTCCCGAGCTCTTGTAAAGGTAACTGTGTACTCCTGCTTTTCTTGCTTCATCAATAAATGTTATTTCATGATAACTGGTCATTAATACTATTTTAATTTCAGGTAATTTTTTTATAATCTGCGCGGCAAAATGTATTCCGCTGCAGCCGTTTTTTGTTACAATGTCCATCAATACCAAATCAGGTTTTAATTCACAGCACAGCTGCAGCGTTTTGGAAGAGTCGCTTATTGCCTCTATAACTTTCATATCAGGCTGTTTACCAATAAGTTCTTCCAGCAGATCACGCATTAAAATCTGATCTTCAACTATTAATATTTTAACCATTCTTCTATCCTGTCAAGAGCTTTTTCATTATTATCATCCATAAGCGCATCATATAAAGCAAAATACTTTTCCCGCTGTGCAGAGGATAATTTTAACGCAGCCAGTTCTGTAATTGTTTTTCCGGAAGCTGCTGTATTTCCGTCCTGAATTGCTTTTTTTAAGCGCTGTAAAATATCAGATGTAACAATATTATCTGCGCTGATTTCATCAGAATCATTTTCATTATGTGATATCCAAAAGCTTAATTTTGTATAAAAATCATCAAGCGTACTTCGTATAGTCTTGCTGTCTTTGTATACAGCAGCGTTTATGAGTAATGATGTCTGTTCTTTCAATGTATCGGGTAAATTTTCAGAGTTTGAATTATTAACAGGCAAACTTTGCATGTGCGTATTAAGAGTATCAAGTAATGTAATTAAACTCCGGTAAAAATCCGCATCGGGTTCTATGCTGTATTTAAGAGCGGCTTTTATATGATTCAATTTATCAAGACATTGTTTTATTACTTCTCCAGAAAAAATATTTTTAGCATCATAGTTCTTTTTCTCTTGTTCAGAAAAAATGGACGCCGCAGCGCCGGAGCTTGAACAAAATACTTTATAATCGTCAGGAATCCATTTTAAGATCATTTCATCCAGTTTGAAAACATCAATTGGTTTTTCCAGAAAATCGTCAAAGCCTTTGTCCAGGAACATTTCCTTCATTCCTGTCAAAGCGTTAGCTGTCAATGCTACAATCGGGATTCTGTCGAATCCCGATTGTTTAGGAGTTTCCTCTGGAAACTCCATACCATTTTTTTCATTATTAAGCAGTTTTTGTTTGGCTTCCCAGGCGCGTATAACTGCGACAGCTTCTATTCCGTCCATTTCAGGCATCATATGATCCATAAAAACAAGGTCATATTCATTTTGCTGTATCATCTCTATCGCTTTCACACCACTTTGACATGTGTCAATAATTGCTTCATAAGGCAAAAGGAATCCCTGTGCGACTTTCAGATTACTTTCGATATCATCTGCAACCAGAATCCGCGCTTTTGGTATTGTAAACTTGATATCAAAACTATCGTTTGCAGAGCTGACAGATTCAGCATTGTAAATGCCCTGAGGTATAATAACAGTGACAGTGCTGCCTTTCCGGTATACACTTTCAAAAGTTACATTTCCTCCCATTATCCTGCACAGATTTTTGACAATACTAAGTCCAAGCCCGGTACCTTCAATACCTTTCCGTTTATCA
>Ga0123356_10001536_pt1 | contig 25429 bp, 24 predicted proteins | sample TergutEmb28metaG_2_FD_92546 | JGI IMG/M metagenome (GOLD analysis project Ga0123356, IMG submission 92546) | Embiratermes neotenicus P3 segment gut microbial communities from Petit-Saut dam, French Guiana - Emb289 P3 | ecosystem: Host-associated > Arthropoda: Insects > Digestive system > Gut ...
ATATTTCATTTAACACAGAAATATTACGGCAAATTGATGAAGTTGCAAAACTAGAAGCAAGAACTCGTTCCGAATTAATCAGAGAAGCTGCAAGGATATATATTGAGCGGAAAAAAAAGTGGGAGAGTATTTTTGCTTACGGAGAGGGTTTAGCTTCAAAATACGGTTTTACAGAAGATGATGTTAATGAAGAAATAAAAAAATACAGAAAAGAAAAAAAGATGCCGGTAAAATGAAGATAGTGCTGGACGCAAACATTTTTATTTCTTCTTTTTTTTGGGGCGGAAATCCCAGGCTCTTGCTGGAAAGAGTCATTAAAAAACAAGATGATTTGTATATATCTAAAGAAATACTTGACGAAATAGAAGAAGTAATAGGCAGACCTAAATTTCACGCAGGAAAAGATGAAATTGAATATTTTATTAAGTCTATAGAAGAAATCGCAAACAAAGTTGTCATAAAAAATAAAATTAAAAACGGAAGCAGAGATAAAACAGACAATAAATATATAGAATGCGCTTTAACCGCCGGGGTTGATTATATAGTTTCTGGTGATATTCATTTACTGGAATTAAAAAAATACGGAAAAATTAAGATCATTAGCGCAAAAGAATATATAGAAATATTACAATAACCGCCAAAAAACTGTAGTCCGTTATTTTAAACTCAATCTACCCGTTTAGCTTATCCAGCGCTCTTAGCCCTGCGTTTCCTTACCCGCGCTTATACTTCGGCACCGCGGCCAACCTGACCATATCCTTGGATTGGATTTGCGAGAGCAATAATTGGTCTGCAATATTGGCTAGACCATTAACAGGATCGTCATGCGGGACACTAACTATATATTTGGCACCAAACATCGTATAATCATACAGGTCAGCTTGATTTGCCACCGTTAGGACTATTTGTATTTCCTTTAGATTATCCTTTAAGGCTTCTCTGATACTACTATGAATATAAGTATCATTCCAGCTATCTTTTATATTATCCCTTGCCGTTCTGAATTGTCCATCGGAAACGCCTGCACCTTTAACAATCCGAATTCCGTCCACTTGATTGTTTGGGTCTAAACCCGGCTCACTGCAGGTAACAAAGCCTACTAACAAAATAGCGATTGCAACTAGAGATAATGACTGTTTAACTTTCATAAAAAACTCCTTTTGTTTTTTCAAATGTATTTCTCCGCAAGAGGGATTCTATCACGAGAACCTCACAGCGGCACAGCGTTCACAAAGGGTATGAATGAAGATTTGTTTCGCAAACCAAGCTTCATTAACCGGCGCTTTCGCCATACGAACAGCTTCTTTCGCTGATTGCTGGATTGCTTGGACAACAAGAGTGGTGTTTATTACCTCTATTATTACATTACTAATAGTAAGGTCGGTCATTGCTATTATGTAAGAGCTCTCAGCCATTAAATGTTTGTTGCCATCAACTGCTTTAATGCCGTAATTAAGACTATCAGCTTTTTCTAGTGTTATGGTAAGGCCTCTGGCCAATATAGCATTGATTTTTTCTTTAAAAGTGGCATCTTCCCCGGCTTTAGTATTTAAATGCCCCACCACAAGATTAAGCTTGGTTGCAATAGCATTCTTTTCTTCATTGGTAAGTTCGTTCGGGATAGAATAGGTTAGCTTATCCACATTACTAAGGTGTGGATATGGGTCTCCCCCGCCCGGCTCACCGCAGGCAGTAAGCAAAAGAGCAAATACTGAGATAAGTACCAAGCTGATTTTTGTTCTGTTTTTCATATGAAACTCCTTTTTTTATTAATTAATGTACATCTTGCCCACCCAAAACACAGGTACAATTATAGCTTTATGGGCTAATAATACTAGTATATTAGGTTAATAATATTAGATTGTCAAGTATCAATATTACTATACCATTAAATACCAATATCATTGAACCATTCAAAAAAAGGAGAATCACTATAAAAACTGAACCAATTCGGGAATATTTGTCTTTCAATATCAAGGCGAGAAGGGAAGCTTTAAATATAAGTCAGGAAAGATTGGCGGAATTGGCGGATGTTTCTATTCAAATGATTAAGGGAATAGAGGGGCAGAGGACTTGGGTAAGCGATAAAATGCTTACAAACCTGGCAAGGGTTCTTGAAGTTTCATCTTTTCAGCTGCTTATTCCGGCAAGTGAAGCAGCTCTGTCTAATGATTCAATAGTAATTTCCAGTATAATTAGTAATTTAAAGAAAAATATTCAAGATGATATAAACAGCCGTTTTGATCAATTTATTAATAAATAGGGTTATTTGCTTACACTTTTCTCAAGATAGTAAAAACTGCATAAAAATCTGCAGATTCTTCTCTGTGACCTTTGTGTCTTCGTGCCGCCGTGTGAACCTCTTTATAAACTATTTGTTCTTTATCTCAAATCGTTTAATTTATCCAGCGCTCTCTGCACACGCTGTTCCGAACACTCCGCTCCCAGCAAACGAATCGAGCCAAACAACGGCGGACTTACACGGCTTCCTGTAATGGCAGTACGCAAAGGCATCATTAAGTCCCCAAGTTTGACTTCGCGTTTTTCCGCTTCGGCTTTTATTAAATTTTCGGCTTCTTCGTCGCTTGGCGCTTCGGCTAACTGGCGTACAATTTCTTTGCCAATTTGTAAAAGCGAAATCGCCTGAGCAAGGTCGCATTTTTTGGGAATAAACTCTTCTGCCGCAGGAACCTCGGGTTCATTAAACAGGTAAGCAATTTTTTCCGGCACCTCACTAAGAAAGATTATTCTCTCTTTGACTAAGAAAATAGCTTTTACGAATAAATCAAATTGCTCTTCTATCTTCTTCTCTTCACTCTTATTCTCTCCGTGCCTCTGTGCCTCCGTGTGAACCTCTTCTTTCTTCCCGCCAAAAATCCCTGCCTCAATCGCATACGGCATACAAAGTTTGGCAAGTTCTTCGTCGCTCATCATTCTGATATACTGCCCGTTGTACCACTCAAGTTTTTTATAATCAAAAATGGCAGGCGCTTTATTTAATTTATCCAAGCTAAAACGCTGCGCAAGTTCTTCTATTGTATATAAATCTTTTCCTTCTTCGTAGGATGCGCCTAAAAGCGCAACATAATTTAAAAGCGCGGCAGGAAGATACCCCTGCTTGCGGAACTCATCGATACTTGTCGCGCCGTGACGCTTGGAAAGTTTTTTTCCGTCCTGTCCCATAACCATCGGCAAGTGACAAAACTCAGGCGGTGTCCAGCCAAACGCGCGGTACATAATTACATGAAGCGGTGTCGAAGCCAGCCACTCCTGCGCTCTAAGCACATGAGTTATTTCCATTAAATGATCATCAACGACATTAGCAAGATGATATGTAGGAAAGCCGTCAGATTTTAAAAGCACAGGGTCGGGATTAACATCATCGTTCTTCCATTCGATATCGCCAAGAAGGTGGTCGTGAAACTGCGTTGACTCGCCCAACGGGATTTTCAGCCTGACAGTACATTGTTCGCCGGCAGCTGCTCTCTTAGCCGCTTCGCCCGATTCGATACTGCGGCAAAAGCGGTCGTAGCCTGACTCCGAAGAGCGGGCGGCTTCCCTTTGTTTGCGGACATCTTCGATCCTTTCTGCGGAGCAAAAACAATAATAAGCCTGCCCTTTATCCAAAAGTTCCTGCGCGTATTTTTTATAATGAGCTGTGCGTTCAGATTGAACATACGGAGCAAACGGTCCGCCGTTGTTTGGTCCTTCGTCCCACTTAAGGCCGAGCCAGTCGAAAGTATCATAAAGATTTTGAACAAAGCTGTCCTCAGAGCGGGTTCTGTCGGTGTCTTCCAGCCGTAAGATAAATTTTCCGCTGCCGCCGCCAGCCGGAGATTTGGCAAAGAGATAATTAAAAAGAGCTGTCCTAATTCCGCCAATATGCTGAAGCCCTGTAGGAGAAGGCGCATAACGGTCTCGTATTTTCATGTATTCTATAGTATCATAATATCAAACATAAGTCCGCTGATTTACGCAGATTGACGCGGATTAGATTTCTTTTTTTTATTAATCCGCGATAATCCGCGGACCATTTTATGGTACTTAGGAGACGTTATGGCAAAGGAAAAAACAACAAAGAGCAAAAAGGAAAAACTATCGGATAAGCTTTTCTTAAAGCAAAAGAACTGCTGGGAAGAAATCGATAAAAAGACAGAAAAAGAAATTGAAGACTTTGCCTCATCATACAAACAGTTTTTGGATATGGGAAAAACCGAACGTGAATGCACCGAAGTTATCTGCGATTTGCTAAATAAAAACGGCTTTGTAAATATTGAATCATTAAAAGGCAAAAAGATTTCGTCAGGCATGAAGATTTATCAAAATATCCGCGGTAAATCCGTCATTGCCGCCGTCGCCGGAAAAAAACCCGCGGCAGAAGGCTGTAATATTCTCGGCGCTCATATAGATTCTCCCCGCCTTGATCTAAAGCAAAAACCGCTTTACGAAGATTCGGACTTGGCTCTTTTTGACACGCACTACTACGGCGGCATAAAGAAATATCAGTGGACAGCGATACCGCTTTCTATGCACGGCGTATTTATAAACGAGAACGGAAAAAAGACAACCATAAAAATCGGCGAAGAACCCGGCGACCCTGTGTTTACAGTTACAGATCTTTTGCCTCACCTTGCACGAGAACAGATGGAAAAAAAAGCTTCGGCTGCGGTAGATGGCGAAGACCTTGATATCCTTGCGGGTTCACGCCCATACAATGATAAAGACGAAAAGGAAAAAGTAAAATTATATTTGCTTGACCTCTTAAATAAAAAATACGGTATAACAGAAAAAGATTTTACAAGCGCAGAGATCGAATTTGTTCCCGCTTTTAAAGCCAGCGATGTCGGTCTCGACCGCAGTTTAATCGGCGCTTACGGGCACGATGACCGCTGCTGCGCATGGCCTGCGCTTCAGGCTTTGCTGACAGTTGCGCGCGAAAAATCGGCTCCGGAAAAACCGATAGTGTGCTACCTGTCGGACAAAGAAGAAACAGGCTCCGCAGGAAACACAGGAGCGCGCGCGCTAAACTTTGAAAACTTTCTTGCTCTTTTATGCGGCGGCTCTTTTCAAGACATGCGTCAATGTTTTACAAAATGTTCAATGCTTTCTGCTGATGTCAATGCAGCTTTTGATCCGACATATGCGGGAGTATTCGACAAAAAGAATGCCCCGTACATCGGAAAGGGAATCGTGTTAGAAAAATACACAGGCTCCGGCGGCAAATACGGCGCATCCGACGCCAACGCAGAATATTGCGCCAAAGTGCAGGCGATAATGAATAAAAATAAAATCCAGTGGCAATGCGGCGAACTTGGCAAGGTAGACAAAGGCGGCGGCGGAACAATCGCACTGTATGCCGCAAATTTAGGAATGGATGTTCTTGACTGCGGCGTGCCTGTACTGTCTATGCACTCACCATTCGAGGTAATCAGCAAGATCGATCTGTACGTAACTTATAAAGGATACACCGCGTTTTTGCGCGATCTTTAGATCGCAAGATGCGTAAGGGAAGAAAAGTAAAAAAATCCTAAAAAATTACTTTTTTTCTATTGGCAAAAAACAACTGGTGAATTATACTATGATTTCCAGAAAAAATATTTATGGCAGTTTACAAATGTAAGGAGAAAATAAAATGAATGAATTTTTAACAAATACTTTTCAATTTTGGGCAATAAATGAAATATCTTTGTACAGAAATTTTCTGATGATCATAATCGGGATTCTTTTTTATCTTAGAAACAGAAGCAATGCATTAAGAATATACAGTAATTACTACAGGGAAAAACGCAGCAAATTTACTTGGCTGGAAAACTGGATAAAAGAGCACAAAACCGACCCGGCAAAAGTACGTGCTACCGAGAATACCGTTTATACTATTATACTTGCTGCTGCATTGTTTGTTGGAATTTCTATTATTGGCGGTATAGTTCTTGATTTTATTATACAAAAAGGCACTGAAATTTTCCTTGCGGCAAGCAACCTTGTTGCCAACGAATTGGAATATATGCTTTACATGAGTATCGGGTCTGTTCTTGCAATATTGATTGCTATGATTATAAGCCAGCGTGTTTGGAAAAGCCGGTTCAAAGACGTAAGAGATGGAGGTGCTTTGGAATGTCCTACATGTGAATGCCCTCATTCATGGGTTATGCTTTATAAATTAAATGTTATAGATAATATAATATTAGAAAAAACAACAACGACTACCACAAAGACACAATCGGCAGATTCATTTGGCGGCGGATTTATTGGCGGATTGGCTGCAAATGCCTCCAGCGAAAGTTCAACTGTAAAATCAACTTTTACTATCTTTGAAGGCAGAGTAATAAGTGATTATAAGTGTAATAACTGCGGGCACACACAGCGTGATGAATATAACAGTAAATGGTTTGGAAAAAAAAACCGTCCCGATGAAACAGAGCATTTCTTTGATCCTCCAAAAGAACCATGGGAACCAGCCAGTGAAGGTTATTCAAAAATATTGCATATCATTTTACTTGTTGCAATGCTCGGTTATGCAGGTTATTGCGTAAAAAGTATTATTGACGATCGGAATGCAATAATCACCGATGCAACTTTGCAACACTTTGAAGAACCCGATTCTTCGATAAACGCAACAGTTTCATCTCGTTATCTGAAAGTATCGGTTCGCTCAGAAATTGACAGACAAAGCCAAAAAATTGCAGAAATACAAGCAGGAGAATTTTTTACAATTATTGAGGTATTAGGAAAAAATACACTTGTAAATTACAGGAACCATCAAGGTTATGTTGCTTCGCAAGCAGTTAAGCCGCTGCAGAACCATCCCATTGGCAGAGTTTTAAGAGATGTACAAGTTAACTTTGTTCGTCCGCCCGACCCTGATATAACAACTATGCGAATACCAAAAGGAAGAAGAGTAACATTACTGGGTCAAGTAAATGATGATAATGTTATGGTTGAATATAGGAAAATGAGGTTTTGGATTTCTGCCAGAGATCTTCAATGGTAGAAAAAAAATTAATCGTTCAACCCCTGACACTACAAAGCTTGCGTCCAAAACAGCGAATTTTAGCGAAAATGAAACAAACATTTAGCGGCATAATGGAAGAATCTCTGAAAAAACATCTCTACGTACTTCTTGTTTTTTTCAAATGTATTTCTCTGCGAGCTCCGCGAGCTCTGCGAGAGGGATTCTATCACGAGAACCTCACAGCGGCACGGGGAGCACAAAGGGTATGAAGAAAGATTAGCTTTGCAAACCAAGCTTCATTAGCCGGCACGGTCTACGCTTCTAAGTCAGCAGTTGGATCCCCGTTATTTGCTCTGGCTGCATTTTTAAGAGCCGCCCTCAAATCACTTGCCTTTTTCAATACATTGGAATTGATATAAATTTTATTCCCGCCAACAGTTGTTTTATAGTTGGCATAAGCTGGAGCACTTTCCACGACTATTGTGCCTACTCGACTAAATACAGCTTTAAATAAAGCACTAAACGACAGATACTCCGCCTCAAGTGCACTTTTTATATTCCCAAGCTCTGTCCTGGTCATATATCCCTGCACTTTCACGCCATAAAGCACGTCAAACATAACTTGAATTGTCTCGTCAATATTTTCCGGATCTTCGGGTTCTACTCCCCCGCCGGGCTCACCGCAGGCAGTAATAGCAAATCCGATAAGTGCCGCAAGAGCGATAATAGCGAGTAAATTCAATGCTTTTCTCATAAAAACTCCTTATTTATGGTGTTGTGAACCTTATACAACCACATAATTTGGTGGTATTCTTAAAATAAACCACATTTTATAACAGTTGTCAAGTAAACAACCACCATTTTTAAGTAATCTATAGATATGGGTTTTAGAGAAAATTTGAGAGAAGCCATAGATTACTCTGGGTTAGAACAAAAAGAGTTGGCTTATAAGGCAAAAATAAGTCTTAGGAACATTGAAAATTACCTAAGAGAAAATGCTTCTATGCCTGTAGCAGATAAAGCGGTAAGTATTGCTCAAGTACTTGGTGTTACTGTTGAATATCTTGTTACTGGAAAAAATTCCCCTGCGGAGACTTTATCATCAGTAAACCCCGAAATAAAAACTCTAATTCAGAATATAAAAAAACTGCCAAAAAACGATCAAGCTATTGTCATAGAGAATGCTCTTAACCTATCCAAAATTTTATCTCAGCAAAAATAAATATATGGGGACAAATGCGCTCTTTGTGATCTCTGCGCCTCTGTGTTACTCTGTGGTTAAATTCCTCTTCATCCTAATACCTAAACACCCGCAGCATTTTAATCAGTTCTAAAAATTCTTTGCGGGACATTTCTTCGCCGCCGAGGCTCATTAAATAATCAGAAGGAACCTGACAGTCGACACAGGCAACTCCATGGTCAAACAGCAGTTTTGCAAAACTTAAAAAAGCGGCTTTGGATGCATTTGGCGCTTTGGCAAACATTGATTCGCCGCAGAAGATTCTGCCCAGCAATATGCCGTAACAGCCGCCGACAAGTTCGCCGTCTAACCAAGCTTCGGCAGAATGAGCCCAGCCAAGCCTGTGCAGTTCGGTATATGCTTCTATAATATCGTTTGTAACCCATGTGCCAGACGAAAGCAGTTTGGGAAATAATTTAAATTTTGCAAATAACTTGTACAAAAATTTAGCAACTTTGTTTCTCCTTGGACGCTTTGTATCTGCGCAGCCTCTTATTACTCCGTTAAAATCTTCGTCATATGTAATTTTATAAACATTCTTTTTTAATATTTTTTTCATGGAATCAGAAACATGCAGTTTATCAGGAAAGATTACACAGCGCGGATCCGGCGACTGCCAGAGAACAGGATTTTTGGGACCGTACCACGGAAAAATACCCTGCTCATAAGCGGAAAGTAAAAGCCCGGGAGAAAGGTTTCCGCCGATAGAAATTATATTGCCCTTCCATTCATTAGAAGGAGGAAATTGAAAATGCTTTGAAGCGTCAAGATAAGGAAACGAAGGATCAGGACCCGGCTTCATGTACATCCATACAGTAATCGTCTTTGCCTTCGGTCATGCGATAATCAACAACAGCGCTGCCGCCTTCGCTCAAACTGCCAAAAAGAACTTCGTCAACAAAGAAACTTTTAATTTTATCTTCTATAAGCCTGCCGGCGTTCCGCGCGCCAAACTCTTTACTGTAACCTTCTTCTGCCAGTTTATCCACGCAGGTTCCCGTAACAGTGAGGGTCACTTTCTTTTCTGCAAGCTGTACGGTAAAGGCGTCAAGTTCTTTTCGTACAATGTTTACCATTATGTCGCGCGACAGATGTCCAAAGCGGACAACTGCATCCAGTCTGTTGCGAAACTCCGGCGTAAAAAGTTTTTCTACGGCGTTGTCTACAGCGCTGTCATCCTGAATCCTGTCACCAAAACCAATTAATCCCTTGCCTATTTCCCTTGCGCCTGCATTGCTTGTCATGATCAAAACTACGTTTCTAAAATCCGCTTTTCTTCCTTGATTATCAGTAAGAGTAGCATAATCCATTATCTGGAGAAGTATATTAAAAATATCACTGTGCGCTTTTTCGATTTCATCTAAGAGAACAACCGCATGCGGCTGTTTTCTGACTGCGTCTGTCAGCTGACCTCCGTCATCATAACCAACATAACCGGGCGATGAACCTATAAGGCGCGACACTGTATATTTTTCCTGATACTCGCTCATGTCAAAACGAATCATTGCCACGCCGAGAATTTCTGCAAGCTGACGCGCCAGTTCAGTTTTACCGACACCTGTCGGACCTGCAAAAAGAAAGTTTGCGACCGGTTTGCCTTCTGCCCTAAATCCTGCTCTCGAACGTTTTACTGCTTTTACAACAGAGGCAATCGCATCGTCCTGTCCAAACACCCGCTGTTTAAGCCTGACTTCGAGCTCTTTGAGTTTATCTTTTTCGCTTTCGCCAACAGACCTCTGCGGAACACGGGCGATTTTAGAAACAATCGCTTCTATTACAGGGAGACTGATTTCGATCTTTTCGGTCTGTCCGTCCTGAACAGTTTTATAAGCTTCTATCCTTGCGAATGCGCCGGCTTCGTCAATAACATCGATAGCTTTGTCCGGCAGACGGCGTTCTGTAATAAACTGCGCAGAAAGACGCACCGCTGTTTCTACGACTTCATCGCTGTATGAAACCTGATGATAGTCTTCGTAACGGGATTTAACACCCTTTAAAATATCAATTGCCGTTTCCTGCGAAGGCTCGTTAATATCAATCTTCTGAAACCTTCTGGAAAGCGCGCGGTCTTTTTCGAAAAACTTGTTGTACTCCTCATGCGTTGTCGAACCGATACATCGGAGTTTGCCGGACGTAAGAGCGGGTTTTAATAAATTAGAAGCGTCCATAGCTCCGCCGGAAACAGCTCCCGCTCCGACAAGCGTATGAATCTCATCGATAAAGAGAATAGTCTTTTCTTTTTTTAGAATGTCTTCTATAACACGTTTTATTCTTTCTTCAAAATCACCGCGGTATTTAGTTCCCGCCAAAAGAGATCCCATATCAAGCGAAAAAACGCTAAACTCTTTTAGGATCGGCGGAACATCGCCTTTAACAATTCTTTGGGCGAGTCCTTCTGTTATTGCAGTCTTTCCTACCCCGGAGTCTCCGACGTGAATCGGATTATTTTTTAATCTGCGGCAAAGCACCTGCACTGTGCGATCGAGTTCTTCTTCTCTTCCTATTACAGGTTCAAGCTTATTGTCCTTTGCCAGAGCTGTAAGATCTATCGCATAGCGTTCCAGCGCAGTTTTCTTTTTGTCTTTTTTCTGAGCTTCCGGATCAGCTTCGATCTCGGTATTAAAATTATGGGACAGCATTTGTAAAAGCGTCAGCCGTTTTATTCCGGCTTTTCTTAAATAATACGCGCTGTAACAGCGTTCTTCGTCGTAGAGCGAAACAAGAATATCCGCAACATCGATCATTTCTTTATGCGAAGACTGGCTCTGTATCACGGCTCTTTCGATTACGCTGTGAAAACCTACGGTCTTTGTGGGTTCAACTACAGAAGTAATCGGCAGCTTCTGTTCAAAGTAAGTTTCCATTCCATGCTTAAGCTGTTCTAAGTCAGCTCCGCACGAAAAAAGCACTCCCTGAACTTCATCAAAAGCAAGAGCGGCATATAAAATGTGCTCCGGCGTCAAATATTCGTGACTGCGGAGTTTAGCTTCGTTATATGCAGCGTCAATTATTGCCTGCACATGCCCCGAAATTCTCATATTATCTCCATTATATACGAATTACGCAGGTTCTACTATACATCGAAGCGGGAACTCATTTGCGTTTGCCGCTGCATGCACTTGTTCGGTCTTTGTAACGGCAATATCCCAGGTATAGACCCCAACGATTCCCTTTCCCTTATTATGAACATCCAGCATTATTATATTTGCGTCATCTATGCTTTTATGAAAAATAACCATTAAAACTTCTACTACAAATTCCATGGTAGTATAGTGGTCATTAAGAAGAATAACTTTAAATTGCTCCGGCTCTTTAAACTTTTCATTTGTCAAAGAAGCCGGTCTATCCTTGACTTTTGGTTCCATACTATTATTCTACAGAAACAAACCCTGCTCTGCAACCTAAAGCCCCCGTTGCTATGAAGTTAAGTATGGTTTATCCTAAACATACCAGTATGTCAAACTTAAAAGCGCTTATTGTACAAAGCGACAGAACTTTGCTCCTTGATGTTCACTGCGAAGGCGCAGAAGAAGCAAGACAGGCAATTATGCCGTTTGCCGAGCTGGAAAAATCACCGGAGCATATTCATACATACCGGATTACTCCCCTTTCTCTCTGGAATGCCGCAAGCGCAGGGCTTATGCCTCAAGATGTCGTAAAAACACTCAAAAAATTCAGCCGTTACGAAATACCGGAAGGAATCACAGAAGGGTTCTCTTTGCTTATGTCGCGGTACGGTAAAATAAGAATGATCGCTTCTGATAACGATAGACTATTTTTAAAGATCGAAGACGAGGCTATCCGTCTGGAAATAAACGGAACAAAAGCTCTGGAGAAATATCTGAGCCATGCGCATGACGGCTTTTTCCTTGAGCTTATAGACAGAGGAACTGTAAAGCGCGAATTGATTCGAATCGGCTGGCCTGTTCAGGACGAAGCGCCGCTAATTAAAGGCGAAGATCTAGAAATTAAACTGCGCGAAACATGCCTTTCCGGGAGACCCTTTTCGCTCAGAGATTACCAGATGACAGCGGCGCGCTCTGTAATCGGAACAGGCGATCAGGGAAGCGGATACGGTGTTGTCGTTCTGCCCTGCGGTTCCGGAAAAACAATTGCAGGCATGCTTATTATGTCCATGCTAAAAACTAACACCCTTATATTAACAACGAATGTCGCGGCTGTTCATCAATGGATCGAAGAATTACTGGACAAAACAGAATTAACAAGCGAACAAATCGCGGAGTACACAGGAGACTCTAAATCGGTTGCCCCTGTAACTGTTGCAACATACCAGATAATTTCGTGGAGACCCAATAAAGAGGGAGAGTTTCCGCACTTTAAACTTTTTAGAGAAAGAGCGTGGGGACTTGTAATCTACGATGAAGTTCATCTGCTTCCGGCTCCGGTGTTTCGCGTAACGGCAGAGCTGCAGGCGATTAGGCGGCTTGGGCTGACGGCTACTTTAATCCGCGAGGACGGAGAAGAAGACGCTGTCTTTAGTCTTGTCGGCCCCAAACGTTATGATGTCCCGTGGAAAGATTTAGAAAATCAAGGGTGGATCGCAGAAGCCCTCTGTACCGAAATCAGGCTTGATATGCCCCATGATTTAAAGATACCGTATGCCTCGGCTTCTAAAAGAGAAAAATACCGGATAGCCGCAGAAAATCCGGCAAAAGAAAACGTTGTTTTACAATTGATCGAAAATCACCCGGAAGATCAAATTTTAGTAATCGGGCAGTATTTAACCCAGCTCGATTCGCTTGCAAAAATTCTTAACGCGCCGCTAATCACAGGGAAAACCCCAAATGCAGAAAGAGAACGGATTTATACCAGCTTTAAAAAGGGAGAAGTGCGCGTTATCGTTGTTTCTAAGGTTGCAAACTTTGCAATTGATTTGCCCGACGCAAGTATGGCGGTTCAGGTTTCCGGATCATTCGGGTCACGGCAGGAAGAAGCCCAAAGGCTCGGCAGAATATTAAGGCCAAAGAGCAGCAAGCGGGGTTTGCACAATGCGCTGTTCTATTCGCTTGTTTCTAATCATACGTCAGAAGAAGAGTTTGCCGCCAACCGTCAAAAATTTTTGGTTGAGCAAGGCTACAGGTATTCCATTCAGCGGTGGAATCCGGAGCAGGGTGCCGCAAATGAATAGCAGTTTACGTTCGGTATCTTTTTGGAAATCCGCATTAATCACAATGCCAGATAATTCTTTTTACGAACTTTTAAGAAGCGTATTCGGCAAAATTAAAACTCCGTTTAACAAACAGCAGTTATTAAATAATTTAGAAACTTTTTTAAAGCGCGAAGATATTCAAAAAGCGATTTCTGTTTATATCGATACAACAGACGCAAAAATAATCGCGGCAATTACTCTTTTTGGCGAGCCTTCTTTAGATCAGCTGGAACGGTTTTTCTTTGATGACTTTAACCTTCCTCAGCTTCAGGACATAATTGTAAATCTAGAAGAACGTTTTATTCTGTACCGCTTTGCAGAAGAAAAAAAAATCCGTCTTGCTTTAAATCCTGTATTAATGCCGGCGCTGCTTCCTTTTATGGAAAACACATCTCTCCTTTTTGAGTATGACAGCGAAAAAAACGCAGCCAATTCGTACTTTGATGATCTTACATTTGCCGCGCTTTATTCGTTTATCTGTAAGCATGAATCTTTTTACCGTTCAGAAGGTGTTTTGCGCAGACGTATCATAGAAGAAGGAAAATCTCTTTTTCCCGGCATTGATTTGTCAAATACATTCGGCGCTCTTATGATATTGGGACTTTTCTATACCGAAGGAGAACAGCTGATTCCCGATAAAAAATATTTAAACGATTTTACAGCTCTTACACTGCTTGAGAGAAAAGCGTATTTCGCCGCGGCAGTAACAATATACAGCCAGTTAACGCCGCCTTTCGAAATTCTTCCGCCGTTATTCCGCGCTAAAATAAAAGAAATTGTTAACCTGATTAACTGTATAATAAATTTTTACAAACAGGGCTCTCAACCGTCAGGTAAAACACTAAGAAAAATAGCGGAGATTTTAAAAGCGCGGACATATACCGCTGTAAATATTGATTTACTTTTGGAGACGCTGGAAAAAACCGGATTAAGCGGGTACGAAGCGCCAAAAATTAAAAGCGAGAACGAAAAAGAAACGCCTGTGATTGCGATAACGGGCTCTGCAGTATTAGTATATCCCGAAATTGATTTTAACGATGCAATCAAACTTGCTTCTATGTTAAATATATCAGAAAAAAGCACCGTCATACGTTTTGAACTTGACAAAGAATCGGTAATCCGCGCTTTTGATAATAACATCAGTGCCGATGAAATAATCGAATTACTTAATAAATTATCAAACGGAAAAACCGGCGACTCTCTTATATGGAATATAAAAGATTGGGAAAAACGCCACAAAGATGTTTCGTTAAAAAAAGGAGTTGTCCTGCAATTGGCAGAAGAACACCGCTATCTGATCGAAACTAAACCATTTATTTCGTTAATAACAGAAACTCTGGCTCCAGGAGTTTATTTGCTCAACGATAATTCTTTAGAAAAAACGGCAGAGGCGCTTAAAAAAGCCGGAATAGATATTATAGGCAGACGTAAAGAAAAAAATGAAGCTTCGGCTATGAACGGCTATTATTTTCCGCCGCTTCCATCTGCGCCGCTAATTGTTTTTGATATCCAAGAAACAGAAACTAACAGCAAAATTATTAATAACAAAAACCAATCGGCAGAATTGCATACAAAACTGCATGAAACACTGGAAAAAATGACACTTAACGAAACAGAAAAAAGCGTACTTACAGCAAGAATCGCAAGGCGGCTTGTGCTCTGCAAAGATCAATTAAAAGACGCCGACATCCGCTACGAAAAACTGGAAGCCCGCCACATGGATTACACAGGCAAACAGAACATTGCAAAGCATGCAATTTCTCAGCAGTCGCCTGTAGAAGTAATCTATAAAATTAAAGGGAAAGAAAAAATCGTCTACGGAGTCCCAAAGTCACTGGAAAAAGACGAGAACGAACTTCTCCTTGTTATAGACGCCGAAAAAATACCCCTCGCAAAAATCAGCCTTTTACGCAGGATTAAAAAATCTATTTTTGAGGTTTAAGCCCTATCAACCGAACCTGTTAACCATAAGCGGCGGCTGATGTGTAGCGTCTAATGTATCGCGCCACAAACTGCTTTCCGGGTTAACCATGTTACGGTGAGAAATAACCATTTTAATCGGCAGATGAACAAACCTGTTATTTACAAGCCCGATTATAATTTTAGTTTTTCCTGCCATTGCGGCGTGCGCTGCGGCATTACCAAGACGTTCACAGTAAATAGAATCATCGGGGTTAGCTGGTGACGAACGAATCGCATAACTCGGATCAATATACTTTAAGTTAATTTCGATTCCTTTCTCTTCAAAGTGTTTGATTATCCTGCTTCTAAGATATACCCCAACGTCTGCCATTTTAACATTGCCGCCCGCATCAAACTTTTTATCGGTAATAAGCTGATCTTGCATTGCGCCTTCTGCAACAACAATAACCGCATGGTTTCGTTTTTTTAACCTGTTTTCCAAGTGGGTTAAAAATCCGTTATAGCCTTCCAGATTAAAAGGTACTTCTGGTATTAAAACAAAGTTTACTTCGTGGCTTGCAAGAGCAGTATGCGCCGCAATAAAACCGGAATCCCTTCCCATTACTTTTACAAGACCAATGCCGTTAATTGCAGATGATGCTTCCATATGAGCGGCAGATACAACTTCTACTGCCTTTGCGACTGCAGTGTTAAAACCAAATGAACGATCTAAAAGAGCAAAGTCATTATCTACAGTTTTTGGAATACCGATTAACGCTATCTTTAAGTTTCTTTTTTCTACTTCTTCTGCGATATCCATTGTACCGCGCTGAGTTCCGTCTCCCCCGATTGTAAAAAGCATATTTAAATTGAGCTTTTGCATTGCGTCAACAATCTTTACTACTTCTTTTCCGCCGCCGCGCGCGCTGCCCAAAAAAGTGCCGCCCAATTTATGAATATCATCTACGACTTCGGGGTTAAGTTCTTTTACGCTAAAACCTGATTCCGGCAAAAAGCCCCTGTATCCGTATTGAATGCCGGAAATCCTTGTCACGCCGTAGCGTGTCCAAAGACATCGAACAATCGCGCGGATAACATCGTTAATCCCAGGGCAAAGACCGCCGCAGGTAACGATCCCGGCGTGAACGTGAGCGGGCGTAAAATATATATGCTCGCGCGGACCAGAGCGTTCTAAAATATCCTTTCTTTCTACAGATTTTTGAGGTCCCGGCACTATGAACGAGCTTAAACGTACAAATCTGTCGTCTGTCACATAATTAGCGGCTTTATCTCCTTGAGTTTTTGACATCTCTATCGGCGATTGAACCGACGCTTTTCCAAGCTCTTCGATGGTAAAATCAAAATTACTCATAAATTAACTCCTTTCCCTCTATTATAATACTATTACTTGAGTTTTGTAAGGGCACATAGTATACTAATGTTATGAAATTCACTCCACCAATCATGGGCAAATTAAGTCCAAATAGGCTAGTTTTAATCATTGCGGGAATACTGCTGCTTATTATACTAAGTACAAGTATTTTTATTGTAGATCAGGCGGAACGGGCAGTAATAACCCGGTTCGGCAAGTGGACTGTAACAAGAGGTCCGGGTCTTCATTTTAAACTGCCTTTCGGCATTGATCGAAACTATACAGTAAATGTTACCAGAGTTCAAACACAGGAATTCGGTTTTCGCACAAGAGGCAATCAAGCAGCCGAATCCGCTATGCTTACAGGCGACCTTAACATCGTAGACGTTCAATGGATTATTCAATACCTTATAACCGATCCAAAAGCATGGACATTTCAGGTAAATGATCCGGTAAGAACGATTAGAGACGTTTCAAGGTCCGCCGTTAACATGCTTGTAGGCGACCGCGCGATTATGGATATTATGAGCACCGAACGCAGTTCTATAGAAGAAGCGGCGCTTGTTTTTATGAACGATGCATTCCGCGGATACGGTATCGGCATTAATGTTATTGCGGTAAAACTTCAGAATGTTACTCCGCCTGCCGGCGTACAGGAAGCATTCGAAGACGTAAACAGAGCAATGCAGGACTTAGAACGCCTTGATAACGAAGGCCAGCAAAAATATAACGAAGAAATACCCAAAGCCAGAGGCGAAGCATTACAAATGGTTCAGAGAGCAGAAGGATACCGTGCGAACCGCATTAACAGAGCGAATGGTGATGTCGCGAGGTTTAATTCTGTATACGCAGAGTTTAGCCGCTCCCCTGAGATTACAAGACAGCGTTTGTATTACGAAATGATAGAAGAGGTGTTTAAAGACGAAAAAGACATGACGCTTATTGACCGCAATCTGCGCAATTTTATACCTCTTATGAACATGGGAGGCAACTAAAATGAAAAAAATATTTACAACACTTATAATAATTTTTGTAATCTTAATCAGTATCATGATTGCAGGTCCCCTGTTTGTAATTAACGAAGGAGAACAGGCAGTTATTGTACAATTAGGAAAAATAACCAAGGTTGTTACAGAAGCCGGCTTGCATGTAAAAGTTCCCTTTATTGACGAAGTAGTCCGGTACCCAAAAAAGATCATGACTATGGACGGCACAGGTCCTACCAGAACTATGCCGACAAGAGAAAGACAGCAAATCCTTGTAGATATAACAGCCCGTTGGCGTATTGCAGATCCTCAAAAATTTTATGAATCTGTCAGTGATGTTCCCGGCGCTATATCAAGACTTTCAGAAATTATTGATTCTGAGGTACGCACCGTAATAGCCGAAAACCCTCTGATCGAATCAGTACGAAACTCCAACATGATACTGGAACGTTCCTCTGGGGATGATTCACTCGATCTCGGCGACGGCGAAGAAGATATGGTGATTTCTGCGACAAGAGAAATGACCGAAGAACCTATCGTGCGCGGAAGAAGACAGCTTGCAGGAATAATTCTCGAACGCTCACGGCGCATGGCTCCGGAGTTTGGTATTGAGCTAATCGATGTTGTAATACGCCAGATCAGTTATTCGCCAGAGATTACTTCGAGCGTTTACGAACGTATGAAGAGAGAACGCAATCAGGTAGCAATGCGTTACCGTTCTATAGGTGAAGGCAGAAAAGCCGAATGGGAAGGAAAAATGGATAGAGAAAAAGATACCATTCTTTCCGCCGCTTATAATGAGTCTCAGACAATTATGGGGAACGCTGACGCGGAAGCCGCAAGGATTTACACCGCCGCATATAACGCTCCCGGCAGAAGGGAATTTTATCAGTTCTGGCGGGCGATAGAATCGTATCGTGTAACCATGCCAAAGTTTGATAAAACGCTTACTACCGATATGGAATACTTCCGTTATCTCTACAGCCCGCGGTAATGTAAAACAGGAAAGCAAATGGAACAGCGTATCCATGTTTGTAATGTCGAAAACAGTCCGGCTGTCTGCTTTGATACCGGACTGGAGCCGCGCTCCTTTGCAAGAACAAAAATATCAGAAAGTTTAACAGAAGAAGGCTATGTCGTTAAAAGCGACGGCTCTTTCGAAACATGGAAGCCTGCCGGCGTTAACGAGACAAACGGAAAGATAAGAGTCTACGGACCTTTGTTCACAGGCAAAAGATTCGATTTAATTTTAAAAGAAGCGGACTCATCTCAATCGACATCACAGCAATCAAAATTGCAGCAATCAGAATTGCAGCGATCAGAATCGCAGCAAGCCGCGCTTACCGCGCTTTCAAGCTGGATAAGGGCAAAGATGTTCCTCGGCGAAAAGCGCTCTGCTTTAAACCCCGGCGCATCTTTTATCGGCGCTGACGGCAGCGTCTTCTTTGCTCCCGAACATCTATCCAACCGCTGTCTCTACATAGAAGGAACTCAACTTGATCATTACAACTGCCCTGATTTAACAGGAATGGACACTGCCGCTTTTTGCGCCGGTATAATACTGTACAAAATACTAACAGGCTCTCACCCTTACCCATCTTCAGAAATTTTTCAGGACATGAGAGAAGGAGTCTTTTTGCCGTTAAACCTTGCAGCTCCTGATTTAGACGACAAGTTATCTTTGCTTATTCAGTCTGCGCTGCTTTTACCTGTCGAAAAAAAACGCACTGTCAAAAACAGTATGGACATACTGTTAGGGTTTCTCGAAGTACTGACAACCCTTAAACAAAGCGCCGGCTCATCGGCAGCAAGCAGTCCAATCGCATTCAAAACAATAACCCCAGAAGCCGCAAGCCGCATAGAGAAAGAAAAAAAGGTATATCTTTTAAAGCAAAAAATCGTTGTAAATACAAAACGTTTTGTTTCGAGAAACAGATACGCTCTTGGGGGAGTCCTTTTTGGACTGCTCTTTGTGATTTATATTACAGCTACTACAATGCAAAGTCATGCCAATCGCCCAACAACAAAAGGACTTAATGCCGAAGAAGTTGTCTCAGGATACTACGAAGCATTCAGCTCTTTAAATCATCCGTTTATGCAGGCGTGTATTAACGGAGCGGACAAGAGCGACCTTCATGCCGCCGCAGGACTTTTTGCAATAGTGAGAACAAGGCAAGCGTACGAAAGAACCGAGGCTATGCCCATTATTCAAGCGAGAGTATGGAAAGAACTTGGAGGCGAACTTCCCGCTCCCAATGTTTTCGGCGTTACAGATTTAAAAATCGAAAATATCGGCGGCAATGCGGACGAAGGTTCAATGATTTTCCGTGTTGATTATAACTTATGGTCTCCTGACGAATCGCATGCAAGAATCCGCGATGACATTCTTACGCTAAGGCTTGACAGGTACAACAACTGGCGCATTGTAGAAATCATCAGAAGAGAACGATAGCGCGGTTTTATTAAATTATAGTTTCCCTTCCAGCCACTCATTAATTATCCATCTCGAAAGCGATCCTTCGCCCGGCAGTCCCGGTAAATTATCCGGAGTAAACCAGTTTGCGTCTTCGATTTCTCTTCCGTCAGGTTTAAGTTCACCGCAGGCATACTGCGCTTTAAAACCTACCATTAATGAATTAGGAAACGGCCAAGCCTGCGATTTTATATATTCGATATTTTTGACTTCGATATTTACTTCTTCGCGGATCTCTCTAACGACTGTTTCTTCGAGAGTTTCCCCGGCTTCGTTGAATCCGGAGATATGACTGTAAATACCTTCTTTAAATGATTTGTTGTGAGCAAGAAGAATTCTGTTTTTACTGTCGGTTATTAAAACAATAACGGCAGGGCAAATCCTTGGAAACTCATGCCGGCCGCAAACTGGACAATGACGCTGCGCATAATTTGGTACATCGCGGTTTTCTGCGCCGCAGGTTCCGCAGAAACGGGAGTCCCGCCTCCACTGCGCGATATGAAAGGCGCGTATAATTTTTTTGTATTCGGCGCGATCCCAAAGCTGACGAACCGGTATGCTCTTCCAATTTACAGGCAGTTCATCTTCAGTAATATAAACAGCGGTAATTATATTTTCTTCATCAATTGCAGGAACTTCGAATATATCCGGATTCTTAAATTCTTCGGTTAGCTTGACAGGAAGCCCGGCGTCAATCTGCGAGTCTAAAATATTATCCGGCATTATTAATGAATTGCCCGCAAAGAAAAAAGCCCGTTTATCCAAACTCTGCTCCTTATTAATAATAGCCAAATAATCCTTGTTTTTCAATTCCAGTTAACGTATTATATATATACATGAATAGTATAAAATATTTAGAAATGCTTCCTTTAAGCAGTATCACAAAACATGTAAAAGGACAGCCGAATGACGGAGTCGCTTTTACTGGTTACCCGAGAGTTCACCCTTCCGATAAAAGCAAACTAATACTATTAAAAGACCCGCTGGGCAACGAACCAAAAGTACTTGAGTTTAACCTAGAAGATATTCTATTTGTAGAAGAAACTCCCTCTGCTGTAACAGAAGCGGGCGAAGGTGTTCCACTTGTTAAACTCTGGATACAGCGGGGTTCTGTCGGAGTTATTCTTGAACCTTTCGAGGTAAAATGACAAAAGCTCTGTTTTTTAGCGAAGACGCACACTGTGAACTCTGCCCCAATAATTGTCAAATAAAAAGCGGCACATTCGGCGCATGCGGAGTGCGCGGCAACAAGGGCGGAAAAGGCATTATACCCTTTTATGGATTTATCACTGCATTAGCTTTAGACCCTATCGAAAAAAAACCGCTCTACCATTTTAAACCAGGAACAAAAATATTATCACTTGGTTTTGCAGGCTGTAATCTCCGCTGCCCCTTTTGCCAGAACTGGCGGATTTCGCAAAACACAGAAGCATGCGATCAGAGCAGAGGCAGATGGATGAAGCCGCAGGAAATTATTTCTGCAGCAAAAGAAGCAAAAAGCCCGTCAATTGCCTATACATATTCCGAACCTTTGGTACATGCAGAATATGTTATTGATTGTATGAAACTTGCAAGAGAAAACGAAATCGCAAATGTGCTTGTTACAAACGGCTGTATTAATAAAAAAGCGGCAGAACAAATTTTGGATTTAACCGATGCCGCAAATGTCGATTTAAAATGCTTTAATAAAGATACCTACCAAAAAGTTTTAAACGGAGGAGTCCCCGGCACTAACCCGCTTGAAGCTGTAAAAGAGTTTATTAAACTCTGCTATAAAAAAAACGTACATTTAGAGATCACTACTTTGATAGTGCCGGATTTGAATGACTCATCAGAAGAATTAAACGCAATTGCCGATTTTATTGCCTCTATCAATAAAGGCATCCCTTGGCACATTACAGCTTATCATCCCGATTACCGCTGGAACGCTCCGCCGACAAACCCTGATTTTATAAGAAACACAGCCAAAGAAGCTCAAAAAAAATTAAAAAATGTCCACACAGGTAATATTTAATTACTTGACACGACTACTATACTATGTTTAAGTGGTTATATTATGCGTTCTTTCGAAGTAGTATCTCCTTTTAAACCTGCAGGCGACCAAGGCGAAGCGATTGCCGCTCTTTCTGACGGTATCAAAGCCGGAAACAAATACCAGACATTGCAGGGCGTTACAGGCTCAGGCAAAACTTTTACCATGGCAAAAATAATCGAGGCTGTGCAAATGCCTACGCTTGTTGTAAGCCACAACAAAACACTTGCCGCCCAGCTCTACCGTGAGTTTAAAAGTTTTTTCCCCCACAACGCAGTCGAATATTTTGTTTCCTACTACGACTATTATCAGCCGGAAGCATATGTCGCAAGCCGAGATTTATACATCGAAAAAGACGCTTCTATAAACGCCGAGATCGAACGCATGCGTCTTTCAGCGGCGCGAAGCATGATGGAACGCGAAGATGTAATTATAATTGCAACTGTCTCCTGCATTTACGGCATGGTCACCCCTGATGTATACAAAAAAATGACCGCTACTTTTTCTAAAAATGAAACCATCGACGTCGATTCACTTATACGCCGCTTTGTCGAGCTTCAATATGAACGCAATGACGCCGTTCTCGAAAGAGGGCGTTTCCGCCGCCGCGGCGAAACACTGGAAATCTTCCCCGCTTACATGGAAGAAGCCTACCGTGTCGATTTAGACTGGGACAGGGTCGAACGTATCCGCAGATTTAATCCCGTCTCCGGCGAATATTTAGAAGAAATTGATCGGGCGCTAATTTATCCGGCAAAACAATTCGTAATGCCTGCAGAAACAATTCAAAACACATTGGGGACTATAAGGGATGAGCTGGAAAAGCAGCTTGAGTTTTTTAAAAGCAGCGGCAAATTAATGGAAGCAGATCGCCTAAAAACCCGTGTTGAATATGACATAGAAATGCTGACCGAGATGGGCTACTGCCCCGGAATAGAAAACTACTCCGCTCTTTTAGCAAACCGAAAACCCGGCGAATCCCCTGATACACTTGTCGATTATTTTCCAAAAAGACATTTAACTTTTATCGATGAGAGTCATGTTACACTGCCGCAGCTTGGCGCAATGTACGCAGGCGACCGCAGCCGCAAGCAAAGCCTTGTAGATTACGGCTTTCGGCTTCCCTGCGCTCTTGATAACCGCCCGCTTCGTTACGATGAATTTGTCGAACGGCTTGATAAAGCAGTTTTTGTTTCTGCCACGCCCGGCAAAACAGAGATAGAACAATCAGCAAATGTAGTTCAGCAGTTAATCCGTCCTACAGGTCTTTTAGATCCATTAATCGAAGTCCGCCAAAGCGAAGGCCAGATGGAAGACATCTACGGCGAAGTATTAAAACGCATTAAAGCTGGAGAACGTTCGCTTATATTAACACTTACAAAAAAGATGGCAGAGGATCTAACCGACTATCTAACCGGACTTGGACTAAAGGTGCGTTACATCCACAGCGAAGTAGAAACAATCGAGTGCGTAGAAATTCTAACCCAGCTTAGGCAGGGTGATTTTGATATTCTTGTTGGAATCAATCTTTTGCGCGAAGGCATAGACCTGCCAGAAGTTTCTTTTATTGCGATTTTAGATGCCGACAAAATTGGCTTTCTGCGTTCGCTTACAAGTCTTATACAGATAATCGGGCGCGCCGCGCGAAACGCCGCAGGCAAAGTAATAATGTACGCAGACAAAATGAGCGACGCCATGGAAAAGGCAATTGCCGAGACCAACCGCCGCCGCGAAGTTCAAATGGCATACAACCAAAAACACGGCATTACCCCGGAAACAGTAAAAAAAGCAATTGCAGATATTTTAACCCGCCATACCGAAGAAGCGGAAGCTGCTGCTGCAGAAAACATAGAAGTGCTAAAGAAATCGTTTAATATATTAATACCGGCACAGCGAAAACAACTCATAAAAATTCTAGAAACAGAAATGCTCGAACATGCCAAAAACATGGAATTTGAACAAGCGGCGGTAATTAGAGACGAGATAGCTGCTTTAAAATCCTAAAAATTAAGCTTCTAGTATTAACAATGTCTTAGGATCAAGCTTCATCGCCATAGACTTGGAAATAATCGAATCTCTGTCCTTGGAAATAGATAGTTCGACATGATCGGATTTGGGCTGCAGAACAATCACAACATCCATACTGCCGGCAAAATTGCCCAATACAACCGGAATATTTTCTTTGTCGTATTCGTTTTCATTGCCGACAGAACAGCTGTACCAAACAGATACGCCGAGCTCTGTAGCAAAAGTTTTAACAGCTTCCATATTTTCTTTATCTGTGCGGGAAAAATCAAACCCGTCGATTATGATGGAGTCCGCTTTAAATCCGCCCTCTATTGTCATTGCCCTAAGGCTTTTTATAATTTGTTCTATCGTGATTCCGTCTTGGTTAAAGTTCATAAGAACGCGGTTTTTAACAAGATCATTTTTTATTTCGTCGGCATTCTCAAGGTTCTTTTTTTGGATAAACTCAGAAAAAATATCTTCGTACCAGACAAGTATATGCTGAGTCTGCTGGCTAAAAGAAACATGGATTACTTTTTTCCCCTGAAGCAGTTTATCAAGGGCAATCTGTACCAACACCGAAGTTTTTCCGACTCCGCGGGGCGAAGCAATGACGCCGATCTCGCCGGGTTTTAATCCGCCGTTAATGGATTGTTCAAAAATGCGGATTGGGCTGCGTTGTATAAGTTCGCTCAGTACCATTTTATTTCTCCTTTCTCTTTCTAGCGTCTGCTTCTTTGATCAGTTCTTCTGATACACTCTGCGGAACTTTTGCGTATTTTTCAAACTCCATTGTAAACTCTGCTTTGCCCTGTGTGAGTGAACGCAATGTTGTGGAATAACCAAACATTTCGCTCAGCGGAACTTCGGCCTCAACGCGGGAGAAAGTCCCGTCTTCTACTGATGATGCAATTATACCACGTCTTTGGTTAATTGAGCCAAAAATATTTCCCTGGAACTCAGTTGGACCTTCTACCGACACTTTCATAACCGGCTCAAGTATACACGGCTTTGCTTTGCTGTATGCTTCGCGGAAAGCGCCAATTGCGGCTTGCTGGAACGCGATGTCAGATGAATCTACGGGGTGGCTCTGACCGTCATTAATTAAACAGCGAATGTTTACGATTGGGAATCCGATCAGGCTGCCTTTTTTAATCGCTTCTTTAAAGCCCTTATCGCAGCTCGGCACATATTCGGAAGGAATCGCGCCGCCCTTAATCATATCGACAAATTCGTAATCGCCGTCGGCGTACGGTTCCATGTAACCTGCCACACGTCCAAACTGACCGGAACCG
>Ga0123356_10001537_pt1 | contig 25424 bp, 27 predicted proteins | sample TergutEmb28metaG_2_FD_92546 | JGI IMG/M metagenome (GOLD analysis project Ga0123356, IMG submission 92546) | Embiratermes neotenicus P3 segment gut microbial communities from Petit-Saut dam, French Guiana - Emb289 P3 | ecosystem: Host-associated > Arthropoda: Insects > Digestive system > Gut ...
CGGATACGACCCTGTTTTTAAACCCGACGGTTTTGACAAAACAATGGCTGAGCTGGGTGCCGAAGAAAAAAATGCGATTTCTCATAGAGGGATGGCTCTGCGTAATTTCTCCGAGGTGCTCAAATCATCTGTAAGAGAAGGTGTGTGCCTATGAGAATCGGGATTTTCGGCGGCACCTTTAATCCGCCGCATATCGCTCATGTGCAAGCGGCACAAACGGCAGCAGAGCAAAAAGATATAGATTTGCTTCTTGTTATACCTGCAGGTGTTCCGCCTCACAAGCCAATTCCCGCTGCTTCGCCAAGCACTCAAAATAGACTTGAAATGACCCGGAATGCTTTTGCAACCGTTAAATATGCTAAAGTCTCCGACATTGAAATCAATAGCAATGAGATAAATTTTACAATTGATACGGTTAAAAAGCTTCAAAACGAATATCCGGACTCCAAGTTATTTCTTCTGGTTGGTAATGATATGTATGGCACTATTGATACATGGAAGGATTATCAGCAGCTGTTGCAATCAGTTATGCCTGTTCTACTGCCTCGCGATGTTATTAACATATCATCATCCGAGATTCGTCAAATGCTGCCGCAAAGAAAAGGCAGAGAGTTTCTTGCGGATGTAAACTATTCGTATATTATTAAAAACAGATTATATGCCGCAAAGCCTGACTTTGAATGGCTCGGCAAGCAAGCGGAGTTAATGCTCAGTCCTCTTCGCATTCCTCATGTAAGGGCATGTGAAGTTGAAGCAGTACGTCTTGCAGAGCGTTGGGGTGCTGACCCCGATGATGCTCGCGAAGCTGCGATTTTGCATGATATCACAAAGAAACTTGATTTTTCTCAGAATATGTGTATAATTGCAGAACATGGAATTACCGATATTATACCTTGCAAACACGAGGAGAAACTGCTCCACGCAATCACCGGCTCATTATTAGCCAAGTCCGAATTCGGTGTTTCGGATACTGTGGCAGACGCTATAAAGTGGCATACCACCGGAAGAGCACAAATGTCAATGCTCGAAAAGGTTATTTACATAGCTGATTATATTGAAGCTACAAGAGTATTTCCGGGAGTTGACAAGCTTCGTCAGGTCGCATATGAGGATATAGATGCAGCAATGTATATCGGACTGGAAATGACAGTCAGCGATTTAAAGGCACGGGGTATAACTCCGAATAGGTTTACAAATGAAGCTCTTGCCGAGCTTGAGAAATAGCTCAAAATAGTATATAAACGCAGGATATTTATCAATGCATTTACCCGGGAGGAAAATATCAAATGAAGATTTTTAGCAGCAGTAAAAAAAGTAAAGGAAAACGTACTTTAAATAATAACGGTACAACAGGCTCTAAAGCTAGTCCAGGTTCCGCACCGCCTGCAATAATCCAAAATGGTCACGGAAAAAGAAGAATGTCTACAAAGAAAAAAGTCATTATTATTGTGGCATGTATTGTAGGCTTTATGTTCCTGTTTGCAGGAAGCACCCTCGCGGTTGTCAGATGGCAGATTGACCCGTTTTATTCATATTTCTTCAAACCAACGGCAGATGAGCTATATGTTCTGCCGGCAATTGCGGGAACACCAAGACCGCAGACAGATAATAGTGAGCCGGGTAGTGATGTAATTAACGATGATGATGACGACTATGTGCAAGAGGACGATTTGCCTCCTCCTGTGACCAGAGATGAAGACCACATAAATTTCTTGTTGCTCGGTATCGATGAACACGGTAATACCGATGTTATAATGCTTGCTTCATTTAATATTACTGAGTCAACTCTCGATATTGCAAGTATTCCGAGAGACACTTTGGTTAATGTTGAGTGGAATCTTAAAAAAGTAAACTCCATAAACGCTCATATGAGAAACAAATACAGACGCGAGAGTGAAAGTGTCAGAAATGATAAAATCATGAAGGGAACAAGAGAGCTTTTTCGTGATATGCTGGGCTTTGAGCCTGATTATGCGATTTCTGTTACTTTTGGCGGATTTACAAGGCTTATAGATAATTTGGGGGGCGTACCTTTTAATGTGCCGGGACGTGTTAATGTAGATGGAGTAACTGTTAATGCAGGAAATCAAACTCTTACCGGCAGACAGGCGTTAACTGTTATGCGTTCGAGAAATACTTACACAAACCATGCAATAGGCAGGGACTTCGCACAGCAGCAGTTTATGGCTGCAGTTGCACGAACTCTTTTTTCTACCAGATGGGGTCCGGATAAAATTGCCGAAATGGTAAGGAATTTTAATAGTAATGTAAGAACAGATATTCCGCTTACAAGACTGGTTCATTTTGCAAGAGAATTTATGAAGCTAAGCTCTGATGATATCAGCTTCCATATGATGCCCGGTGAAATTGACGCAATAAGGGGAAATTCATATATCACAATTCTTGTGCCCGAATGGCTTGAGGTTCTTAACAAGCACTTCAATCCGTGGAGCAGAGATATTGTGTATGAGGATTTTAGCATTTTAACCCGTGGTGCTGATAGAAGGCTTATGGTTACTGATGGCAATTGGCGGGGTGAAGCCGGTTGGGGCGGTAACGGTACAGGTCCCAGAAATCCCAGCAAGACAACAGATGAAACCAGACCTGTAGTCGGCAGAACTCCTCCTGAGCATCTTCCGGAAGCCGATCCGGGCGGTGACAGAAATCCTGTAACCGGCGGCACCGGCGGCGGCGAAGACGACAGTGGTTCAAGCGGTGATGATGGCGGTGGTTCAGGTAGTGACGCCGATAACGGCACAGGTGGCGAAGGCGATACCGGCGGTACGGGGTAAGGTTTGGCTGACATTAATAACAGCTTTCATCGAAAGGAACGATTATACACATGCTGACTCCAAATGAAGTTGCCGGATTTGTTGTTAATGCTCTTGACAATAAAAAGGCTAAGGATATTAAACTGCTGCGAACAAGTGAAATTACAATACTTGCAGATTATTTTGTAATTTGTACGGCAGGTTCATCAACACAATTAAAGACTTTGTCCGATGAAGTTGAGAAGGTGCTTAAGGAAAACGGCGAAATGCCGCTAAGGCGTGAGGGGCACAGATCGGGTGGATGGGTGCTTATTGATTTTGGTTGTGTTGTTGTACACTTATTTATGCAAGAGGAAAGAGATTTTTATACACTTGAACGCCTTTGGGGTGATGCAGAGGATGTTGATATATCCGGTATTATTGAGGGGAAATTATGAAATACGATTTTACAGGTATTGAAAAAAAGTGGCAGGATAGATGGGAGGCTGAAAAGCCTTTCGCCGCATTTAACGAGAGTAATAAGCCAAAATATTATACGTTGATTGAATTTCCATATCCGTCGGGTATAGGTCTTCATGTCGGACATCCGCGTCCGTTTACCGCAATGGATATTGTATCTCGCAAAAAGCGAATGATGGGCTTTAATGTTCTTTATCCAATTGGTTTTGACGCATTTGGATTACCGACTGAGAATTACGCTATTCAAAATAAAATCCATCCTGCTGTTGTTACCAGAAATAATATAAAGAATTTTACAGCACAGCTGAAAATGCTCGGATACAGCTTTGATTGGGACAGATGTGTAGATACGACAGACCCGAGCTACTATAAATGGACTCAATGGATATTTTTAAAGCTGTTTGAGCACGGGCTTGCTTATAAAGCCCAAATTCCTGTCAACTGGTGTACATCGTGCAAGTGCGTTCTTGCAAATGAAGAAGTTGTTGACGGGGTTTGTGAGCGTTGCGGAGCCGAAGTGGTACGACGTGAAAAGAGTCAATGGATGCTTCGTATTACAAAATATGCTCAAAGGCTGATTGATGATTTGGACACGGTTGAGTATGTTGAGCGTGTTAAAGTACAACAGCGTAACTGGATTGGTCGCTCTGTCGGTGCCGAGGTCGACTTTAAGACAACAACCGGTGACACAATCCGCATATTTACAACACGTCAGGATACACTATACGGTGCGACTTATATGGTTATATCACCTGAGCATAAGCTTCTGGAAAAGTGGAATCCTGAGAATTCCGAGGAGCTGCGTCTCTATCAACAGGCGGCAGCAAAAAAATCTGATTTTGAGCGAACAGAGCTTGTTAAAGAGAAAACAGGTGTTGAAATCAAAGGAATTCGGGCAATTAATCCTGTCAGCAATGAAGAGATACCTATTTTTATCTCGGACTATGTTCTTGCTTCATACGGAACCGGTGCCATTATGGCTGTTCCCGGGCATGATGAACGTGACTGGGAGTTTGCTAAAAAGTTCGGATTACCTATCATTGAGGTTGTTTCCGGCGGCGATGTCGAAAAAGAAGCATATGTTGATTGTGATACAGGAGTTTTAGTTAATTCACCGCTGATTAACGGGTTAAATGTAGAAGACGCCAAGCTGAAAATGAATAAGTTTTTGACTGAGAATGGACTTGGCGAGGAAAAGGTCAACTTTAAACTGCGTGACTGGGTATTTTCCAGACAAAGATACTGGGGAGAGCCAATTCCTATTGTGGAATGCGAAAAATGCGGATATGTTGCACTACCGGAAAGTGAGCTTCCACTAGTTCTTCCCGAGGTTGAAAACTATGAAACCACGGAGACAGGGGAGAGTCCTCTTGCTGCAATGACTGATTGGATTACCACAACATGTCCTAAATGCAAGCAGCCGGCAAAAAGAGAAACAGATACAATGCCTCAGTGGGCTGGCTCCAGTTGGTATTTTCTGCGATATGCCGACCCGGATAATAATAATGCACTCGCTTCAAAGGAAGCAATAAACTACTGGACACCTGTTGACTGGTATAACGGCGGTATGGAGCATACAACTTTGCATTTGCTCTATTCACGCTTTTGGCATAAGTTTTTATATGACATAGGTGTTGTTCCGACAGCTGAGCCATATTTAAAGCGTACAAGTCATGGTTTTATTCTCGGTGAGGACGGCGAAAAAATGAGTAAATCACGTGGAAACGTGGTAAATCCGGATGATTATATAACTGAGTTCGGAGCGGATACATTTCGTTTGTATGTTATGTTCATAGGGGACTTTGAAAAGACTGCTCCTTGGTCTCATAAGGCAGTTAAGGGATGTAAGAGATTCCTTGATAGAGTCTGGAGCCTTGCTGAAGAGCGTCTTGAAGGTCAAGCGACCTCGATAGACGACATATCGCCTGAACATGAAACGGCTATACACAGAACCGTTAAGAAGGTCGGTATTGATATAGAAAATCTAAAGTTCAATACTGCGATAGCGACACTAATGTCTTTGGTTAATGACTTCTATCTTAAGCCACCTAATAAAGCTGATATTAAGGTGCTTTTAGCGCTTTTGTCACCATTTGCTCCTCATATATCAGAAGAACTTTGGGAAATCCAAGGGTATGATGGGTATGCTGCAGAGCAACCATGGCCTCTATATGATGAAGATAAGACCTTGGAGGCTAATGTTGAGATAGCTGTGCAGATAATGGGTAAGCTGAGAGGCACGATAAGTGTTCCTTTCGACTCAGATGATGAGACTATTATCAGTACGGCGATTTCGGATGAGAAAATAGCACGAAACATAGAAAGTAAGGAAATCATACGCACAATAGTAATTAAAAATAAGCTAATAAATCTAATAGTAAAATAAAAATTACGAGGGATGAAGTTAAATGGAGCATATTGTCACATTCAAAGGCGAGCGGTTTACACCGCTTGCTCCTGATATTAACCAAATTCATATTGAGGATATTGCTCATTCATTATCACTGATGTGCAGAGCAAACGGTCACATAGATTACTTTTTCTCAGTTGCACAGCATTCCATAAACTGTGCCGTTGAAGCAAAAGCGCGAGGCTACTGTGCCAAAATCCAACTTATTTGTCTTATTCACGACGCAAGCGAGGCATATATTTCTGATATCACAAGACCGGTAAAGTTTTATTTAAACGAGTATAAGGAAATAGAAAAACGCCTACAAGACGTTATCTACAAAAAATTCCTTGGCGACTCACTACAGGAAGAAGAGTTTGAGTTAATGAATCAAATAGATAACGACATGCTGGTTTACGAATTTAAAACCTTAATGCCCGGAAAAGAAGTCTACAACCAAACACCAGAACTAAAAAGCACACCATCACTGGAATATAAAAACCAAATAGAAGTAGAAACAGAATTCCTAAAACTATACTACGGAATTCAACACGCCGGCATAATCCAAGGCAGATAATCTAAATCACCAAGAAGCGAATTATATTGCGAAATCAGGGGAATCGTGATATAATCATAAATGAGGTAACACGTTGATAAAAATTACAAGTAATAGCATTAGTAGTGTTCCGAAAGTAGAAAGCGATGTTATTTCTGAGCAGTACTGGGAGCAATTATACAATGAACATATTGAATTACTGAAGCTTGCTCAAGATAAGCAAATAGGGACAGAATGTGCCAGAGTGTTTGATTTAAGAATGAAAAAGCTTGGGTCTGACTTTATCGGAAAACCCGCTGATAATAGAGTTCTTGTATCAAACTTTGATAGTCAGCACATAATAATCCATAATCATGCTGATGGTTCAACAATTTCTCTTGAAGATTTCAATTCTTTTTTACGCAGACCGCAGACACTATCGATTCAAGCAATTAGCAATGGTGGTACTGTTTTCATCCTAGAAAAGTTGCCTCATTTTAATGCAGTATCAGCAATTAAAAAGTACTTAATAGCACTTGATAATGTTTACGAACTATTAGAATGCGAAACTGCACGAGGCAAAATAGAAAGTATAGTTGAGGAGTTTTTACTATCACTTAACGAAAATGGATTTAAGTACAGGAGGTGGGAAACATGAACGAAAGAGAGCACATGTTAGATGATAGCCCATTATCAAAAGAAAAAGTAAAAGAACTTAAAACGAGTGCCGAAGAAATGTTACGGGAATTTGAAGCAGCCAACGATAATAAAGATTTAATTAAACCAGCAATTGCTCCTGCATAGGTCATCAGCTAACCTTACTTGCATAATTTAAAGGTCTTTTCCAATAGGTTAAGACCTTTAAATATGATTAATTCAAATAACTATACACTATTTACCATCCCCTACATTGAACAAAATCTATATTATGTTTAATTTGGTGTAGACATTTGTTTGGGAGATATGATATATTATTTTATGTTGAGAGGTGCTTTTATGGATTATAGAGATGAGTCCCCTGAGATATTGAGAGAGTTTCTTTTTTATCATGAGACTATTAAAGGGCATTCCAAAAAGACTGTGGATGAGTATTTTCTTGATTTGAGAACATTCTTTCGATATTTAAAAATCCACAAGGGTTTGATTGCAGCTGATACACCGTTTGATGAGATTTCTATTATGGATGTTGATTTAAAGTTTGTTGAGTCTGTTTCTATATCTGATGTGTATGAGTATCTTGTATTTCTCTCGCGTGACAGACCGACACAGCAAAATAGCAGGAACACAGACTACGGATTGTCTTCGGCGAGTCGTGCACGTAAGTCATCAACTATACGTACTTATTATAAGTACCTTACTTTAAAGTCCGTAAATAACAGGCTTAGTAAAAATCCGGTAGCAGACCTTGATTCTCCAAAAATAAAAAAATCACTTCCCCGTTATCTCAGTTTAGAGGAAAGTACAAAGCTGCTTGATAGTGTTGACGGTGTGTATCGTGAGCGTGATTTTTGCATTTTGACGATATTTTTGAATTGCGGGTTGCGAATATCCGAGCTTGCGGGGCTTAATCTTACTGATTTGAGTGCTGACCATATTCGTGTGCTTGGTAAAGGTAATAAAGAACGGATTGTTTATATTAATGATGCATGTGCTGATGCTATAAATGATTATATTCAAGTTAGAAAAGTTAACTCACCTGCACATGAACGGGCACTGTTTCTTTCCAGTAGAGGCACCAGAATCAGTACGTCTACAATTCATCACCTCGTTAAAAAGCACCTGCTTGCCGCGGGGCTTGACAGTTCCAAGTATTCTTCTCATAAGCTGCGGCATACCGCTGCAACATTGATGTTAAAAAGCGGTGTTGATGTCAGAACACTGCAGGAGCTGCTCGGGCATGAGCACTTGAATACAACGCAGATTTATACTCATATAGAGAGCAGCAGCCTTCGGGATGCTGCTATGCGGTCTCCCCTTTCGAACTATAAGAAAGACAAATGAGCCAACCCTCGTCTTAATCTATTTTAGGTGTTTCGTTTAAAATGATTGCAAGGTCGCGGATGTCAAGGTATTGAGATTCGTAGATGTTGAATTTTTTTATTGGTATCAGCGGAGCTGTTAAGTTTAAGAACATGTCTATAGAATGTGCGGCTCCTCTGAAATGACTTGCGATTGTTATATTATAGTAAGCGAAGCCGTAATCAAGCAAGATTATTGTATCCGGGAAACGATAGCCTTGTACTGAGCCCATGGTGACTGTTATAAGTCTACGTCCTTCCTGCTCTGCTGTGCCTGCAAAGCACCAGCCTGCCGGTCTTGTAAAGCCTGTTTTAAAGCCGTCGACACCTTCATAATCAATCAGCAACGGGTTTGTGCTTCTGTACTCAACCTCGTCAAAAAAGACGCTTTCTTGGGATGTAATCTCCAGTATTTCAGGATATTCGTTAATAAATGCTCTTGTCAGCTCCGCCATGCCGTGAGCTGATATTCTGTTGTCGCGTGAGCCTCCCCAGCTATCGTAGAAAACTGCTTCGATTCCCAGCTCATTAACTTTTTCATTCATTTTTTCAACAAGTGCCGCTTCACTGCCGAAAATTCCTTCGCCCAAGGCTATTGTAGCCGCACTTGCCGACCTTACTATTACAACGTCAAGCAGCTCACGAAGAGTATAAGCAGATTCCGGCGGCAGCTCTACATTTGAAAACGCTCTTACATATGAAAACAAGCTTGCTTCTTCGGTTATTGCGAGCATTGTGTCAAAATCAACCAAGCCGTCTCTGATTGCGTCAAATACAACATACACCGCAATCATTTTTGTCATGCTTGCAGGTACTCTTTGCTCATCCTTATTAAGCTCGAAAATCACAAGACCTGTAGCAAAGTCTATAACAATAGCAGCTTCCGAGGTTATCGGGTGTTCGCCTAAATATACAAGGTTATCATCCTCTTCATCATCAGTCGGCATTGCCGAAACAACAAGAAATGACGTTTGTGATAACAGTAAAATGACAGATAGAAATATGGTTATTTTTTTTGCTTTTTTGGACATAATAAATGTCAGTCCCTTCTGTTTTCCCATTCTTTGTATTCTTGTGCCTGTTTATATAAGCGTATATAGCTTTCGTGGCGTGTTTTCTGTATTTCGCCTTTATTCAGAGCAGCTAAAACCTCACATTCAGGTTCTTTAATATGTGCACAGTCAAGGAAGCGGCATTCGCCCAGAAATTGCTTAAATTCGGGGAAAAGATGCTGTATTTCTTCCTTGTCGGCAATATGTCCTGTGTCAAAAGCTGAAAATCCCGGAGTATCAGCCACTACTGCCCCACAGTTAAGCTGATATAGCTCGACATGTCTTGTTGTGTGGCGTCCCCTGCCAAGTTTTTTACTAATGTCTCCGGTAGATATTTTAAAGTTTGGTTCAATTGCATTTAAAATGCTCGACTTCCCAACTCCCGAGTTTCCGGTAAATGCACATGTTGATTTTTGTATTGTTTCAACAAGCTTTCCTATCCCCTCACCTGTTGCCGCACTTGTTCTTATGGTTGTGTAGCCGACTTTTGTATATATCTCATATAATCTTTCTGTTGTATCGATGTCCATTTTATTTATGCATATTATCGGTTCACAGTTACTGTTTTCTGCAATTACGGTCATTTTGTCTATAAGAAAAGTGTCTGTTACAGGTATTGCCTCCGAGGTGACAATAACCATTTTATCTATATTTGCAAGCGGCGGTCTGATAAAAGAGTTTTTTCGCGGCAATATTGCTGTAAGGACTCCTTTGCCGGGCTCTGCCCCAGTGAATTTTACATGGTCGCCTACGAGGGGGCTTTGTTTATCAAGGCGGAAACGACCGCGTGCTCTGCATTCGGTCGTCCCTTCCTGTGATTTTACATAGTAAAACCCACTCATTGCTTTGTAGATGATTCCTTCGCACATGCCGTGCTACCCTTGCGGCGGCACCGCCTCGAAGTTTGCGGTTATATTAACGGCACTTGCCGGCATTGTAAAGGTAAAAGTTTGTGAAGTTGTCGATCCCGATGAGAATGTTACAGCCGGTGAAATTGTCCAATCTCTGAACTGCTGTCCTGCAAGCGGAGGGTTGGCAGCGACTGTAACTGTTGCACCTTCAACATAACTTCCTGCACCCGAACCATTTATAACGCTGACGGAAAATGTAGGTGTTGGTGTTGCCGGTGGTGGCGTTTCAGGTGCTGGAGTTGTTAACGGACCTGTTGAAACAATAATAGCTATATCAGATCCTCTTTGAACATGCTGTCCTTCTTGTCCTACAAAATCAACCTCTCCTGATGGTCTATCACGAGCTTCTCTTGTAATTTGAACATTTAAATCTATTTTCCTCAACTCTTCTATAACAAAATCTTCAGATCTTCCAACTAAGTTACTGGGTACTAAGACCATTCTGTCTCGCCCAGCATAGTATTTTATCTCAACAATGTCACCTCTATTTAAGTTTGCTCCTGCTCTAGGTATTGTTTCAAAGACAGTATTTATTTCACCTTCGTCGCTATTAGTTGAAACAGGCACTATTTCAATGTCCATATGAAGAGCATTAATAGTATTTCTTGCGTCTGTTATGTTCATGCCAACCAAATTCGGCATCTCAGTTGGTGGCTCTCTTCCCGATGATACATCTAATCTTATTGTTATTCTGCTTCCCTCCATCGGCACCTTATGCATTGTTTCAGGTGCGGGAGTTTGCCTGATAATCACACCCTCGGCTACTGTATCACTTGGTGTTGGAGTCGGTATGAAATTAAACATATCAGTATATTCATCGTCATTAACAACGTCTTCGTATCTTCTGCCCTCGAATCTGGGAATCGGCATTTCTTCTTGCGGCGGGTTAAACCATGTGTTCATCGGAGGTAGAATGAATATTGCAAGAAGAACAACTAAAAACAGTACAACTGCAAAAATACCTACAAGAGTTGCTGTGCTAGTTGATCTTTTCTTTACATCCCTGTATTCGTCGGCTGACATTTCCGGTCTTTGACGGTTTAGGTTCGGCGGTTGCGGTCTTAAATCCTGTCTTGCTATCGGGTCTCTCGGAATTGCTCTTGTTTCATATGGTGCTCCCAAATCCGCAGATTGTCTGTTTGCGGGATTTGATATTGCATAGTTAAACACTATTCCCGGGTGCTTGCGAAACTCCTCGAGGTCATTGAGCATTTCATCTGCTGTTGTGAAGCGAACATTAACATCCGGCTCCATTGCATGCATTGTTATTTCTTCAAGACCAAGCGGTATGTCGGGGTTAATGTCACGTGGTGAGAGCGGTATTGCACTGATGTGCTGAATTGCTACTGAAACTGCGGATTCGCCTACGAACGGGAGTCTGCTTGTTAACATTTCATACAGGACTACGCCGACTGAATATATGTCGGAGCGTGCATCAATTTGTCCGCCTTTTGCTTGCTCGGGTGAGATATAATGAACGGAGCCGAGTGCTTCCTGAGTCAGTGTGTTTTGCACTGACAGCAGACGTGCGATACCAAAGTCGGCTACCTTAATGCTTCCGTCCTTAAGAATCATTATATTGTGGGGTTTGATATCACGATGTATGATTCCCCGTGAGTGTGCATGAGCAAGGGCTTTTGTTATCTGCGTCGCAAAATGCAAAGCTTCCTTCCAGTTAAGCAAGCCTTTTCTGTTGATGTATTGCTTTAGTGTTATACCTTCAACAAGCTCCATAACGATATATTCGGTATTTCCGCTGCGGCTGACATCGTAAACTGCGACTATATTCGGATGAGAGAGCATTGCAACCGCTTGTGACTCGGTATAAAAGCGGCGTTGAAACTCCTCGTCGTTTGCAAGGTCTTCTTTAAGTATCTTAATCGCTACAAGACGATTCAGACGATGGCAAAGCGCTTTATAGACATATGCCATTCCTCCGACGCCGATAAGCTCTAAAATTTCATATCGATTATCGAGTATTCTTCCTAAATATTTGTCGTTATTATCCATAAACAATCCTCCCGGTTAAGTTACTTTTTAAGTATAACTACTGTTACGTTATCGGGGGCACCTCGCTCAAGTGCCTTGTCAACCAATACCTCACAGCTTTTTTTAACTGTTGTGCCGCGCAGTAATTCTTCTTTTATTTCATTGTCGAGTACAACATTTGAAAGTCCGTCCGAGCATAAAATAATTGAATCATCTTTTTTTGTTTTTACAAAAAATATATCGGGCGGCTCATATACACTTGTCCCCAAAGCACGTGTGATAAGGTTTCTGCTTGGGTGTCTGCGGGCTTCAAAGCGGGTTATTTCGCCTCTTTCAATCATGTCCTCAACAACCGAGTGGTCTCTTGTTATTTGAGTTATTTTGTCCTTTGTTACGTGATAAAGCCTGCTGTCTCCTACATTTGCCGCCACTTCCCCGTCAGCTGTCGAGACTGCTGCGGTTAAGGTTGTTCCCATGCCTGCAAATTCTTCATCCTCGAGGCTTTTTTCAAATACAACCGTATTTGCGGCAAGAACGGCACTTGTCATTATCTTTGCAATATCACCCTGATTGAAATCATCTTGAATCTCTTTTATTTCGTCCTGCATATATTTCATAAACTCGCCTGCCGCAAGTTCACTTGCTACATTACCGGCATTTGCTCCGCCCATACCATCACAAACAACAAGAACAGCAATGTTCTTGTCATCACTTGAAAACATTTGGAATACGTCCTGGTTGTGCTTTCTTACTTTTCCGCTGTCTGTAATGCCCCATAATTCCATGTCTAGTCCATTTCATGCAGTTTGCGGCGGCGTAGCTGTCCGCATGCTGCTTCAATATCCAAACCCAAGCTGCGTCGTACTGTGTAGTTGACTCGGTTTTTCTTAAGCACTCCGATAAAACTGTCAGTACTCTTTACAGAGCCGGGTTTTAGCTTACTTTCGCTTACACTACTTAAAACAATCAGATTCAAATGACTTCCGGTATCCTTAATGATTTTTGAAAGCTCTGCTGCCTGTTGCGGTGAATCATTTACGCCGGCAATCATTGCATATTCATAAGTAATTCGTCTGCCTGTTTTATTGAAGTATCTTTTACCTGCACTGATAAGTGCTTCTATTCCGTCTTTATTGCCTGCGGGCATAAGATATGACCTGGTGTTATTATCAGGTGCGTGAAGCGAAATTGCCAACGTCAATTGTACATCATACCCGGCTAATTTGTCAATGCTTTCTATTATTCCGCAGGTGGATAAGGTTATATGCCGGGCACCGATATTTATACCGCCCGGGTCATTGATTATTTTAATGAATTTTATTACATTTTCAAAGTTATCAAGCGGTTCGCCTATACCCATCAGCACAATATTTGAGATTCTCCTGCCACTTTGATTTTGTGATGATAAGTCTATCTGTGTGTACAGTATCTGGTCGAGCATTTCTGAAGCTGACAGATTTCGTTTAAAGCCGTCAATTGAGGATGCACAAAATAAACAGCCCATTTTGCATCCGACCTGTGTTGAGATACATAGCGAGGTGCCGTGCTCATACTCCATTAACACACATTCAACAGTTTCATTATCCGAAAGCTTCCAAAGATACTTTGCGGTTACATCATCCTTTGATAGCTGCTTTTCGATTAGTTCAAGCGAGGATATGTAAAATTCATTATCAAGTCTTTCGCGAAGGCTTGCCGAGAGGTTTTTCATATCGGAAAAAGTCTTTGCGCCTTTATGCAAAAACAAAAAGACCTGCTTTGCTCTGTATTTCTGTTCCCCTGTTGACTCAAAGTACTCTTCAAGCTCACACGGTTGCATTGACTTGATATCTCGCTTCATTATATTTCCTTTGAGATTAGATTACCCCTTATATAATCGGCTGCTTGCATTCTTTTACCGCCTGCAGCTTGTATTTCCTTTATTATAACAGAATAATCAACGGCTGCTATCTCAATACCGTGCTTTCCATATGAGATTATTGTACCCGGACTTTTGCCGGTATTATTGTCGGTTACATCAACTGAAAACACTTTAAGGGTGTTGTTATTAAACTTTATTGTTGCAACGGGAAAAGGTATCAGACCTCTTACATGTGCTTTGATTTCACTTGCTCTTTTATTCCAATCAATCGGTGCCATATCCTTGGTTATTAGTGGTGCATATGTCGCTTCATCATCGTTTTGGGGTGTACGGGTGTTTTTACCTTTACCAACTAATGAAATCGTCTCACTCAAAAGCTCGGCTCCAAGTATACCGAGCCTCTCAAACAAATCCTGTGATGTCTCATTTTCGCCGATTTTTAGTGTTTTTGTCATAATTATATCGCCCGCATCCATTTTTTCGGTGATATATGCGGATGTTACGCCTGTTTCTTTTTCATCATTTAAAACAGCATATTGAATAGGAGATGCTCCTCTATACTTCGGGAGCAGTGAGCCGTGGATGTTTATACAGCTATGTGGCGGTAAGTCGAGGATTTCCTTCGGCAGCATTCTACCGTATGCGACAACGACTATAATATCGCAGTTTAGTTCTTTGACAATACTTGTGCATTCACCGTCTTTTAGGGTTGCAGGTTGATATATCTGCGTTCCTTTTGAAAGAGCAAGCTGCTTGACGGCACTTATGTTCATTTTCATCCCGCGGTTTTTCGGTTTATCAACAGCAGTAAATACACCGGCAATATCATACCCGTCATCATAGAGTCTTTGAAGTGATTTTGCCGCAAACTCGGGAGTGCCCATAAATACTATTCTCATAGCCGCTCTGTTAATCCTCTCTGATTATCTGTGTTACTCGTTTTCCGCCATAAGCTCTGCGAGCTCTTCTTCTGTTAAGATTTTATCGGCAATAGTTGTGAAAATTATTCCATCCAAATGGTCAACCTCATGGCACGCTGCACGTGCTGCAAGCTCGCTGACTTCAAGCTCAAAGGCTTTTCCGTTTCTGTCCTGTGCTTTTAGGTAAACAACATTCGGTCTTGTAACTATTCCGTTTACGCCCGGTACACTCAAGCACCCTTCCCTGCCTGTTTGCTCGCCTTCTTTTTTTATTATCTCCGGATTAATAAGCTCGATAATTTGGCTGTGATACAACTCAAGACTTTGCTCCTCGGTGAGCTCATCCGCTTCTTCGTCGGGCAGGTTCTTTGTCGGGTCAACTATTAATGCAACTCTTCGCAGAACGCTTACCTGCGGTGCTGCAAGCCCCAGTCCGTTGGCAGCTATTAAGGTCTCACGCATATCATCAAGCAGCAGATGAAGACGCTTGTCAAAATCGGTTACCTTGCGACTTACTTTAAATAAGCCTTTTTCAGCGTTAGCTAATATACTTCTTGTTGCCATAATGTTTCTCCTATTGCTTTAATCTATTCATACATATCTGCGTCAGCAAAAACCGTCACTCCCCTGTTGGAGCCATCACGCATGAATTCCTTGATTGTATGGGCTATAATCTCTCTTATTTTTTTGTTATTTGCACAATTTACAAGCAGTCTGTATCTGTATTTATTGCTGACCTTGGAAACAACTGCAGGTGCGGGTCCCAACAGCTTTATTTCACTCATGCCTTTAAAGTAGCTTTGCAGTGCATTTTTCAGTCTCTGACACGATTTGATTATTTTACTTTCATCCGTTCCTGTCATAGTTAATGCTATTAAATCAAGTACCGGCGGGCTTCCGAGTGCTTTTCGCAGAGTTATCTCATTCTCATAAAAGCCATCATAATCCTGTTGTGATGCAAGTGCTATTACCTTATGCTCGGGTGTGAAGGTTTGAATAACTGCTCTGCCCGGTTTTTCACCTCTGCCTGACCTTCCTACGACCTGTGTAATAAGTGAGAAGGATTTTTCGTTTGCTCTGTAATCACTCATATATAACGATAAATCGGCACTGAGTACACCAACAAGTGTTACATTCTCGAAATCAAGTCCTTTTGTTACCATCTGCGTTCCCAGCAGTATCTGTGCCTCGCGTCTGCGAAATGCGGAAAGTAGTTTATCATGAGAATCCTTACGTGATGTTGTATCGGCATCCATTCGTATTATACTTACGTCGGGATAAATATTCTGCAATTCCATTTCGATTTTCTGTGTGCCTGCACCTACAAATTTGAGCTTGCCGGAGCATTCGGGGCAGTTTGCCGGAGCGGATAATGAAAATCCGCAGTAGTGGCACAGCAAGCGTTTGTTTGATGTGTGGTATGTCATTGATACGCTGCAATTACGGCATTTGTAGGTATAACCGCATTCGCCGCAGGCTACCAGAGGACTTGTTCCCCGTCTGTTAATAAAAAGTATGCTTTGCTCGCCGTTCTCAAGGTTTTTATCAAGCTCTGCTTTTAAAACAGAGCTTATTGTCTTGCCGTTACCGAGCAACAGCTCTTTTTTCATATCGGCAATTATTACCGGCGGCAAGTCTCTTTCGTTATAGCGGTTTTTCAAGTGGAAAAGCTTGTATTTCCCTGTTTTTGCTGCGTACATGCTTTCAACTGAAGGTGTTGCGGAAGAAAGCAATAATAATGCCGATGATTTTGTTACCCTGTATTTTGCTATCTCTCTTGCATGATATCTCGGGCTGCTTTCGGATTTATATGTATGCTCCTGCTCCTCATCAATGACAATCAGCCCTATATTTGAAAGCGGTGCAAATACGGCACTGCGTGTGCCTATTACAACCTTGACGTTACCATCATAGATACGTTTCCATTCATCATATCTCTGCCCTGTGCCCAGAGCACTATGAAGGACTGCAACATCTTCACCGAAATGTGATGAGAATATTTTAACCGTCTGCGGAGTAAGTGCTATTTCCGGGACAAGTACAATTGCTGTTTTACCTTTCGAAAGTGTTGATTCTATCAGCTTAATATATACTTGGGTCTTCCCGCTGCCTGTTACACCGTACAGTAATGCGGCTTCGGGTGTTTTGCTTTTAAGAAGCGGAAGCAGCCCATCATAAACCGCTTTTTGCTCGGTGTTTAACTCAATAGAATCACTTTCGGTTTTTTTGAACTCTTTTATTTTAGCTTTTCTTTTTGAGCTCATTTTTGCCGGAAGCATTATACGAAGTGCATCGTAAACCGTGCAGAAAAACCTGTCACTCATCCAGAATGCAAGCTTTATATTCTCCGCACTTAAAACCGGCTGTTCATCAATAAGTGAAATAATCGATTTCAGTTTCTCGTATTCGTTTTTTATTTCCCGTGAGAGTATTACACCTTCGCATTTTTTGTTACCCTTACCAAACGGTATAAGAACTCTCATACCCGGTATGGCAAGCTCCTGAATATCGGATGGTATTAAATACTCATAGGGTTTGTCGATAAAATAAGTTGCTGCCGATACAGCTACTTTCGCAACATATTGGCTCATAATAAGCTGTTACATTTCGTCGTCGGGAACAGTAACACGCAGCTTGCCGGCTGCTATCTCCTCTATTGCTTTTGATACGGGCTTTTCATAATCCTCGTCGCCATAGCCGTCGTTTTGTGCCGAGATATCCCTTGCGCGTCTTGCAATGATATTAACAAGTCGGTATCGGCTGTCAACTTGTTTGAGTAGGCTCGCCAGTGATGGATAAAGCATATTTTTTAATCCTTTCGGTTGATAATTTCAAGTATTTCATCAGCAGCGCGCGATGCACTGTCGTTAATGACTATATGATTATAATGGTTTTTCTCTTCAAGCTCAAGCTTTGCTCTTTCCAGTCTTGCTAAAAGCTTCTCCTCCGAGTCTGTTCCACGTCCCCTCAGACGCTTTTCAAGCTCTTGCATATTCGGTGCTGTAATAAAAATCGTCACTGCTTCCGGCATTTTTTCCATTACCTGCTTTGCACCTTGAACCTCTATGTCCAATATTACTGTAATACCGGAATCAATACATTCTTTTATTTTGCCTGCAGGTGTTCCATAGTATTCCCCTACATATCCCGCATATTCCAGAAACTCGTCTTTTTCTATCATTTTTTCAAAATCGGCTTTCGGAATAAAAAGATATTCTATGCCATGTGTTTCGCCCGGACGAGGGTTTCTGGTTGTTGCAGATACGGAAAACGCTAAATCCGGTCTCCGTTTCAGCAGTTTTTTTATGACAGTACCTTTGCCTGTCCCTGAGGGTCCTGAAATAACAACAAGCTTGCCCTTGTTATTACTCATCGGCGGATACCTCCGAATCGTTTTCATTTTGCGGTTTTTCCATTATTGCCTGGAGCCTTGCAGCTACTGTTTCAGGCTGGATTGCCGATAGGATGAGTGAACCGTTATCGGCTATTATGACAGCACGTGTGCGTCTTCCGTAGGTTGCGTCAATTAACAGGCTTTTTTCACGTGCATCGGATATGATTCGCTTTATTGGAGCAGACTCGGGACCGACTATCGCAATAATCCTTCCCGCTGAAACCATATTTCCAAACCCGATGTTTATAAGTCTCATTTTGCTCCCCTACTCAATGTTTTGTGCCTGCTCGCGGATTTTTTCTATTTCAGCCTTAAGGTCAACAATGATTTTTGACATTTCCGTGTCATTTCCTTTTGCTCCGATAGTATTTGCTTCTCTGTTGAATTCCTGTACAAGAAAATCAATCTTTCTTCCAACAGGTTCAGTGCTTTCCAGCATTTCACGAAGCTGTGATATATGGCTGCGGAGCCTGACTGTTTCTTCACTAATTGCGACCTTATCGGCAAATATTGCTGCTTCCGTAAGTATGCGGGCTTCATCAATATTTGCTGTCTGTAAAATCTCGTTCATTCTGAGTTCAAGCTTTTTTCTGTATTCTTCGACACTCTTCGGAGACTGTTCGGCTGCCAGTTCGGTCAGTCTTTCAATTTCATCAAGTCTTGCCGACATATCTACGGTCAGCTTTTCACCTTCACGTGTTCTCATATCATTTAAGTCGGAAAGTGCCGCTTTGAGAACAGAGCTGATGTCTTTGCCTATCTCTGCGGCATCAAGCTCACGCTTTTCGGCTTGAAGTATATCCGGAAATCTGGTTAAATCCGCAACCTTTATATCACTGCTAAGCTCGTTATCCCAAGCAATTGTCCTAAGTGCCGCAACATATGCTTTTACCAGAGGCTGATTAATTTTTATTTCTATATCGTCGCTGTTTGAGGAATCTATTGAAACATATACATCAACCTTGCCACGTGAAATATTCTCGTGAATAATTGATTTTAGTGTCTCCTCTATTGAGTTGAAAACACGCGGCAGCTTTATATTGCTGTCAAGGTATCTGTTGTTGACGCTTTTTACTTCTACTGATATCTCCAGCTTCCCCGAGGTGCCTTTTGCTCCGCCGTAACCGGTCATACTCTTAATCATGCTAAATGCTCCTGTAACTTTTATTCCGCAGTTATGGAAACTGTTATTTCATACTCTCCGACTGCATCGATATTTGCATCTATTCCGTCAATATAGACCCTTGCCGGTATTCTCGCAGTACCGGGGCTTCTGTCCGTCAGGTCTGCAACAACTCTAAGATTCATTGGTGTAACTAAAGCAAGAGCATCAGTTGCTCCGCGAAGTCTGACATCAAGGCTTTGTGTAAGAATTTCCGCACGGAAGCCTGCCGGAGTATTTATCTCCTGAAGATTTGTTGTACTGCGAAATGCAATATCCAGCCCTATTACTTCAATGTGAACAATTGCTTCCGTTTCACCCGATATATTTGTCAGATGGTTTGGAATGATTATCGGAAATGCTTCTGTATCGGTTAGTCCAAATCGCAGCATGTCAATTGTACCGAGCATTATACTGTTAAAATCTCTCAGGGCGACAGGGTCTCCTGAAACCTTTATTGTCATCGGTTCAATGCGGACACTGACTATTTCATCCGAGGTTCCCGGACCGTGTGCGAGATGGATGTCCAGAGGAACATCTTTCATTTCCACGATTGGTACAGTGACATGAATTGTCTCATGACTGAACTCAAGCAATTCCATCTGGTAGTCCTCAAGCTCAAGAATTTCGTTGTTTTCATCAATTAAAACAAACTCAAGCTCTTCTCTGTATGTGGATGCAAGATTCTCTCTTAGTATCGGAACTCTTACGGCACTGATTCTTGATACAACCGTTTCGGGTCCCCATACGGTTATTGTTTGCGGGTCAAATTCAATAGAATCAACCATAAGCTCCTCTGAAGCCGTACCTCCCGTATAACTGACGCTAACAGGCAGTTGCTTGTCGAGCAGTCTGTCAACCATTATTGTTATTCTTGATGCTGACGGTGCCACTTCCGTTACAACACTCGTATTTACTCCCGCAGGGTAAATAACTCTGTAAACAAGCTCTGAGGGACCTGTTGATGATATGTTCGCAAGGTCAACCTCGACTGTAAGGGCACCGGTTGCAGCAAGTCTTGCCATCTCAGACCTCGGTGCTTCAAATGTCATTGAGAGCATCTCGGGTGAATATGAGGTGATTAAAAAACCTCTGTCACGCAATAAATCATCATTTAAGAATGCTATCCTGATGTTGTTGACCGTTTGGATTTGTATATCATTCTCGGTAATTTCAACGTATACCCAAAGAGAAATAGATATTATAACGGCAAAAATACCGTATAATATTTTTGTTGATATTTTACTCAGTCTTTCTCTCAACATCAGCTTTTTTCCTTTATCCTGCGGAATCTGATTTTATTTTTGTTGTCATAATCAACAAGCACTTCGCTCCAAAGCAGCTTCTCGAATGTGTCATTATCCAAATTACGCTTGAGCATTCCGTCAATTGCAACGGATATTGCTCCTGTCTGCTCAGAAACAATTATAACAACAGCGTCTGAGCGTTCGCTTAAGCCGACACCTGCTCTATGCCTCATTCCAAGATCCTTGCTGAGATTATAATTATTTGATAACGGCAGCATACAGGATGCAGCCAGTATTCTGTTTTCTCTGATTATAAGTGCTCCGTCATGCAGCGGTGAATTCTGGAAGAAAATATTTTGGATCAGCTCGGTTGATACATCGGCATCAATACTTACACCGGTCACAGCATAATCGTTGAGACCAACCTTGCGTTCATAAACAATTATCGCGCCTGTTTCTGTTTTCGGCATGGCATAACAGGCAGAAACTATCTGCTTTAAAACAGCTTCAATACTTTCCTGCTTTCCTTTTCGCCGGAAGATTGTGTTTAGACGGGTTGTTCCCATTCTTTCAAACATTTTCCTTATTTCAGGCTGGAATAAAACGACTACAACAATCAAACCCATTTGCAGTACCTGTCTGAGCAGATATGAAAGAATGTTCATGTTGAAGAAGTTTGAAATCCATGCAACCGCAACAATTAACAGCAGTCCTTGAATAACGCTGCTTGCACTTGTTTTCTGCATGAAGCTGAGAACACGATATACTATAAAAGCCATTATCAGAATATCAATAATATCCCAAATTCTGACAGACTGTCTGAACGTGAGAATAATTCCCCATATCTGATATACAATTTCTCTTACGGTTTCTACCATTAAAGCATGTTCCTCAAATTAGTTTGGAGTCATATGAATACAACTTTTAATTATACGATAAAAACGGGAATTTTGCAAATTGATTAAATGGTTGCATTTTAATCTTTTTACTTAGCTGCATTTTAAGCTTTTTTCAGTAAAACCACTGCTGTAGATGATATCCCCGAGCCGTCTCCGGTGAAGCCGAGTTTTTCTTCTGTTGTTGCTTTAACGCTTATATTCTCAACTTCTGTGCCTATAGCCTTTGCCAAAACATCTCTCATGCTTTCTATATAAGATGACAACCTTGGCTCCTGTGCAACTATTGTTATGTCCGCATTTTCGATTATATAGCCTTTTTGGGTTACAAGCGAGTATATTTCCCTTAGCAAATCAATGCTGTTTGCGTCCTTCCATTTAGTGTCCGTGTCGGGAAAATGCTTTCCTATATCTCCCAAAGCCAATGCTCCGAGCATTGCATCCATTAAAGCGTGAACAGGTACATCTGCGTCAGAAAACCCGTCGGGACCGAATTCAGACGGGATTTCAACTCCGCATAGAATGCATTTACGACCCGTTTTTAATCTGTGTACATCGTAGCCGAAACCTATTCGCATTAAAAATACTCCTCATTTAAAAATGCTTCGATTAAACGAAAATCCTGATTATCTGTTATTTTAATATTTTTTCGCGACCCTTCAACTATATGCACGGGCACACCAATCAACTCAACTGCCATACAATCATCTGTTACTTCAGTTTTTTTCTTTGCTGCGTTTGTCAGTGCTGCTTTTAATAATTCGGCTCTGAAAATCTGCGGAGTTTGAATTTCGTAGAGACCTTCTCTGTCAACGGTTTCTTTAATAACTCCGTCTTTTGCTTTTTTAACCGTTGAGGTAATCGCAACTGCGGGAGCCGCTGCGTTGAATTTTGCAGCTTTATGTATTGTTTTTTCAAGTAAATGTATGTCAATACACGGTCTTGCTCCGTCGTGAACTGCTATAAGGCGGGCTTTGCCGGATGCTGCATAAATACCGTTCATTACAGACTCAAGCCTGGTTGCTCCGCCCTTCATTATTTTTGAGACCTTGGTAAAACCGTACTCCGCACAAAGCTTTCCAATACTTTCTATTCTATCCTCATGTGCAACCACAATAATGTCATTTACAAGGCTACAGTCTTCAAAGACTTCAAGTGTATAAGCGAGAACAGGCTTGTCATTTACCGTGTAAAATAGTTTATCCTCCCCTTCACACCTGACAGATATGCCTGCTGCGGCTATAACTGCGGTGCAAGTGGGAGGTTTTAACGACTTTATGCTTTTTGTTAATGAAAAAAGCGACATATAATTAACACCTTAAGCAAGTGACGCGTTTAAACGAGACTCAACTTCCTCATATGTTAGTTTTTTGGAAAGTACTATTTCGGAAATAAATATCTGCTTGGCATTGTTAAGCATTGCACGTTCGCTGGTTGAGAGTCCTTTTTCAACATCTCTGGTCATAAGACCCTTGACAACTCTGGCAACCTCGAGTAAATCGCCGCTTTTCATACGTTCGGCGTTTTCACGGTGACGTCTGTTCCAGTTGGCTGTCATTTCTGCATCTATGTTGGAAATTGCCGCCATCAGCTCGTCAGCCTTGGTTGAATCAATAATGGGTCTTACGCCGATTTGCTCCATACTTTCGATTGTGAATTTTAAAACAAGACCCTTGTCCGGAATCTTTAATATATAAAACATTCTTAAACAGCCGTTTGAGCTAATTTCCTCTATACTATCTATAACCCCTGCGCCGTGCGAAGGGTGAGCTATCTTATCGCCTATTTGGAACATAAATTGTCCTATCCTTTCGTGTCAAAAAGAGCGTGACGATGCGGTGCCATCCTCACCAAAATCTATTATACACCCATTTTCTTAGTAAATGCAAGTGTTTCCGCAATTAATATTAATTAAATTGCAGTAAATGTTAAATTAGTGTAAATTATAACTATCAAAATACGCGGGGGTTACAGTGATTTTTGTTGAAAACGACAGTATCGATGCAGCGTTTCATTTTTCTGTCGAGGAATACTTTACACGCTATGTCCGAAAAAACGTACCTGTTATAATGCTTTGGCAAGCCGATAAAACAGTTATGCTGGGTAATAATCAGGTTGCTTCCGCCGAGGTTGAGTTAGATTTTGCAAAAGAATCAGGCATTAATATTGTTAGACGCTCAAGCGGCGGTGGTGCTATATATACGGATATGGGAACAGTTCTGTATACTGTTATTGAGCCTGTCACCGATGATATTAAGAGCAACAGAGAGGCTGTTGCAGGTGAAATAATAGAGGCACTTGGCAAGATGGGTGTTTCTGCTGTTCGCGAAGGTCGTAATGATATTTTAATTGATGGATGCAAAATCTCAGGCTTTGCGCAATATACATCGGGCGAACATGTTTGCACCCACGGCTCATTATTGTTTAATGCTGATTTAGACACTCTGACAAAGGTTCTTATTCCGAATGAGACTAAGCTGAAGCCCAAGGGCATAGCCTCCATCAGAAGCAGGGTTACTAATATAAAACCTTATATAAAGGCGAATTTTACTGTTGACGATTTTATTGAGAACCTCAAGGGTCATCTTTTATCAGACAAAAACTATATGGTTTATAAAATAAATACTGATGAGCTTGCAAAAATCAATACTATATATAATAATAAGTATGGAAATAGAGAATGGAGTTATAAGATTTAACAATGGTAACCAAACCCGACTGGCTGCGTGTGCCGTATGTTGATATTGAAAAAACCGGTTATGTCTCCGACCTGCTCCGGGAGCTCTGCTTAAATACGGTATGTATTGAAGCTAATTGCCCCAACTGCTCCGAGTGTTTTTCAAACAATACGGCAACCTTTATGATTCTCGGAGCTGTATGTACGCGTAAATGTACTTTTTGCAATGTAACGTATGGTGTGCCGACTGCCGTTGATACAGATGAGCCGCAAAGGATTGCACTTGCGGTTTTAAAGCTTGAGCTTAAATATGTAGTTGTAACATCTGTAACACGTGATGATTTGGCTGACGGCGGAGCCGGGCACTTTGCAAAGGTAATCCGTGAAATTAAAAAAGTAACTCCTGAAACGATAGTTGAGGTTCTTATTCCTGATTTGGCTGAGCTGAAGGTTATAACTAATGAGTCCCCTGCTGTTGTCGGACATAATATTGAAACTGTTAAAGCTCTTTATCCGAAGGTTCGTCCCGAAGCCGACTATTACCGCTCATTGAAAGTTTTGGAATCTTTAAAAGTGCTAAACCCAAATATTCGTACAAAGTCAGGAATAATGCTTGGACTTGGTGAGTCGGAAAATGAAATTATTGAAGTCTTTAATGACCTGCTGGATGTAGGCTGCGATATTTTAACAATCGGACAGTACCTTTCTCCCGGAAAAAATAACTATCCTGTTCAGGAATACATCGAGCCGCATGTATATGATAGGTATGGAGAAGCAGCAAAGAACCTCGGCTTTTTGCATGTAGCCTCCGCTCCGCTGGTACGCAGTTCATATAATGCAGATAAAATGCTTCGTGGAATTTTATAGTAACTAATTGTAACGCAAATATTGACACGTTTTTTTTAGCATGATATAATCTCTACCGTTGGTGTAACAATGTCTTTAAAATGTTGCATAAGCGTATATAACCTTTGAAATAGGGCTTTCGAGTCCTTTTTTTTTTGTATTTAGTCAGTTGTTTTAATCGATTAGCTAAAAATGTACATTCCAAACACATATTTTCTCAAGTTATGTAACATTTTAAAGACTTTGTTACATAACAGAAATTTATGGAGGTACATTAAATGAAAAAAGTTCTATGCA
>Ga0123356_10001538_pt1 | contig 25408 bp, 20 predicted proteins | sample TergutEmb28metaG_2_FD_92546 | JGI IMG/M metagenome (GOLD analysis project Ga0123356, IMG submission 92546) | Embiratermes neotenicus P3 segment gut microbial communities from Petit-Saut dam, French Guiana - Emb289 P3 | ecosystem: Host-associated > Arthropoda: Insects > Digestive system > Gut ...
AACAGGGATATGAAATATCTGTATGCTTCCAATTCCGGCAACTAAATTGGGTCATTTAGATTTTAGGCTAAATCAGGGAGCAACATTAGCTTATAATAGGCTTTTTCTACAAGCTCTCCATGCTGGTTTACCTTTCAGACGCTTTCGCGTCTTCAAGGCCGCGACTTCGTTTCGAATCCAGCTACGAGTTTTCAAGTAAAAAAAAGCCTCGTCAACTGACGAAGCTTTTCCTTAATTATTTTACACTGAGCCGCGCTGGATTCGAACCACCGACCACCGCCTTAAAAGGGCGATGCTCTACCGACTGAGCTAGCGGCCCAAGGTTCTTAAAAAATGCAAGAACCTGATGATGCCTGCAATGCTTTGCAGGTATTCTTACTTGTACAGAAAATTGTAAAAAGAATCAAGGGGTTTTATACTGCTGGTCTGTTTTTAAGCTCGAACTCTTTCTTTTCTATCTGATCCCTGATAACGCCAAGCTCATCCAGCAGTGTGCGGAATTCAATTGTATCCCGCTCAATTGTTTCCTGATCGCGTTCGGTAAATGCGATGTAGGTCTCGTTTCCAAGCTTTGTAAGGAGCTTTTGCGCCTGGTTTTCCAGTTGCTTAACATCCCACATTAATAAACCGCGCTCGCCCAGATCCTGCGCTTTTGCGCCTGCTTTAATCGCAAAGTCCTTTGATGCGGCAAGGCCCTGCTCAAGCAGGTTTTTCATTCTTTCGCCAAATGTCATTTTATTCCCCCGTTTATTTGCGGTATACCGCAGTCTAGTGTCCTGTCTTATTCGGTTTCCAACATAACAAAATGTGTTAATTCCTTATTGCATAAGGAATTAACTTAACATGTTATTGTGTCATTTGAATAAGACAGGACACTGGCAAGAGACTGTGTCTCATTACTTTTCCTTTAACTTTATTCCCAATATGGTAAGATCATCGTACTGCTCATCTTCCATAACATGAGTATAATACATATATGCAGGATTTTCAGGGTATTCGCGCGTATGCAGGCAATAACGCCTGTACTGAAGGAAATGGTTCTTTAAAAAATCATCCACTTTTTTGTCAACAAGAACGCGGGATTCCTCTCCTGAAGCCGGAGATTTATAACAGCGGAACATTTTTTCTACAGATACCATTGCCGTAATTACATCTTCTACCTGGCCGTCGCATGTTGAAAAATCAAACTGCAGTTCCACTTCCCCTTCCGGGTTGTGGAATTTTTTCAGAGTGTATACTTCACGCGCCATCACTGCATTTATAATTGCTTCGACCCGATCCGGGCCCATTTCTTCATCAGCCTGGCCGCTAAGATGATTTTCGTGCGGTGTGTCGGTCGGGCCTTCTGTACAAAGTATTTCTTTAAAATTGCTGTCGCGGAATCTTCTTTTTGCTTCTTCTATACCGTCAGTGTAAAGGAATAAAATATCGCCCTTGTCGATCTGAATGCTCTGAACCGTGTAGCCGCCTGTGGATTCTATCATAAAGTTGGGGAGTACGCCGGTTGCAGGCGTCTGCGGGAGAGTAACTGTTTTTATTGTTTTTTCAGATGCATCATAATAACGCACAATATTATCACCGGCGTTGCAGAAGCGGACAATTCCTGTGACGGAGTCGAAGAGACAGAGCGTAAAGGCGGCAAAGCGTCCCTTGAATGCCAATGTTTCTATAAAATCATTAATTTGATAAACCACTTCTTCTATATGCATTCCCTTCGCGTTGGGTTTCCACTGCTTGAAATAGTTAAGGAACATTGTTGCAACCTGAATCATGATAAGAGCTGCCGGAATTCCCTTGCCGGCCACATCACACTTGATGATGGCGTAGTAACGGCCATCAAGATCCTTGTAATCAAAGTAATCTCCCGATACTCCCTTGGCGCCTTCGTAGTAACCAAAGAAATCCAGGTTCGGCGTTTTCTTTAATCCGCTGCTTTGCTTGTTGCCGTGATTGTCAACATCAAGCGGGATAAACTTTTTCTGTATTTCCTTGCCGATGGAAAGATCCGAAGCCGCAAGAGCCGCTTTTACAAGACCCTGTGTCATGTCATTGATTGTGCCGCCAAGGATTGCAATTTCATCTCTTGTTGGAATGTTTATGTCCATCCCTGCAAGTTTTGCCTTGTCTTCCGTATCGCGGATTATTTCAATATGTTTTACAAGTTTTTTAATGGGTCTTATGATAAGGGTAGAGAATGTAAAAGCTCCGATAATTCCAATCAGCATTACAGCAAGCGCTACAATTCCGATTGTAATAAGAATGGTGATCTGCCCCTGATAAATTCTTTCAATGATTGCATCAAGAGAAACTTCCAGACGGATTAATCCGCGGTAGAAATTATCATCTGCGCCCTGGCGGTACATTACAGGTTTGTAAAAGATATATGAGGTTTCATCGTAGGAGATTTTTTCAGTCGAAAATTGCGGATAAGAGTTTATATCTCCTGCGATACCTGTAAGAATTTCATTTAGTTTTACTTCCAGGGAAGTAATCGTTACCTGAATGTCATTTCGCAGGCGCTCCCCTTCGGCATCGGTGCGAAGCGCCAGCGCAAGTCCCTGATCATACAGCTCTCTGATAGTCTGTGAAAGATCGCCTGCGGCTTCCTGTGCGCGCTTGTTAAGCTCGTTTGATATTTCATTGTAGTACGGGCTAAGAGAGTCTGTAATGCGCGATGTGCCGCGCCGCAATTCTGACGTGTCAAGTTTTATGTCGATATCAGGATCGTTTGATGCCCAGACATGATCTGTATGAATTGAACCGATACCGTACCCTGTAATTGTAATGTAATTTGCTTCCGGAAGAGCAGAGGATTGCGCCGGCAGGAACATTAATTCCAGCGCGCCTCTTTCTCCCATTGATTGAATCGCCATTGGCATATACGTTCTGGTGCTGGAAGCAAGTCCTTCCAGAAGAACTTTGGAACGATCCCATAAACTTTCAAGCAGGGTCCTTTGCAGTGTATTTGTCATTATGATGTACATGGGCGTAGAAATCATTATAACAACAAGAAGAATAAGTCCAATTGTGAAGGATGCAAATTTAAAACGCAGTCCTCTTCTTCTGTGCTGTATCTGCACAACTTTTTGTTTCTTTTCCATTGGCATAAAATCTCCTGTAAGAATTGCAAGCGCTTCCTGTTTTACAAGCGCTCCTTCTGTAATAATTCCGCCTATTCCCCGGATTGTAGCAATCATTCCAAGCGCGCAGAATAAAATCAGCAGTGCAACGAGCGCCCAGACCGGATTAAACGTCAGCCACCCCTGATTTTGAATGGTCCATGTCGGCCTCCACTCGCGCGAGTAATCGCCGAATTTGACAGTCCCGGTTCTGGCAACAGGAATGAATGCATCGGCGGTATACCATCCTCTGCCGGTATGGTTCAGCCTTAAACGGTACTGGCCTTCATTTATATTTTCAAAAATAATTCCGCTGATTTCCCTGTCCGACAAAATATTGAAATTGCCTGTACTCTGTTCCTGTCTTTGGTCTGTCTCCAAAACAATAGATGATATTTGTCCGCCTGTTGAAAAACCGCGTCCGATTATCCTGATGGAAAGCACTCCCTGATCATCCTGCTGCGCATCAATATAACTTACGCTTGTAAATGGTATAAATTTATTTGTCCTGAAAATTATATTTGACGGCTGCCCTATATTGCCTGCATGATCAATTGCTGATACTGAAAATGCCCAGAGGCCGTTTTCCTGATTCCTGTAACTGACAGAATTACTTGCTCCCATAACAACGGAAGGAGGCGGATTAATATTTATATTCTCATTTGTCTGGGCGCTTAAACCCAGGTATTGAAGATTCCAGGTGTAACCTGCAACATAGGCATCTGTTGACGGCTGCCATAGCATATTAAAAGTATTGGAAAGCAGAAATCCGTTATCATCAAGTTCCGGTTCGATTATTGTCAATGCGGGAGGCGGAGTACTTTTTCTGTAATACATAATCTGCGCAGGTTCTGACCAGTTGCCTGCAAAGTCCTGCGCGCGGACGCTGAAAAACCATTCGCCGTCACTTGATGCATTGTGTTCCAGGTTGAGGTTTGACGTATTGCCAATGTTATAAATCATTACCTGTTCCGGCGGCACTGTGTTTGCATCCTGGCTCCACGTCCATGAGAAGCCGTAAATACCGGAAGTGTCCGCAGGAATATTCCACGTAACACGGGCTCTCTCTGACCGGCTGGCTCTTAAAGGCGTAAAGTTTGCTGCGGTTATTCTCGGGCTTGCAACAGATGTATCCGGCGCAAGTATATAGATGCGCCCTGAATCCCGCGCTGTTGTCTGCCAAAAAACATAGGTGCCGTCACGGCCCACAACAGGCCTTGCAAAAGACGCTTCCATTGCCGCACTTGAAAGCGGATGATTATTCCAGCCGAAATTATCGCGCTGGGCCAGAATGATTCTGTTGTTTCCGCTGCGGTTATCAAACCATACAACCATGGGATTATTGTCTACAATAAAGCCGATGGGATTTTGGCTGTATGCATCTACATTGTTCACGCGCTCTGCGCGCCCGTTTATACCTGCATTTTGATCTATAATGGCGCTGTATATCTGCGGCGACTGATTGGAAAAGCGCCTTTCCCAGACAAGAAGCAGATTATTTCCGTGCCTTGTAAGATGCGGACGCTGATTGTCAAAGCTGTCCGCCGGCGCCTGTGTTTGAATTACAGGATCGTTGAATGTTGTCCATCTTCTTGCCTGTGACCATGTTCTTCCGTTGTCATCGCTTGTTTTAAAAAATAACTGGAATGTCGACAAGGATTCTGTGCCCATAATCAGCGATTGAAAAAACACAATGTCTCTTCTTCCAATGCTTGCATGAGTTGGAAGAAAGTTAAGCGAAAGCGTGTTTTCCGGCGTGAAAAATTCAAAAGGCGACCAGTTATTCCCGTCATCGGAACGTGAATAATAAATAGAAAGCGCCTGTGCGCGTCCTCTTGTAACAAAAAGAAGATAACCGCCGTCTGCGCGCACAAATATACGCGGAGCGACTGTATTCTCGGCGCCCAGAGCGACAGTGCGCCGGGTAAAACTCTGTCCCTTGTCTGTGGATATTAATATTTCTGTCTGGGCGCTTCCTGCGGCAGCAGCAATTATTATTCTTTCCCGGTTATCGATTACCATGCTGAGGATAGACGGCTCTGTTCCAAGGAATGCATAAGGGCCTGCAACTATCCCTCTTCTCTGCCAGTCGCTGTCCGCTTCCTTTACAGCAAGATTTACATTGATAAAGCCGCCTGCAGTAATGCCCGGAGTAGTGTTAGGTGTAACTTCCTGCCATGCTATAACTGACAGGTTTTCCGAATGCGCGCTTATCGGGAACTGTCCGGGGCGGAAAGAAAAAAGAGCAGCCTCTTCCCAGTATAAATCTTCAGCATGAACAGAAGGCGCCGCAAGGATTAATCCCGTTACTGTCATTAAAAACCAGCAGAGAACGGCGCTTATGCCTTGCAAATATATTTTAAAGTATGCATTTTTTATCATAATACCGATTGTATCCTCCGCTGCAATTCTACAAGTTTTGTAATATTGCGGTTCTGCGGGTTCTGCATGAGCCTTTGTACAAGGGCAAATGCAGCAAGATTATTTCCTGCCTGTAATTCGCGTAACGCTCTCTGATAATCAGCTTCATCCTGGCTTGACAGGACAATGCCGCCTGGAACGCTCATTCTGCTTAAAAGCCTGTCCCTTACGCGCGGCGCTTCCATATTTGCAGGATTTAAACTTATGGCTTCGTTCAGCTGCGCCAGAGCAACTTCGTATTGAGCAGTTTGATTTCCGTCCAGAATCCGGCTGGCGGAAACTGTCAGCTCTGCTGAACGCGCAACGCTTACCGGATTCGGCGGCGGCGGACGGAATCCCATATCGATTTCCGCCTGAGTTACAATAGCTCTTATATTGGGATACCTTGGATTTATTTCCGCCAGGTTTAACAGGTCTGCAAAGGCTTCCATGGAGCGGACTCTTGTTCCGGAGACAGCTGTCCTTAGCCGCTGTTCAAATGAAGCATTAAAGGCGGCAGGATCCATAAATTGCTCGATTCGCAAGTCAAGAATGCCCGCTTCCTGATTGACCGGAAACATCAGCCTGACTTCCCGCGTAAGCTGCCGCGCTTCGTCAAACCTTGTAAGTCCGAGCGTGCGCTGTCCTGCGTTTATGTGACGTACGCCTTCATCAAAATTTCTTTGAGCCTGGCTTAAAAGCTGGCTCATTTCCGGGTACAGCGGAGCGGTAGGAGGTATTACCCTGCCGGATGTAGCGGCAAGAGCGGTACGGACAATGCCAAGCCAGTATATAACTTCTTCGTTTTCTTCGGTATTTGTTACGCGCCAGCGGTTTCTTGCTCTTGTAAGGCTGTCTTCCGCCTGCGCAAAATTTCCTGCAAAATATGAATTGCGCGCGGTGTTTACAAGATTTCGCACTTCAGTAATTATTGCTTCGTTTTCGGCCTGGGCAATCGCATTGCCAAGATTGACAAGCTGGGTATCGCGCATAAGCCGCAGGGAAGCCGATTCCTGTATCTCCAGTGAATCATTGAATCTGTCGGATGCTCTTTGAATCCTGTCGCGCGCTGTGTCATAATTTTGTCTTTGAAAAAATGTCTGCGCTTCCCTGAACAGCCGCTCTCCTTCCTGCCTGTACGCTTCGGCCTGGGTTGAACTGCTGCGCGCGATGTCAGCTAACGCAATGCCCTGCGCGCGTAATTCGTTTAAACTGCTGACAGTTGTCTGATGATTTGCGCGCATACCTGAAATTTCTGTCATGGAGCCGACTGCCGGCTGCTCATTTGCAAACTGATTTAATACAGTGTTTCCTGCCTGCAGATCATCTGTAATTGCCGTGAGCATCGCGGTAAGCTCCGCTAACGCCTCGGCTGGATAACGGTGAACAGTGACAACTCCTTCGGAGTCTGTGCGGCTCTCGCCGTTAAGATAGTTTCTGCCCGATTCAAACTGGGTTCTTCTCTGCCCAAGATTATTTATAAGGCTCTGATTTGCAATAGTATAGTATCTTTGGGCCGATTGCTGTTCTTCCGCAAGATGGAAGGTCTGCATGCCTTCTATGGCTCTTGCCGCATTAAGAACATGCATTACATTATGATGCCTGTTTATGTCAACGTGAACCTGATTGGCTCTTGCTGCAATATCCGCAATGGAACGCTGCATTGTGTTTATACTCATTCTTGTCTGCTGTTCTATGTTTAAAGCCGCAGTTGTGCTGATGCTGCCTTCCCGCCAGCGCACAAGAGCTGTGCGATCAATATTTTGCCGCGTGGCTAGACTTGCTGCCTGTAAAAGAAAATTATTGGCTTCGTTTAATGCTGTAATTTCCAGATATGAATTTATATCGATATCAAGAACAGTGTTTCCAAACAGCGCAATCGTCTGCGGCCTTGCGCCTGCCGGAGCATTATCAAAAAGCCTCTGGTGCCTTCCGAAATACAGCGGAGTAAGGTTTACAAAAAAATCCGTGTTATTAAGGGATGCTGAAACATTTGAATAATTTCCCGCAGTAAGAGATGCAAGAGCTGCGGCATTTGCCCTTTCTACACGCGATGTAACCGCACTGATGACAGAACCAATTGAGTTTTTCCAGTAATTGTCAAAAGCGCCAAGCATGCCTTCCGTTTCGTTAAATGAATCTACCGTGCGCCCGCGCATTAATACCGTTAAAAAAGAAAGATGATTGCGATCGCCCATTTCCGGGTTAACAGATCTTATGTTATCAAGAATTCTCTCAAATGAATTTAAAGAAGTATACAATCTCTGCTTCTGCGCTATAAATCTGTCCATGGCGGCTGTCAGGCGGCCTGTTATCTCCGGAATTCCTGTAAGTTCGCCTGAGTTAACTGCACGTATCAGTTCTGCCGAAATTGCGCCCATCTGAGAACTTATCTGCTGGAAAGATGCAAGCATGGATTCTACGCTTTCTGTTTCACGCCTGACTTCGTTATCGATAGAATCACCGAATCTTGCTGCGAAAAATTCGATACGCATAAAGTCCATGCCTTCTGCATATGTTTGAAGAGCAGCAAAACTTTCTCCCCTGTCAAGAAGAAGGCGGCCCCTTTCCAGAATGCCGCGCAAATGATTTCTGTTTACGTTGAATTGCGCAATTTCGCGGGTTCTGGCCACAAAGTTAATTAAAAGAGGACTGTCCTCATGTTCCAGGGTATAAAGGTGCCTTGATAAAGCAAGGATCTTATCATCGTTTTCAGGCTCAACTATAAGCGTTGCGATCAATTCGTCTGCAGTGCGGTTAAACTCATCGCGTATTCTGTATATTCTGCGTAAACGCTGCTGGGCATCTTCAAACTTGCTTGGATTGCGTCTTGCAAATTCCGTCAAAACCAGTATCGCCTGGTCAAGTCTTCTGTTTTCGATTAATTCATCTGCCCTGGCCAGATCTGGCTCCCTGCCGCCGCCGCTAAAAACAGGATAAGCTGCCAGCAGAAAAAGAACTGCGAATAAAATAAAAATAGTCAGTCTGTGGGCAAATTTCGCCATTTTTCTTACTATATTATATTATCGTATTTTTTCTTATAATCCTTCGCAGGTATACTATTTTTTTTGTATTTTCCGATATATTATAGTATAGTGACGTATTTAAAAATAGCGGTTTTAGCCGCTGTGCTGATATTTTTTCCTCTTTTTTCCGTATTAGCTTCCGACAGGCATGATTTTTACGGAAATGCGGCGGATTATTTAAATAATATTTACGGAATTGACAATAATGCCGGTTTGACCGCTTTTCCTGTATTAAATATCCCGATGGGCGGGCGTTCAGAGGGTATGGCAGGAGCTTTTACTGCGCTTTCTGACGATATTTCCTTTCTGGAGTTTAATCCGGCCGGTTCTTCCATGCTTGAAAAGACGGAGCTTGCGTTTTTCCACAATAACTGGATAGCTGACACAAAAATTGAAGGCATAGCATATGCGACCCGTTTCGGGAATCTTGGTCTTGCTGCCGGGGCCAAATGGCTTTATACGCCTTTTACCGAGTACAACTATTACGGAGAAAGAGTTTCCAGCGGTTATTACTTCGAGGGTGTTGCGATTTTAAATACCTCCTACAATTTTCTTGCCGGTTATTATTTTTCAGGGCTGTCTTTGGGGATCAGCCTGAAAGGCGCTTTCCGGCTCATGCCTGATTACACCGATAGCCGCGACAATATTATAAAAGGTTCAGGTCTTTCACAGTCTGCGGCGATGGGTATGGCGGATATCGGCATGCTGGTCAGGTTTAACATGTTAAAAGGCTATGTTGCAAGGGAGAAAAATGCATCCGCCGCGCTTGTTATACGCAATCTTGGGCCGCCGTCGATGGATGAACCGCTTCCCACTGTCGCTGCAGCGGCAATTTCATACAAGCCGATACGTCCAGTTGCCTTTGCCCTGGATTTTTATGTCCCTGTAAACATGATGGAGCCTGAGGTTTCTGAATTACCGTACGGGGCTTTTGGAGTTTCAGTCAATGTTACAAATTTTCTGTCCATGCGTTCGGGTTTAATGCTTAAAGCGGGAAGCAGCCGCATAACTGTAGGCAGCGCCGTAAACCTTAATAAAGTTGCCGTTGATATAAATTATACGCTGGATTTTCTAACGCAAATGCAGCCTCTGAACAGGGTAAGTTTAGCAGTGCGTTTTGACCTTGGTGACCGCGGACGAAAACAAACTTCCGACAAAATTGATGAGTTGTACCTTTTAGGCCTTGAAGCATTCTCCCGCGGAAACCTTGATGATGCAAAGCTGTGCTGGGAAGAAGCTCTAAGGTTAAATCCAAGATACGATCCTGCAAGAGAAAGCCTTAACATGCTTGAAGATCGCGGCGATCTCACCCTGCGTATAGAAGACCTCTACAGGCTGGATTTCTAAAATTTTCAATGAGCTGTAAAATTTCTAAAAACTAAAAACTAAATAATTTTTACAAAACTTATTTTTTTCTGCGGAAAATTCTGTAGTTGATATTCGGGAAAATATTGTGTTTGCGCTCAAGGGTTGTAAGCCATTCTGTGCTGATGTAGTTGCTGCGAAGGGCTTCATAAATTGTTGTAAAGTTGCGAAGCGCGTTTTCCGCCTGGTTGCGCGCATATTCTGTGGAGTCCTGTTTGAATAAAAGAGCAGGCCAGTCGGAAGATTGCGCTAAGAGTATTTCCCGCGCGGCCTGGTTAAGCGCGCGTTCTTTAAGGCTTGTGTCATCCGGAAAGCGTTCTGCAAGTTCGGTCATTCTTTCCATGGCGCGGTAAAGATGGCGGTAGATCCAGTCACTGGAAACATTCAGCCATGTTTCCGCATAACCGTTGGAACCGTTAGCTGAAAACTCAGGTTCAACTACCTGAAGCGCAGAAAGGTTCTGTTTAAAAATATACTCGCTGGGGCATACAAACTTAATATCCCTGTAACCGGATGCCATGCGGAAAAGCTCTTCCAGAAACTGCGGCCCCTCGTGCCAGAAGCGCCCGAAGTAATCGGCGTTATGCGCAAAAAGGCTTATCGGCATCTCTTCCATGTTTTTTGACGCCTCTTCCAGCCTTGCTATTGCGCTTTCCAGAAATGCTCTTGTATGTTCGGCTATTTTATCTGATGCAGCCTGCGGGTTATATACTGCATTTTGCCCGTCGTCTGCCTTGCGTGCCCAATATTTATATCCTGTTCTGCGTCTTTCTCCTTCCATGCTTAAAAAAGAACTCACTATTTCCGGCGGTAACTCATAACCCACATCCCTGTCATTGTTGCGGTACGATTCATCGGCAGTAATTTTTTCCATGCCGCGCACCGCATGCAGATCCCGCGCAAGGATGAAAGTTCCGTTAGGTGTTTTTACCGGAAAAAAACAGCCTTTATCCGGCGAAGGTTTACCGAACAAAAGTCCGTGACTATCTATAATTGTGTAAGTGTAGTTGTAAGCCCTTAAATAAGGTTCCAGCGCGGAAGTCCAGCCAAGGCATGGAAGCCAAAACCCCTGCGGGCTGCTGAAGTGGCGGCGGTAAATGGAAACAGGAGTTTCAACCTGCGCCTGCAAAGACTCATGATTGTGGCTTAGAAACGGAAGGAAAGCATGGGTTGCGCATCCGCTAAGGATTTCTACCTTGCCCTTCCGCCTGAAAAAATCAAAGGCTTTAAGGAGATTTTTTTCATAACGTTCGGTGTATGAAATTCTTCTGTCTACGATTCTGTTGTAATAGGTTTGAGCCAGCTTGTTAAGCCCGCTGTTATTTGCAGTACGATCGAGTTCCTGCCTGCCGAATTCAATTTGTTTGTCGATATAGGCAAGATATTTTTTTTGAAGATGCTCATCGCTTAACATGTGGCACAAAGTGGGAGAAATTGCCAAGCCAAGCCTGAAATGCACATGATCTGTTTCCAAACGGTGCAGAACTTCAAGGAGGGGTAGGAGCGTTTCGGAAATATATTCAAAAAGGCGTCCCTCTTCGCCCGCCTGTGACAGTTCATCTTCCTTGTTATATTCTCTTACAAAGGGCAAATGAGCTTCCAGAACAAAAGAGATCGCATAACGGAATTCCATATTATTGCCTCTTTATTCTGGACTGGCGATCCGTACTTTTTATTATTGATAAGTCCTGCATTCCGGACAGGCGGACTAAAGGGTTGCGGCTCATTTCGTTTACAGTGTCATTTTCATAAAGCCTTGGCATGTAAAAAGGCGCCGAGGCTGCAAGATTCAATTCACTGTTGCCGCGGATTACTCCAAGTTTAATTATATAACAAACAGGCGCACATTTTTCTGAATGGCTGGGAGCAGCAAAACCAAGATACCTTGCACTGTCATCTGCGCTGACAAATACGGTAAAGGAATTATCTCCCGGTTTTTGCCCGTCTTCAGGTTTTACAGTTTCGGAAGTTTCGTCTAGCGGGATGATTTTTAGAAAATAACTTTTAAAATCAGCGGCATTTTCATGTATTTCCCTGTCATGTCCTTTTATTTCCCAAAATGCAAAAATCCAAAGCGGGTCTCTGATAATTACATCGATAAACGAAATATTGTACTGCTTTGGCAGCAGGGCAGATTCCGAGTAGGACGGATTAACGCCGATTTCTTCTGCGGGTTCCTGTTCATCCATACTGGAAGCTTCAAGCAATTCTTCAATTATAAAAATTCTTTCCAACCCCGGCGGAATGTCAATGCCATAAGTGTCGGCAAGTTTTATCAATTCATCTGAGCTCAAACTCTCAAGCCAGGGGCGAGAGACATGACCATGGGGTTTTTCCATATTCACCTAATATTGTACAAATTTACATATTTAGTCAATTGAGACTTGATGTATAGGGATTAAAATATTCCGGCAAGGGTGCAGTTGTATCCAGTTTTATTTCATCATTTATTATTAAACGCGATGCATGAAGGAGCAGGCGCTTTAATCCGGCTTCCTTGTATAATTTTTTATTAAGTGAAAAATCTCCGTATTTATCATCGCCCAATACCGGGTTTCCGTTCATGGCAAGATGCCGGCGAATTTGATGCATTCTTCCGGTGCCAAGTTCCAGTTCCAGAACCGAGTATTCAACTCCGGATACCGCCGTCAATTTTTCGCTATTAATAACTTTGAATTTTGTTATGGATTTCTTAAGGCTTCCGCGGATGTATAACTCATCTGTTATAATGCCTTCATTTTTTTTTGGGCGTCCGGCGCAGACAGCAATATATTTTTTGACAGTTTTTTTATTGTTTATTAAACGTGAAAAAAGAGCCGCAGCCTCGCGCCCCTTTGCAGCAAGCAGCGCTCCTGAAGTGTCTTTGTCCAGTCTGTGAACCAGAAGCGGCTTGCTGCTCATTGAAGCAAGGATATTATCAAGCGATGTTTTTATGCCCTGTCCGCCCTGTACGGCAAGTCCTGCCGGTTTATTAACTACTATCGATAATTCATCTTCATGGAGAATTTCTATATTTTTCACTCCGATAATAATAGCATAATATGTGTTATTATTAATACAAATAGGGGTTTTCGTGAAAAGAATTTTTCTGCTGATATTATTAATACCGGTTTTCGCCTTTGCCGAACCCATGTTCTCTCCTACATGGGGATTTTTTATCGATCTTCCGGAAGGCTATCATTTTACAGACGGAGACGGAAGGGATCGTTTTTCATTCAGCGGCCCTGAAGGATTAATGTTTGATATTATTGTTTACAACGGCCGTTTTAACACCATGCTTGAACTTGTAAATGACGTGAATCGAAGGTTGTCTAACCGCGGCGAAGCGGATTTTTTTCAGTATCGTGATAAACAGGCTGCTGTAATGAAACTGACCTTCGGTGAATTTGACGGCTGGGGTCTTGCCCTTGGACTTGAAAACGCCGCCGCGGCAATGCTTGCTCTCTCTTACGGTCCTGCCGGCAAAGAGGGAATGGAACTGTTTCACCTTTCGGCGCTCGATTCAATAAGCCCGACAGCCGCTGATCGCCGCTATCCCGGCCCGGTAATGGAATACAGTTATCCGCGCGGAGAATTAAAAAACACCCCGCTTGCTGTCAGGGGCCTTAGCGCCATGATATATGAACATGACGCTGAAGCTGCGCAGGTTTTAATAGAACGCGAGTTTTCAATTCTTGGCGCGTATTTAAACACGCCGTATCTGCAGGCTGCGTGTATACGTTATTACCGTTTTATTTTCCGCGATTCATATGACAGAATATTTAACGCCGCCTCTGCTGTTGTGCGCAATTTTAACGGGCATGCCGTTTCCGCCAATGAGCAGAAGAGGGCCTTTGCGCAAAGAGTCCTTACCTTTGTACAGGGTTTTGAATACGAGCGCGATTTAAGCGGAAGCGATTTTGTAAATCTTGTGACTGCAATTACAGAGGGCCGCGGAGACTGCGACAGCCGCGCCATGCTTTTTGCAATGCTTCTTTTCAATGCAAATATGAGGGGCGCAATAATGCTCTCACATTATTACAGCCATGCGATGGGTCTTGCTGAAGTAGCCGGATCAGGCGCGCGGTTTGAAGCGCTTGGGACTCAGTGGCTTGTAGCGGAAACAACGGCAAGTATCGATATTGGGCTTATTGATCAGCAGCAAACCGATATAAGGCACTGGTTTGCAGTAGTATTCGATCATGAATAAAATTTAATGCCGTAATTTAATTTAATTTTCCTGTTAAAAGATCGTAAACCTGCTGTGAAGTTTCAGATGCCAGAAGAGCATCACGCAGCTCGCGGTTTTTAAGACGCGTGCTGAACCAGGAAAGTGTTTGAAGATAATAGGCATGCTGATTATGGGCGGCGGCAATCATGAAGACCAGCCTTACAGGTTCGTCATCCAGAGGATAAAAATCAACAATGTCTGTGCGGCTGACGCTGACAGAAACCACAAGGTCTGTTACCGATGAAAGGCGTACATGCGGAATCGCAATCCCGCAGCCAATGGCAGTACTCATCAGCTCTTCGCGTTTTAAAATTTCTGTAGATAATTCCTGCCTGTTCTTTACCTGGGGAGCGGCTGCAAGATTTTCCGCCAGCGCAAGAAGCGTATCCCTCTTGCTTGAGTAATTTGTAAAAAGCATGCGGTGCGGCGACATGATGGACTCTGCATTAACAGGAGTTATCTGCGGATTCAAACTGGTTGATGTCAGCTTGTCATTGACCCATTTATCAATCTCTGACTTTTTGAAACGCCAGGCAGTTCTGATTTTTCCTGCCGGGATTTCCCCTTTTTGGGCGCAGTCATAAACAGTGCGTTCCGAAACCCTTAAGTATTTTGCAACCTCATCCAGGGTAAGTATATCATCATCTGCCATAGCTTATTGTTGCATGGCAAGGCAATAGATGTCAATATATTCCAGCATATTCAAACAGTATAAGATCATTTTTTAAGTTCATGCAGTGAATCTAGTGGCAGTAATTCCCCAACAGTTGAGTTTACCCGGTTTTGTCCGCTGCCTCCGAAAAGCACAGGGGTATCCGCCGCCATGAACTCTCCCATTACCTGACGGCATGCTCCGCAGGGTCCGACGGGCTCAATCGAGTCAGGAGTAGAAATTGCAAGCGCCAGGAAAGAGAGCTTCCCCTGCGCAATAGCAGTGCAGAGGGTGTTTCTTTCGGCGCAAACCGTAAGTCCGAACGAACGGTTTTCCACATTGACGCCGGTGACAACAGTTCCGTCTTCGCACAGAAGAGCTGCGCCAACCCGGAACTTTGAGTAAGGCGCGTATGCTTTTTCCGCTGCCTGCCTCGCCTGGGTAAATAATGAATCCATTTGATTTTTTTCTATCATGCTTGCCTCCAATATTTTTATATTATATAATGAGTTCTGCTGTTCCGATAGGGAGGATTTTTGGCACAGAAAAAGAAAAGAACAAGATTTGTCATTGTCTTCCTGTTTTTTATTGTCTATTTTTTTATTGCCGCAAGACCAATTCCGCGTGAGACTGTACTTGCTCCAGGGTGGGTTGTTTCGCTGCAGAACGCTTCAGAAATACAGAGCGATTCCGGTATTTTTGCCGCAGCGCAGCAGTTTTTTCCCTTTACTTTAGGCGGATATTTTGGCTATGCCGATTCGTCGGGGCAATTTGCATTAAACAGAATTAAAACAAACGATATCTACCTTGGTCAGAATATGTGGACAGAATACGGCGCAGAACCTGAGAGCCTTTCAATTAATAACATAAATGATAATACCGTTTTAACTGTCGAAAATGCAGGAGGCTATCCCATTCTGCTGGATGACAGGGTGTTTATTCTTGGCAGCGAGCAGAACTCGTTATCTGAAATTGACGCTTCCGGAAATAAATTATGGACATATGAATCCGGAGCGCCCCTTACATGTATAGATGTCAGAGCGGGCCTTGTATTAACAGGCTCTCTTGACGGCGCAGTTGAAGTTTTTAATTCATCGGGGGAGCGTATTTTTTATTTTGAACCCGGAGGATCCCGTTATTCCGTGATTCTCGGCTGCGCCATGTCGCGTAACGGTTCAAGGATAGCTGTTATCTGCGGTATTGATAATCAGCGTTTTTTGCTGTTTGAGCGCCTTGAAAATACAGGCGGTGAATACAAAATTATATACCATGAATTTCTGGATACCGGATTCAGGCGGCCCGTGCGGGTTGCGTTTATCGACAATGATCAGCGCATTGCATATGAGCGCTCGGGCGGAATCGGCTTTTACAATACAAGATCAAGGCGCGCAATGTTCATTCCGCTTGAAGGTGAAATTGCGGCCATCGAAAATTCGGGAGCGCAGGGACTGCTCTTTCTTGTAACATCGCATGGCCTTGTTGAATTGGAGAGCAGCCGGAGGAAAAACCTTGTTGGCATAAAGTTTCCTCCGGAAGGAATATTCGGGTATTCCAGAACTGCTGCGCAGGATGCGATATTTTTAAGAGCGCCGTTTAAAAGTGATGATGTTTTTCTTGGAAGAATCCGGACATCCGGTTCGTCTTCGATGCTTGTAACTGGCGGAGGAACAAAATTAATTTCCTTTAACCTGGAGGAAAGATAGCATGAGACATTTTCTGCTGCTTGCAGCAATATCTGTATTACTTGTTTCCGATTCACTTATTGCAATGAGCTGGCCTTCCGGCGACGCTGCTCTTGTCCGCAATTTTGGGGCAAATGACAGGGGCAGGCCTGTGCTTGGAATGGTCTTTGGCGGCGGCTCCAATGTGCTTGCTGCAGAAAGCGGCGAAGTGATTTTCTCGCGGGAAAAAAACGATCCTGCATCCCGCCTTCCGTCTCCGCTTGGCGCATGGACGGCTGTCGATCACGGCGACGGATTAATCAGCATTTACAGCCGTTATGCAGAACCTGCCCTTCCGCTGACAGATACGCGCGTAGAAAAGCAGCAGCCTGTTGCCGTTTCCGGAACATCCGGCTGGTCAACACGGGATGGTTTTTACTTCATGCTTTTTGACAGGCATGAGCGGCGCTGGATTAATCCTTCTATGATTATTACTCCTTTGCTGGAAACACGTCCTCCGCAGATTGTCTCGGTTGAATTGCGCAATGCACAGGGTCTTACAATGCAATCGCGTAATCTTACACAGGGAAGATATACAGTTGTTGTAAATGCCGCCGGAGGCTTGCCGGCTTCTGCCGTGCAGTTGCAGCCTTTTGCGCCCCAGAGAATTATATGCCTTGTAAACGGCGCAGAAGTAGGCTCGCTTATTTTTGAGGCTGTTTCCGCAAGAGACGGCGTTCTGATGGTTTTGCGTAACGGTCTTGTGCCGGCAGGGCAGGTTTACGCCGGCTTTCCGGCTTTTGAAGCCGCTGAAGTATTTCTTACACGGGGGCAGGTAACACTTGAAGTGATTGTACAGGATATAACAGGCGCTTCCCGCAGCGTTGTAAACAGATTAACTGTAAATTAAGTTATTGGACTTGCTCTATATATAAATTAAATGAAAACATGGTCAATGCCGGCAGCTTCCGGCATAATAAAAAATGAAATTAATCCCTGTCCTTTGTGCGGCAGTCTTGTATTCAAACCTGCTCTTGAATGCGAAGATTTTTCTTTTGTACGCTGCGTATCATGCGGCCTTGTACAGAGAAATCCGCAGCCCGGTAAGGATGAAGTATTAATGCGGTATCAAGTAAGCTTTGGCAATGATTATCTTTCTTACGAACTTGAAAATGAGGCTGCATTTCTTAAACTGCAGCAGCTTGCACTGAAAGATGCGGGATTTTACAAACTGGAAAAAGATATTTTTTCATGTTTCAGAAAATCATCCGCCGGTATGGATGACAGTAATAATGCGCCGTCAATTCTGGATGTCGGCTGCGCTACAGGCGCGCTTCTTGCAAGCTTTTGCACGCATGAAACTTCCGGGCAAAAAAGCTCTCCCGAATGGCGCGTAACAGGCGTGGAAATCTCTCCCTGCGCTTTTTATGCGCAAAATGAACGGGGGTTAAATGTATATAATAAACCACTGGAAGAAATCAATTTTCCCGGCTGCAGTTTTGATGTAATTCTGGCTTCTCATTTAATCGAACATTTAAATGATCCGGCTGTCTTTTTGCATGAATGCCGGCGCATTTTAAAAGATAACGGGCATATCTTTATTACTACACCCAATATCAGCGGTTTTCAGGCGCGCTTGTACGGCAGACTCTGGCGTTCTGCGATTTTTGATCACATCTGTTTATTTTCCAGGCGTACTCTGTCAAAGATGATGAAAAAAAACGGCTTTAAAACCGAAAGCTGCCGTACATGGGGCGGCCTTGCAGCAGGCACAGCTTCGCCTCTGATAAAAAAGACTGCGGATTTCCTGGCAAAAAAACTAAACTGCGGCGATGTTATGATAATAAGAGCGGTAAAGACTGCCTAACGGGATGCTGCGCGAATACGCAGGGAAGGAATATCAAAACGGAAGTTTTCATGGAAGAGAACTCTCGCCGGAATGCTGTAATCTCCTGCCGCAAGCGGGATAAGCATAAGTTTGGCTAAAACGCCGCCCTCCCTTTCTTCTGCAGAGACAGGCTGAGCGGAGAGGATTACTCCCTGCGGCACCGCCGGCATAAAAAACGCAGAAGGCGGATGAGGCGCATTCCAGCCGTTTGCGCGTATTGTAAAAATTCTTCGTTCTCCTGCTGTCATTTGCACCATAACACCGGAGCGGATCCCCTCCCAGCTTACAGGCGGCGAAATAATTCTTTGCTCTCCTGTAATGCTGCGGAAATAAAGAGATATTTGCCCTGTCCGCATGGTGTTTTCCGGAGTATTCACGACGAACGAATCCAGCGTTATGTGCCCTGCGCCTGTTGAAATTAACCTGTATTCAACAATTGTCTGAATGCGATCTCCTGTCGTCCATGGGTGTGTTACAATGCGATCAACAGACAGGGGAGCTGAAATTGCAGGTGCAGTGACAGTTACTTCCTCCGGTTCCGGATAATCAATAAGCAGCGTTATATTAAACGGAATGGTTGTTATCAGTGTGTCAGGAGTAATAACAACGGCTATATGCTGATTCTCCTGAGCTGAAAGATGCGGAAGCGCAGAAATAAAAATGATTAATGATATAAATAATATTTTCATGGCTAATAATCCGGTCCTGTATTATTTTCATCCGGGGCCCATTCCCGGCTTTTCCATAGCTGCTGCTCTTCCTGTTTTAAATATTCAAAAAGAATTTCCCTTTGTTCCTGCTGATTTTCTGTACGGTTGTTCATTCTTGATTCCATGGAGATGGACATTATACTTAATTCAAGATTTCTTTTTGCTTCAATCCTTTTTGGGTTTGCCCTCAAAGCCTCTTTAAAAGAGTCCGCCGCAGAATGATAATCGCCTTCTTCAAAAAAAATGATTCCCGTATTGTAATGGTTTCTGTACCGAAGTTCGCGGTGTTCGCTGTCTGTATACTTCTCCAGTAATTTTCTGGAATCGTTGTACCGCTGCAATGCCGCATCCCCTTTATCAAGCATATAAAAGACAAGGCCAAGGCCGTATTCGGCATAAGGAGCGGCGCTTTCATGATTAAGAGCTTTTAGATACGGGGTGAGAGCTTCATCGTATCTGCCGCGCGAACTTAAATAATTGGCTTCCATAAGAGTCAGTTTTCCTTCGGAACATGAAGAAAAAAAGATGGATGCAAGCACAATTGACGCAAAAGGCAGGAGGCTCAGCTTTTGACGCCGCAATTGGCGCGTAACAAACTTGGAGGCGCCGTATGCTGCAAGCGCAAGTATAATGAAAAATGAACGCTGCTGCTTCGGCTCCTGTCTGCCGTTCCCCTGTTCTGTTTCAGTATCCTGCGCCATTGATAAAAGATGCGAAGTCAGTTCGTTTATTGCATCAGTGCGGTTGCCGTCGATATAAATGCCGCCGGTTCTTTCGGCCGCTGTCCGCATGGCAAGCGCATCCCTGCGGCTGACAACGAATTCAACATCCGTATTTAAAATTCCGGATGCAAGCTGCTGCCCGCCGGAGTTTGCAGGTATCTGCCGGCCTTCATCACTGCCGACTGCAACAGTATTTATCATAATGCCTTCTCTTGCGCAGCGGTTAACTGCATTTCTTAAAATGCCGGCATGAGATTCACCGTCAGAGATCAATACAATTACCTTTCTTGCAGGGGATGTATCCTGAAAAGCATTGGCGGCGGCCTCAACAAGGGATTCAAGATTTGTGCTTCTGCCTGTAATTGAAAGGGCATCTATCGACTCAAGAAAAACAGCTGCCGCTTCGCTGTCGTAAGTAAGCGGTACTGCCAGATAACCGCTGCCCCGGCCAATAGCCGCAGCATAACGTGCGCCGGAAACTGATGCAAGCGTGCTTCTTGCAATTGCAAGTCCGCGCTCAAGCCGTGACTGCCCTGTAGGAGTATCATGAATGTCCATACTGCGCGAGATATCAACAGCAAAGACTATATCAAGGCCGCGGCGGTATTCTGTTAGCACATAACTCATTCCCCATCTTGGTCCTGCAAGCCCGGTAATTGCAAAAATAATAAACAGGCGGAATAATAAAACTGAAGCGAGCAATTTTCTTTCCAGTTCTCCGGATAATTTCTGCCTTTTCCTGCTGCGGACAATATCTGATATAAACAGGGGAATTAAAACTGTAAGACCAAATAATACAAGAGGGTAGTCAAATGTCATAATATTGCCTCCAGTATATGGCGTCTTATAAATCTGACTGCCGCAAGCATCAATAAGGCTGATAATAAAAACTGGAATGAAACCGGCTGCCGTTTGTTTATTATACGCGTTCTTTGAATTGTTATTTCACTGTCATCCAATTGTGAAAATGCTGCGGCAAAAGCATCGGCGTTCTGCGCATAAATAAATGTGCCGCCTCCTGCAGCGCTTAGCTGGCGCAGGCTTTCTGTGTCATAGCGCGAATCAAATATGCCTGTCTGGCGGATATTCGTAAACGGATCAATATAATCTATAGGCACTTCTCCGGGCGAACCGATAGCGATAACCCAGAAAGATATGCCCATTTCGCGTAACATATCTGCGGCAGTTTCAGGATGTATAGCGCCTGCGTTATTTTCTCCGTCTGTTATAATAGCCGCAATCTTGCGTTTTGCGTTGGATTTATCAAGGTGGTATGCAGCGACTGCAATTCCCATGCCAAGAGCGGTGCCGTCTCCAAGTTCGCCGATGCGCAGTTGTTCCAGCCTTTGCATAAGCGCTCTTCTGTCGGCAGTCGGCGGCAGAAGAAGAGCAGCTTCTTCACCTACTGCAACAAGGCCTATGCTGTCGGAAAGACGCCTGTTTGCGAATTCGCCGATCAGGTTTCTGCCCGCAGTAAAGCGGTTTTTTCCGTCCATGTCCAAAGCCGCCATACTTGGGCTGACATCAAGAATAAAAACAATATCTGCGCCTCTGTTTAAAAAAACCATTTCAGAGATATTAACTGAAGGGCCTGCTGCGCTTAAAAAAAGCAGAAGAACTCCTGTTATTTCCATAAATTTCAGCAGCCTGACAATGCCGTTAACCTGTGACGCTTTGAAATGAACGCCGCCCGGAGCGCCAAGCGGGATAGCTGCAACAAAAGGATTTCTCAGGCGGGAAAGAATAATTGCACAAAGCGGAATTATTATTAATGCAGAGACGGCAAAAAAGGGATTATCAAAACTGAAACTCACTTTGTTTTTCCTCCTTTGCATCCAGAAAAGACCGTAAATCGTCTAACAGATTTATTATATCCTGTGTATTAATATCTTCGCCTGAAAAGCGGAATCCATCGCAGCTGCCAAAAAATTTTTCAAGAAATGCGCTGTCTTCCTGCTGTTCAAACACGTACATAAACTCGCGGGATGTCAGGGAACGGCAATTTTTTCCGGTGAGCTTTGAAAGGAATTCCCTGAACTCATCAGAAAGTATATCCAGAATAATGCGTTTATCCGTTTCTTTGGAAAGATCCTCAAGAAGGCGTTTTTCCGTATTACGCATGGATGTAAAAAGCCTGTAACGTCTCCATTTTTCAAGCAGCAGGCGAAGAAGAGCGCGCCCCCTGAATATAAACCATAAGGCTGAAAAAATAATGAAAACAATAATTACCATTGAGCCGTAAAGCATAAGAGCTGTTCCCGGCATTGCAAGAACTGATGCGGCGCCGGAAAGCGCCGGCGCAGTGCGGCTGTCTATCAATGAGTTTACCGTAACTGTAAGTCCTGAGAAATATTCGCCTCCAATTTCTATAACCGGCAGCTCAAGTGTCCCCGGCATAAATGCCGTAAACTCAACCATCAACCTGCTTCCGGTTGTACGCCTTTCAAGAATTATTCTGTGAAAATCAATGTTTGGTTCCGGAGGATGATTATAAATAATGTCATCGTCATTCTGCGCGGTCGCAGGCAGCGGCAGAACAAGCATAGCTGGATCTCCGACAAATATCTGCCTCGGGATAAGGTAGGCGTCCTGATTCTGCGCATGCATAACGCCGGCTGTTAAAATTAATAATAAAAATGTTTTAATAAACCTTTTCATTGGTTATTATTTTCTCCGGTGTTTGTACTGGCCCATGGTACGGCTGCCGAAATATTTCATAAGGGATGAGCACGCATCTGCTTTTGTCGATAATTCAAAAAATGACGCGCCGCATCTCCGGCATTGTGATTCCCAGCTGGTTGAGCGTTCGTTCTGCCATTGCATCCAGCTGTCACTAAAAGACTTTAAACCTGCCGGCGCTTCTATACGTACGCCTGTTTCAGGATCTTCAAGGGTAATCAGTCCGGAGTATGGAAATTCCCGAAGGCCGGAGATTCGCAGGGCAATGCAATCATGTTTTCTGCAAAGATGCCCCATTTCATGCTCCCAATTAACGCTGAAAAAATCAGATATAACAACAACAAGTGACCGTTTTTTTAAAAGCCGCTGGGCGCCTGTTAAAGCGGATGCGATATTACTGCCGTGATGTGTCCGCCGCGGCATAACATTATTCTGATATTGAAGAGCTGCCATAACAAATGACATAACATGTTTGCGTCCTTTGCGCGGCGGAAAAACTTTTTCGATATCCCTGTCAAAGAAAAAAGCTCCAATCTGCTGGCCTGTATGTTCTGCGGAAAAAGCAATCAGCGATGCGGAGATAAGCGCCTGTTCATAAGGGCTTAAACCCTGCTTTGCAATGCTTGTCCTGTGCATGGACGGAGAAATATCGAGCAGAATCAAAATCGTCAGCTCACGCTCTTCCTTGTACATTTTTACAAAGGGATAGCCAAAGCGCGCGCTTGCGTTCCAGTCGATGGATCTGATATCGTCGCCGCCCTGATAATGACGGGCCTCATCAAATTCCATGCCCTGTCCCTTGAAGATAGAGCGGAAATTTCCTGCAAGCATTTCCTCCGCAAGACTGTTTGAAATAACGGGGAGATTAATTATATTACGGAGTAAATCACCGGCTTCCATGAATCACACCGTATTTGAAAATATACATCCGTATTCTCCGTAAATTATTAAGGAACGGGAACGTGGCTTAAGATTCTTCCGATAACTGCATCGGCGTTCATGCCTTCAGCCTCGGCTTCGTAGGAAAGAACTATCCTGTGCCGCAAAACGGGAAATGAGCATATCTTAACGTCTTCCGGCGTTACATAATTGCGTCCGTCAAACATTGCAAAAATTCTGCAGCAGCGGTACAGTGCAATGGAAGCCCGCGGAGATGCGCCGAATGACACATAATGATATACGCCTTCTTTAGTCTTTGCAGAACCGGGCCGTGTTGCCGTAACAACAGACACAATGTATTTACTTATATCATCATCAATATGAATTAAATCTGCGACGTTTCGTAAAAGAGCCAGTTTTTCAGTATCTAACACAGGCGACAGCGGTACTCTTTTATTGGATGAATTCCATGACAGAGGCAGACTGTTTTTTACAATATCAAGTTCCTCCACAGGCTGCGGGTAAGAAACAAGTAACTTCATTAAGAACCGGTCCAGTTCAGCTTCCGGAAGAGAGTAGGTTCCCTCATGTTCAATCGGGTTTTCTGTTGCAAGGACAAAGAATGGATCGGGCAGGGGATAACTTTTTTCGCCAATCGTTACCTGTTTTTCTTCCATGGCTTCCAGCAGCGCAGACTGCACTTTTGCCGGCGCACGGTTTATTTCATCTGCAAGAATTACGTTTGCAAAAACAGGGCCTTTGCGTACAGAAAAACTGCTTGCCGGACTTTCGCCCGATAAGGCACGCTCAGCGGCAGGATCCCAAATCATTGTTCCGGTTAAATCCGCCGGCAAGAGATCCGGAGTAAATTGAATGCGTTTGAATTCAAGACCTGTTATCTCTGCAAGACTTTTTACTGCCAGTGTTTTTGCAAGTCCGGGCACGCCTTCCAGCAGAATGTGCCCGCCGGCGACAAGAGAGGCAAGAAGCCCGTCTATCATTTCTTTCTGTCCGACAATCCGGACAGCCATTTCTTTTCTGCATGCCGCAATTAATGCAGCGCATCTATCAAGATCTTCTTTATGAACCATGTATTATTTTATCAATGCATGGCAAATTAGTATAGTGGACATGCCCGGTTAATAATCGTCTCTTCCGACAATAAGGTTTACAGGAGCAATATTGACGTTTAAGTCATTCAAGAAATGCTGCTCAAACAGTGCAGCCAGCTCGGCAGCCTGCGCTCTTGTATAAAACATTGTAACAATTATGCTGGTTTTGATATCGCTTTCTGATATTGTTTCGTTGTACTCTGCTACGCGCTGATTAATTGTAAAATACGGCGCTCTTTCCCGGAAGGCGAAGCCCAGTTCCACATCCATGTTTCCCCTTGCCTGTACTGCGAATGCAAACTGCTGCCATACCAAAAAACCCTTAACAGTGCCGTAGTTCCGCAATGATCTTCTTTGGGTTCTGTTAAGGTTTCGCTCATCGAAATCCTTGTTATACTGCTGTAACGCGCTTAAAAAAGCCTGACGCCCGCTTCTGTCCCAAAATTGATGATACGTTGTATAATCCTGCCTGTATTGCAGACAAACTGCATCTTCACGCGGGAAGTATAATACAGCGGCGGTACTTTTTCTTAATCCGCCTATTCCCATAAATGATTCAAATTGTAATTCAATTTCGCCGATAGGAATTTGCGGAGAATTCATGTTTACAATAAACTCGTCTGCATCCTTCTTGTTTGATGTTGCGCATGCGCTTAAAAGTAAAATGACAGCTATAAATATGTAGATATGTTTCATGTACATATATTGATGAAAATATTAATGTTAGTCAATGTATCGATTTTTAAAAACGCAAAAAAAAAGGCCTGCCGCAAGGCAGACCCTTTTTTGTATTAGCTTAAGCTACAATTAGAAGCTGAATACCAGTCCGAAAGGAATTGCGTAGTTGATGATGTCTTTGTCGCCAACTCTTTCGCTGTCGAGTCTAAGACCAGCCTGGAATCTTCCGCCTGCGATCGGCAGTCTGATATAAGGATTAACATACCAGCTCATTTCTTCTGCGTTGTTTGGTTTGTTGTCCCACATG
>Ga0123356_10001539_pt1 | contig 25399 bp, 17 predicted proteins | sample TergutEmb28metaG_2_FD_92546 | JGI IMG/M metagenome (GOLD analysis project Ga0123356, IMG submission 92546) | Embiratermes neotenicus P3 segment gut microbial communities from Petit-Saut dam, French Guiana - Emb289 P3 | ecosystem: Host-associated > Arthropoda: Insects > Digestive system > Gut ...
ACCCGCATCAGATCTAGAAACTCCTGATCATTACGGCGAGTTCAGCCAGCACCGTCGAGCAAGCTCGCTTCCAGTTCAGGGAGCGGCCCGTGCTGCGCGCTTCAAAGCGACGGCTTACGCGCGAAGTAATATCGCTTTTCTTTACCCCACCCTAGAACTCTCGCCTGATACCGCAATCTGCGCTCTTGCTCCTCTCGTTGATAGACTTTCTCCCATTCGGGGACGGGAACGGCTTTCGTCCGGTCGCCGCCTCCACAACGGGCAAGCCGATCCTGGAGCACTCGGGCCTGATGCTTGAACAGCCGCTCGTATTCTTTGCGCTCGGCGAGAATATCAAAGCGTATTTCGGGCTGATGAAATGCCGAATCCATCTCTACCGTATGGCTTGTGGTAAGTCGACTCCGAGCGACGGTTATTAACGACTGGAAATTAACCGCTTGGCTGTCGCGGTAGGAACTTGTCTTCTCCGTCCAACTCCCGCGGCTGTCGTATTAGTAAGCGAAGGAAATTTCGCAATAGGTATGCGATCCATCGGGCTGCGCGCTTCGCGTAATTTCTGACGCTACACCCACCGGCTGATTATAACGATTTTGGATCTCGTCCTGATGGTGGAAAAATCTCCGATTCGTGTGTAAGCAATCCAACCTTAGGACTTCCGATCGTTCCTTGGGGTCGGGACCCTGCCTGCCGTCTCCAAAAAGCCGCACCCGCTTTCCGGCGCCATGTCGATCCATGCGCCAGCCTGGCCCATGCGCTCGATTTCACAGACCATAGTAGTAGGAAAGTAGTATTGATCCCGGCTTGGAGTTTCGCGACACTCCTCAGACAAGTTAAGCACCGTGACGCTGGGCGGACGTGCCAGTGCTCGTGCGCTCCGCGCGAAAACGTCCAGTCCCTGAAATACGAAGAACGCACACGATCATTAAGGAGACGACATGAAGTATGCCGTAGCTGGTCTCGGGGTGTGGTTGTTGGGGAGCGGGTTGGTTTTCGGGCAGCAGACGCAGACTCGAGAGTCGTCCCAGGCGCCGTCGGTACAAGCGGCAAACTTGGCAGGAGCGGCCGGGACCGAGACCGTGCCTTCGCCTGCGCCGGCTGCGAAATCGACGGAACCAGACAAGCTCAAGGTTGGCCCGTTCGAACTTTCCATAAATTGGCGGACGCGAACCGAAGGCTGGGACTGGTTCCAGGGGACCGCCGGAAATAACGAATACCCGTTCTTTGATTCCCTGCTGCGGGTAGGAATTGGGCAAAGCCGCGAGCGGCTCGACTGGTTTGTGGAAGGCGAATCCGCATCAATCCTCGGACTTCCGGCGAACGCCGTTGTTCCCGCTCCCCAGGGCCAGCTTGGTCTTGGCGGAAGTTACTACGCCGCCAATCAAAACCACAGTAACAACACCGGCGAGTTCTTGAAGCAGGCATTCGTTGATTTCAAGCATCTGGGCCACGCCAATGTGAAACTCGGGCGATTCGAGTTTTTTGATGGAGCGGAAGCGAAGCCCGAAGACCCCTGGCTTGCCACGATTGTTCAGACCCGCATTTCGAGCCGTCTGATCTCAAATTTTGCGTTTACTGCCGTCCAAAGGTCGTTCGACGGCGGAGAGGCCTCGTGGAACTCGGGTTCGAACAATTTGACCTTCTTCGCCGCCCGACCGACCCAAGGCGTTTTTCAAGTCGACGGCATGGGCGAGCTCAACGCAGAGATCTACTATGGCTCGTTCAACCACGGGGTCAAGACCGCCCACGGGGCGGGAGCGCTGCGGGTTTTTGCACTGGGCTACGTCGACGATCGCAACAACATCCTCAAAACCGACGATCGTCCGGCGGCGGTGCGCACTGCCGACCCTGGAAAAATTGAGATTGCCACATACGGCGCGAACTATGTACAGGTGCTCAAGACGGAGACTGCCGGGAAGTTTGATTTCCTCGCCTGGGGCGCCTTCCAGGGCGGCTCGTGGGGAGGCTTAACTCAGCGTGCCCGGGCGTTCGTGGGCGAGGCAGGATGGCAGCCCGAGGTGAAGGTTCTGAAGCCGTGGATCAGCCTCGGCTATTCCTACGGCAGCGGCGACGGCAATGCGAAGGACGGCACCAACGGAACGTTCTTTCAGGTGCTGCCGACGCCGCGTCAATATGCCCGGTTTCCTTTCTACAACATGATGAACAACGAAGACGCGTACGCGGCGGTGAACGTGAAGCCGTGGCCGCGCCTCGGCTTTCGCAGTGAAGGACACGCACTGCGTCTTGCGAGCGCAGGCGATCTTTGGTATTCGGGCGGCGGCGCATTTCAGCCGAGCACGTTCGGATATACGGGACGCCCGAGCGGAGGCCGCCGGAGTCTGGCAAATGTCTGGGACCTGAGCGCGGATTACCAGGTCACGCGTCATTTCTCGACCACGCTCTACTATGGCCACGCCTGGGGTAAGAGCGTGATCGAGAAGCTTTATCCCGGAAATCCCAATGGACAGCTGGCCTTTTTGGAGACGAATTTTCACTTCTGAGTGCCGGCCGAGCGGAGGGGAATATGAGCGAACGGGGCTTGTTTGTGCAGGAACTCTGCTCTAGTACAAACCTATTATTGACCCGGATGGGCGCAGGTGTAAGTTATAGAAATCTCGGCGGTAGGAGGAATCGGTGGCGGTTGCGACTCCAAACGTTTACGCGCTAGAGGAGCCTAGAGCGAACTCGAGTCTTTACCAGAGGCTCAACACAACCTGGCACAAACCCGCGCTCCTAATATTCATGGCGATTGTGATTGCCCACTGGGGCGAACACCTTTTTCAGGCGTATCAGATTTACGTATTGCACTGGCCGCGGCCCAAGGCGCTCGGGATGCTTGGCCTGGTTTATCCCTGGCTGGTTCAGACCGAGACCTTGCATTACGGCTATGCCCTCGTCATGCTGATTGGGATTTGGCTCCTGCGCAAGGGATTCATCGGGCTATCGCTCACGTGGTGGACGGTTTCGCTGTGGATTCAGTTCTGGCACCACATTGAACACGCGGTGTTGCAGTACCAGGCGATTACACACCACTACTGGTTTCACTCGCCGGTGCCGGTGAGCTTTCTGCAGGCCGTGGGCGTTCCACGGGTTGAACTTCACCTTTTTTACAACACGATTGTGTTCATTCCGATGGTCATGGGCATGTACTACCACATGTTCCCGCCCGAGGGAGAGACGCAACATGCAGAGTGCACCTGTGCGTGGCATCCCCGCGAGCTGCCGGGCGCGGCCACCGCATGAGGGGCGCGCTGTGAAAGATGTTCTGTGAGATGCCGGGACCGGTGAGCTCTCGCCGGTTCTCGAACCGGTTTAAGGGCTTCGTGCTCATCGTGAGTTTTCTCCTCGCCGCTTGCAATCGCCGCGCCTCTGTCTCCTCTAATGCAGGGTTGAGCTGGGTGATCACGCCTGAGCCCGCAAGAGTCGGGCGAAATGAGATCACGCTGAATGTGAGGGATGCTGCCTCGAAGCCTTTGACCGGCGCCCGAATTCGATTGGAAGCAGATATGGCGCATGCCGGAATGGCGCCGGTGTTCGATGAAGCGAAGGAAACCGCCCCCGGAAAGTATGAGGGAGCGCTCGATCTGAGTATGCCCGGCGATTGGGTGGTCGTAGTCGACCTCACCATGGCCGATGGAGGGAAGCTCGAGCGGGAGATAGCGCTCGACGGAGTCGAGGCGAAATAACGATTAACCATGTCGGCGAACTCTTACAATCCGGTGCTCGACGCTGCGGAGGCGCCCGAGTTCGACCTGCTGCGGGTTTCAGGCATCGGGGCGCTTCTTCGCTGGCGCCACTCGCGAACTCTGTGCGCGATTCCGCTCTTCGCCTTGAGCGCAGTCATGATTTGGCACGGCCTGTTCGGGCCGACGCTTGCGCCTAAGAACCTGGCAACCACTCTCGTCTGGCTGCATTTTCGGGGGCTGCTGGTGGTGGTGATTCTGGCAGCCGGCAATTTTTTCTGCTATGCCTGTCCGTTCATGCTGGTGCGCAACGCAGCGCGGAAAGTTTTTCGACCGCGTTGGAATTGGCCGCGCCTGCTTCGCAACAAGTGGCTCTCGGTGGGTCTGTTGGTGGGAGTCCTCTTTGTCTACGAACGGTTTCACCTTTGGTCATCACCATGGTGGACGGCGTGGCTCATCGTCGGATATTTCTCGGCCGTCCTCGCCGTGGATGGTTTTTTTAAACACGCTTCGTTCTGCAAATTCGTGTGCCCGATCGGGCAATTTAACTTTGTTGCCTCGCTGGTGTCGCCGTTCGAGGTCAAAGTGCGCGACCACGAGGTCTGCGCGGGCTGCGGCACCAAGGATTGCATTCGCGGCCAGAGGCCGCAGTCGGATTTGGTCGTGATCCAGCGCGGGTGCGAACTGGCCCTGTTTCAGCCGCTCAAATCCGGTAACATGGACTGCACCTTCTGTCTGGACTGCGTTCACGCCTGCCCGCACGACAACGTTGGAATTACGAGCCGTTTGCCGGCCAGCGAGCTCCTGAGCGATCCCCGCCGTTCTGGAATCGGGTTGTTTTCGCGGCGAAAAGATCTGGCGGCGCTGGTGACGGTCTTCACATTTGGAGCTCTGGTGAACGCGTTTGGAATGGTCAGCCCGGTTTATGTGGTGGAGCGATGGCTTTCAGGATTCATCGGCGTAAGCCAGCCCGCTCCCATCCTGGGCGTGATTTTTGCATTTTTCCTGATCGTTGAACCGTTTGTGCTTTTAGGTCTGGCCGCCTGGTTTGCCCGGGCCACAGGTGGCAGCAGCCGGCCGCTCGTGCCTACGGCTGTGCGGTACAGCTACGGGCTCGTGCCGCTTGGCTTCGGCATGTGGCTGGCCCATTACGGATTTCATCTACTCACCGGGCTGTGGACGGTTATTCCGGTAACCCAAAGCGCGATGGCCGACCTGGGCTGGAATTTCCTGGGAGAACCCCGGTGGATGTGGACTGGAATTCCAGTGCGTTTCGTCCAGCCGATTGAGCTTACTTTTATCGGGCTGGGAGTCATGGGTTCGCTTCTGGTAACGCGGCGGCTGGCAGAAGATGACTGCGCCGAGCACCCCATGCGGGCGTTTGTCCCCTGGGCGGTGGCTTGCCTGCTGATTTCGGCGGCCTCGGCATGGCTTACCTTCCAGCCGATGGAGATGCGCGCCACTTTTATGATGAGCTAAGGGAACCCGAATGTGGCGCTTGGGAGCGTCTCGTCGGCGAAAGGTGATTTGGTAAGGTCCAGTCAGACGCGACCTAAATTGCAATATGCTGAATTTGCGAAAATTTCGAAGCCGCGCACGGATTCGCTGGCTCGCCTTTGCACTTCTATGCGGGGTTCTTGTCGTTCCCGCCTTCGCCCACAACGGCCCACCCTTCCCCATCCTCGCGAAGAGGCGTGTGGGGCCGTTTGTCATCGATCTATGGACGCATCCTGACCTTGGATACGGGACCTTTTTCGTCATCATCGATCCCGCGCCGGGGATGAAGATTCCCACCGACTTGAAGGCGCAGATCGCAGTTCAGCCGGAGACCGGGAGACTTCCGGAGCAGAGCTACCTCATGTGGCGCGATCCGGTACGCGAGCAGGTGCAGTTCGACAACAACCGCATCGAATTTGATCAGCAGGAATTCTGGCGGGTGCGGCTGGTGCTCGAGAGTTCTCAGGGGCGCTGGGAGCTTCTGTCCCGCGTCGAACCGACGCCCACCGGTCTCGGGAAGTGGGACCTGGGGCTCTACGCCCTGCCCTTTGCTTTCGTGGCGTTCCTGTGGCAACGGGGTATGTCGCGGCGAAAAAAGCTGATGAGGAAGTACGCGGCGCGGAATTCGAGCGGGGGAGCGGATTTGTCGGAAACGGATGTGCGCGTGAATGGAGGACGAGCGCCGGCTCGCGAGCGAATAAGAGCGGCGCGGCAATGATCTGTGAACTCTTTTAACCACAACTCCTGTCTTCGGGGCATCGGGGCTGCCTTGGCCTGCGCCGGTGTATGGCTTGCGGCCGGATGTGCCAGGCCGAAGCCCCCGGAGAAGGGCTCGGAAGCATACGCCAACGCCGCGCGGGCATTTTACATAGGACTTGCCGCGCTCGAGGTGGGCAACGACGTGCGCGCGGATTCCGAGCTCGGGAAATTCGTCCAGCTCGCCCCCGGAGAACCGGCCGGCTGGGCGAATTGGGGCATGCTGGCTCTGCGCCAGCGAAATTACGACTCGGCCGCCGAGAGACTGAAACGCGCTCAAAGGCTAGCGCCGAAAGACGGCCACATTCAATATCTTCAAGGGCTCGTCGAGAGCGGTCGGGGCAATTCGACGGCGGCCATCGCCGCTCTCGGCCAGGCGGTGGCATTCGATCCCGAGAATCTGCGGGCGGCCTATCAGCTGGCGCAGGAGGTCGAGCGCCAGGGAGGCGCAACCAGCGAGACGGAGTTTGAGCAGACGGTTCAGAAGATTCTCCAAGTCCAGCCCAACAATCTTGCCGCGCTGGTCGAACTCGCCCGGGTTCAGGCGAAACAGGGCGAGCGGAGCGGACTCGAGGCAACTCTCGGTAGGATATCGGCGCAGTCGGCGAATTGGCCGCCGGAAGTAAAGCGCGAGCTCGATGCACTCAAAAACGCCGCCAGCGTTTCCGATACTCGGGCCGCCGCCACGCGGACCGTGTTTCTGCGAAATACGTTAATGCGCGTGCCGGAATACAGGCAGGATCTTTTTCAGATTAAAGCCCCACCGGGCGAGGAGGCGGAACCGTTCACTCACTTCGTGCGAATGGAATCGCCAACGTTCTCGACGGCTGCACCCGACACGGCACTTTCTTTTACTCCGGAGCCGATTCCGGGAGCTCAAAACCAGCGCTGGAGCTCGGTAGAGGCAGTTTTCTTGGGAGCGACAGCTCCGGCCGCCCTGGTCGAAGCCGATGGCCGGAGAGTGCATCTTGCGACGGGCGCCACCCTTCCGTTTCCGGGCGGCTCTTCAGGCGCGCCGCCGTCGCCCGAAGGCATTCTGGGCGTGGATTTCAATTACGACTTCAAGACCGATCTGGTGCTCGCGGGTGCGGGCGGGGTTCGCTTTTTTCGCCAGGACCGTCCGGAAAGGTTTATCGACGCGACGGCGGCGGCCCAATTGCCGCGAGCCGTCGTCAACGGAAACTATTCCGGCGCGTGGGCCGTCGACATTGAAGCCGACGGGGATCTCGACATCGTGCTCGGCGCGTCTGCAGGCCCGGTCACTGTGCTCAGGAACAACGGGGATGGCTCGTTCACCCCCATCCATCCCTTTTCTGGTGTCTCCGGCGTGCGGTCTCTCGCCTGGGCCGACCTTGACGGCGACGGCAATCCGGATGCCGCAATCGTCGACGGTACCGGCCATCTGCATGTCTTCATCAACCAGCGCCAGGGCCAGTTCGCCGAGCGCGCCTTACCCAACCTGCCCGCCATCAAGGCGGTGGCCGTGGCTGATGCCGACGGCGACGGCATTCTTGATCTGGTTGCGGCGGAATCAGACGGCGCCTTGGTTCGCATCTCTTTAAAGAAGGAAGGCGAGAATTGGGATGTGGGCGAGATCGCACGCGTTCCGAATGCGCCGGAATTCCTCACCGGCGAGGTGAGGCTCTATGTTGCCGATCTCGACAATAACGGCGCGCTCGATCTCGTTCTGGCGCGGGTCACTCCGACCGCGGGCGCGAATGGCGCCTACGTTTGGCTGGGCGGCGATAAACATAGTTTCACGCTGCTAGACCATCCTGTTGGCCTGGAGTCCGTCTCTGCCGTGGCCGACGTCAATTCCGACGGCCGGCTGGATCTCATTGGACTCTCCGCTGACGGCCGGGTGCTTCGGGCGATCAATCGCGGTGCGAAAAATTATCACTGGCAAGTCGTCCGGCCGCATGCGGCTCAATCGGCAGGCGACCAGCGTATTAATCCGTTTGGAGTGGGAGGGGAGGTCGAAGTTCGCTCCGGCCTGCACGTCCAGAAACAGCCGATCACCGGCCCGGCGCTCCACTTCGGCTTGGGCGAGCAATCCAGCGTAGATGTGATCCGCGTGGTCTGGCCAAACGGCAGCGTGCGCGCTGAGTTCGATGCCAAAGCGGATCAGCAAGTCGTGACCGAGCAGCGGCTGAAGGGATCCTGTCCGTTCCTGTTTGCCTATAACGGCAGGTCAGTCGAGTTTGTGAAAGACGCCGTGCCGTGGAGCTCGGCCATCGGACTGCGGATCAACACCATCGGCACCGCCAGCGTGGCGGCGACCGAAGAGTGGTACAAGATTCGCGGCGACCAGCTGGTTCCACACCATGGATATTACGACCTGCGCTTCACGGCTGAGCTGTGGGAGACCTACTACTACGACTATCTGAATCTCCTGACCGTCGACCACCCCGCCGGCACGGACATCTTCGTCGACGAGCGGTTCGTTGTTCCCCCCGCAAAGCTGGCCATTACAACCGTTGAAACACCCCACCCGATTGCCCGCGCCGTCGACGACGATGGCCGGGAGGTTACCGGGATTTTGAGAGCACTGGATGGAAACTATCTCGACACCTTTGGCCGCGGGCAATATCAGGGAGTGACGCGCGACCATTCCGTGGAAATCGATCTCGGTGACGACCTTCCCTGGAACGCGCCGCTGGTCCTGATTGCACAAGGATGGATGCATCCGACCGACTCTTCGATCAACGTGGCCATCGCCCAGGGCAATCATGAGCAGGCGCACGGGTTGAGCCTTGAAGTTCCCGACGGCCGCGGCCGATGGATAACCGCACGGAAGAATCTGGGCTTTCCGGCGGGAAGGAAAAAGATCTGCCTCTTCGATCTCACCGGCCTGTTTCGTGCGGGCTCTCCGCACAAGGTCCGCCTGCGCACCAACCTCGAAATCTACTGGGACAAAATGGAGTGGGCGAAGGTCATTCCGGAGGCGCAGTTAAAGATCACGCGACTTGCGCCGGAGTTCGCAAATTTGCACTATCGCGGGTATTCTGTAATCAATCAGGTCAATCCATCCTCGCCAGAGTTGCCAGACTACGGTCACCTCGAAGGAAGTAAGCAGCGCTATCGCGACTTGGAGGGCTACTACACCCGCTACGGCGACGTGCGCGAGCTCGTCGAGAAGGTGGACGACCGCTACGTGATCATGAATTCCGGGGATGAGATGACGCTTCACTTTCGCGAACAGCCGGCGCCCGGCGCGGGATGGGTGCGCGACTACATTATTGCCGGCGACGGCTGGATCAAAGACGGCGACTACAACTCGACGTTCTCGAAGACGGTTCTGCCTCTGCCCTATCACGCGAAGAGCCTGTATATCGATCCGCCGGGCGCACTCGAGGCTGAGTGGGTGTACCGGCATCATCCGGAGGATTGGGAGAAGTACCACACGCGATACGTTACGCCTGAGGTGTTCGAGAATGCCCTGCGCCCGCGGGTGCCACGATGAGGGGCGGCCGCGTCGCCAGAGTTATTTTGGCCTTCCTTTTGGTCGGATTGCTGGCCGTTCCATTGGTCATGCGGCACCTCCGGGCCCAGCAAGCCTTGGGAGAAGCGGATGCACTCGAGCGCTATGGCTTTAGCTTCAAGGAAGTTTCCCGTCAGGCGGGAATCGATTTTGTTCACCGCGGGCCGACGCTCGATCACAAGCTCGACCACATCATGCCCGAGGTGGCGTCGATGGGCGCGGCGGTGTCCATCGTCGATTTCGACCGCGATGGCTGGCCCGACATTTACGTGACCAACAGCGGCGAGGGAGGCAAGAACGCGCTCTATCACAACAATCACGACGGCACCTTCACCGACGTGGCGGACGAGATGGGGGTGGCGGAGGTGAACCGCCCCGGCACCGGCGTCTCCATGGGCGCAGTCTGGGGAGACTACGACAACGACGGCTACGAAGATCTGCTTCTATACAAGTGGGGCAAGCCGGAGCTGTTTCACAATGATCAGGGCAAGGGATTCACGCGCGTGAGCGACCAGGCGGGATTGCCACCGTGGGTGAATGCCAACACCGCGATCTGGTTCGACTATGACGGCGACGGGCTCCTCGATTTGTTCATCGGCGGATATTACTCGGAGAAGGTGGACCTATGGCACCTGGCCGATACCCGCATGATGCCCGAGAGTTTTGAGTATGCCAAGAACGGCGGGCGCAAATACCTGCTGCGCAATCTCGGGAACGGGAGGTTTCAGGACGTGACCGAAGAGGCTGGAATTAACAGCCGGCGCTGGGCTTTGGCGGCCGCCGCGGCGGATTTGCGGGGTAGCGGGCATCCGGATTTGTTCGTAGCCAATGATTACGGCGTTTCCGAGTTGTATTTCAATGATGGACGGCGCTTTCGCGAAGCGGGCGAGCAGGCGGGCGTCGGGTTTGCGCCCAAGAGCGGGATGAACGCAGCCTTCGGCGACATTCTGAACCGCGGCGAATATGCGGTGTATGTAAGCAACATCTCCGAAGACGGGGTGCTGATTCAGGGGAACAATTTGTGGGTGAGGAAGGAAGGAACCTCCGGAGACCGACTCCAATACGAGAACCTGGCGCGGGAGATGGGTGTCGAGCTGGGCGGCTGGAGCTTCGGCGCGCAATTTGGCGATCTGAATAACGACGGCACGCTCGACCTGTTTCTTACCAATGGTTACGTTTCGCTCGACCGCAATCGCGATTACTGGTACGACTTTTCCAAGATCGCCGGCGGCCACAGCCTGATCATCGAAGACGCCAGGAACTGGCCGGCGATGGACGGGCGCAGCTTGTCGGGATATCAGCACAAGCACATATGGCTGAATGACGGCGCCGGCCACTTCGTCGATGTGGCGCAGTCGGTGGGGGTCACCGACGCGCACGACGGGCGCTCGGTGGCGATGGCGGACTTGTGGAATCGCGGCGTGCTCGACGTGGTGGTGGCGAACCAGCGCGGACCGCTGCTGGTGTACAAGAACACGGTCGCGCCCGGGAACAAGTGGATTGAGTTCGCGCTCGAAGGCACAGCCTCGAACCGCAGCGCCATTGGCGCCGAGATCACTTTGTACTGGAATGGCCAGAAGCAGGTGCAGGAAGTTTCAGGCGGCAGCGGGTTTTGCGCCGAGAACCAGCGCCGTTTGCACTTTGGCCTGGGGAAAGATCCGCAACTCGAAAAAGCCGTGATTCGCTGGCCCTCGGGCAAGGTCGAAACCCTGGACCAACTCTCTGCCGATCGCTTGTACAAAATCAAAGAGCCTGCATGAGTCAAACGACTGTACCCGTAACTTCTCCGCCCCCACCGGCGGCACACAAAAGGGCGCTCCTCGACAGCCGCTATATGGCGCCGCTTTTCATTACCTCGATTCTGCTGGTCGGGCACCTGACGTTCGGGATTCTCGAGAGCTATCCGCGAACGCTGCTGGCGATCGCGACCAGCATCGCGGCTGAGCTCGTGCTGGGCAGAATTTTCCTCGGCAGGTGGCTGCACCCAGCGAGTTCCTACATTACGGGGATCAGCGTCGGTATTCTGCTGCGCTCGCCCGCGTATTGGCCTTACGCGCTGTGCAGCGCGATTTCGATTACCTCCAAATACGCTGTGCGGTGGAAGGGCCGGCACATCTGGAACCCATCGAACTTCGGCGTTTCCGCCATGCTCTTTCTCGCGCCGGAGACGGTCGCAAGCCTCAGCATCCAATGGGGAAACTACCTGCTGCCGATGGTCGTGATCTGGGTCTTGGGATTCGTAATCGTGTGGCGGGTCAGGCGGCTGCACATTACCGCCACCTACGTTATTTCCTTTTTCGCCTTCGCGTTCTTGCGGAGCTGGCTGGTCCACGACCCCTGGCAGTCGGAGATTGCGCCGATCACCGGACCGATGTATCAGCTGTTCATCTTTTTCATGATCACCGATCCGAAGACGACGGTTCAGTCGAAGCGCGGACAGATTGTGGTTGCATTTCTGGTTGCGGCGGCCGAGATGGTACTGCGGCTCGAACAAGTGGTCTATGCGCCGTTTTACGCGCTGTTTCTGGTCGGGCCGGCGGCGCTGGTGACGGAAATGTGGCTCGAATCGCGGCGAAAAACGGGAAAGGCGGGAGTGCCGGCCGCGTGAATTCCCCGGCTCGAAAACTCATGTTCAGATCACCATTCAACCGGCTCGGTATGGCTCTCATTGCGATCGTGCTCGCGGCCGGTTGCAGCCAGAAACCTCGGCCGCGGACGACGGAGGCGAACTCGAGCGTCGGGAAGGCCGTGTCGGGTGTGGTTTTTGCGGCATCGCCCGATCAAGCTGCGCGTCCTTCCGGCCCCATCCAGTTTTCCGATGTCACGGCGCAGGCCGGCATTCACTTCGAGTACACGAGCGGCGCCTTTGGCAAGAAATATTTGCCGGAAACCATGGGGCCGGGTGTTTGCGCGATTGATTACGACAACGACGGCTGGCAGGACATTCTGCTGGTCAATTCGATGGATTGGCCGGGCCACAAGAAGCGCTCGTCTTACCCGGCGCTTTATCACAACAATAAGGATGGAACCTTTACCGACGTTACCCGACAAGCCGGACTTGCCGTCGAGATGTACGGTCTTGGCTGCACCGTCGGCGATTACGACAACGACGGCTACGACGATATCTATATCACCGGGGTCGGCGGCGGCCATTTGTTTCGTAATCTCGGCCACGGCAAATTTGCCGATGTGACTCGCCGGGCCGGCGTCCTAAGTCCGGGCTTTGGCGTGAGCGCCGCCTGGGTCGACTATGACAATGACGGGAAACTGGACCTTTTTGTCGGGCACTACGTGAAGTGGTCGGAGTCGAGTGACCAGTATTGCTCGCTGACGGGAAAAGGAAAATCCTATTGCACTCCGGAAGCCTATAAGGGCGAGACCTCGGAGCTGTTTCACAACCGGGGAGACGGCACCTTCGAGAATGTGACCAAACGATCCGGGCTCTTCGACAACTCCAGCAAGGCGCTGGGAGTGGCGCTCATCGATTACGACAACGACGGCTGGATGGATCTCGTCGTCACCAACGACACGCAGCCGAACAAGCTCTATCGCAATAATCACAATGGAACCTTTACCGACGTCGGAGTTGCCTCCGGGATTGCCTTCAGCGAGGCGGGCACGGTCCGCGCGGGCATGGGGACCGACGCCGCCGATTACGACAATTCCGGCCAGCAGAGTCTCTTGATCGGGAATTTTTCGAGCCAGGGCATGGCGCTTTATCGCAACGACGGCTCGGGTCTGTTTACCGACGAGGCTCCGCGGGCGGGCATCTCGCGATGGACCATGCAGTCGCTGACCTTCGGAGCTTTGTTCCTGGACTACGACCTCGACGGACGGCCGGACATCCTGGCAGTGAACGGCCACGTTGCCGACGACATCAGCCAGCTGCAACCGACGATCAAATACCCGCAATCGCCGCAGATCTTCCGCAACCAGGGCAACAGCCGCTTCGAGGACGTGAGCGCGAAACTCGGCCGCGCGCTGGTGCAGCCGATTGTGGGGCGCGGCGCGGCCTATCTCGACTACGACAATGACGGCGATCTCGACCTGGTGCTCACGGACAATCGCGGCATCGCCCGTCTGCTGCGCAATGACAATGGAAATCAGAATGACATGCTGCGCGTGAAAGCCGTGGGCACGAAATCCAACCGCGATGGCATAGGCGCAAAAGTAACGGTTACCACCAAGAGCGGCCAGCACCTGTTCGAGATGGTGAAGAGCGGGTCGAGTTACCTGTCGCAAAGCGAACTACCCCTTACCTTCGGCCTGGGCAGGCCGGGAACGGTGAAATCGATGACTCTCGAGATTCGATGGCCCGGCGGGCACCGCGATGTGATCGCCGACGTTACGCCAAACCAGTCGATCACGGTGGGCGAGGGGAAGGGAATCATCGCGAGTCAACCGATTCGCTTCGTCCACTCCCGGCCTTGAGCTGGTCGCGCTCGGCGAAAGTCATGGCCTGGTAAATTTCTTCCCAGTCTTCCACAAGCGTCCACACAAACTGCACCAAATTGGTTGCAAACCACGGCACTAAAGGTTCTTTGCGGCCTTAATTTCCTATTGCGGATGAAACCAGAGCTCTTGATAATAGCTTCATAGCAGTTCCACACGAACGTGTACCGATATCGCCGAGAAGACCTGATTCGAATTTTGCGCGTGAGCCCGCGGCAGCTGGTTGCATGGGAGAGGGCAGGGTTGCTGGCTGCTTCCGAGAGCTACACATTTTTCGACCTCCTGCAAGTAAAGAAGGTTCGCGATCTGTGCGCGCGTAATGTGCGTCCCGTCGAGATTCGCGAGTCCCTTGCGGCCATGCAGCAGCAGGCGGCGGGCCTCGAGAATCCGTTGCTCGAGGCGAGCGCGTCCACGGCGTCGCGGCACCGCGTCGCTTTCCGCCATGACGGTCGATTGGTTGAGCCCATTGCCGGGCAGTTTATGTTTGACTTTTCTCTCGAAGAAAAAGTGGTTGCCAGTGTACCTGTGGCCAAGGCTTCGCCCGCTTCCGCCGATGTGGCGGAGTTGTTTGCCCGGGGAGTAGCGCTCGAGGAAGATCCGGGAAATCAGTTGCAGGCGATTGCCGCATACGAGCGCGTTTTGCAGCTCGATCCCCACCATGCGGCTGCGCACATCAATTTGGGTACGCTCTACTACAATCGCCAGGATTACCGAACCGCCGAAGAGCACTATCGCCAGGCGTTGCGAATTGATCCGCGGTATGCGCTGGCTCACTTTGATCTGGGTAACGTGTTGGATGAGACCGGGCGCGTGGCCGAAGCAGTCGAGAGTTATCAGAGCGCGCTGCGGCTTGCTCCCGCCTATGCCGATGCGCATTACAATCTCGCCCTCGCCTATGAAAAAATCCGCGAACCGCGCAAGGCCCTCAAACATTGGCAGACATACGTGAAGCTGGATGCCACCGGGCCGTGGGCGGCGCACGCCCGCACCCAGATAAAGCGCATTCTGAAGGCTGATCCGCTGAAGCTGGTACATGGCGCGAGCGCGGGAGTGTCCTGAGCCGGAAGCCTAGGGCCGGCCTCGCTTTCTGGTAACTGACTGTCTCGGTTTTTCGTCCTCACCACCATTATGCCGCTCTGGGTCTACCTTATTGATCCGCCGGCGTTTTTCGTCATCCTGGGCGGACGCACGCACACGGCCGGGTGGAGGCCGGCACCCGCGCTGCCGGTGGGTGCTAGAATCCGAAGGGGTCTCCGTTATGCCAGACACCGCTGCCCAGAGCCTGAGTGCACCGCTCACCTCCCTTACCGACGATGAACTTCTCTTCCGCGGAAATGTCCGGCAATTTGCGGAGGAAAAGGTTCGTCCCCTCGCCAAGCAGATGGATGAGGCGGGCGTGTTTGATAAGTCCTTGATCGAACAGTTTTTCGAGCTCGGGCTGATGGGGATCGAGATTCCGGAGCAGTATGGCGGGGCGGGTGGAAGTTTTTTCGAGGCCATCCTTGCGGTCGAAGAACTCTCTCGCGCCGACGCTTCGGCCGGAGTCGTGGTCGATGTACAGAACACGCTGGTTGCCAATGCACTCCTGCGCTGGGCGACGCCGGAGCAGAAGAAGCGGTACTTGCCGGGAATAGCCGCGCGCACGGTGGGCGCGTATGCTTTGAGCGAAGCGGGTTCGGGTTCCGATGCTTTTGCGCTGCAGACCCGGGCGGAGGCAAAGGGCGGCGACTACGTTCTGAATGGCCGTAAGCTGTGGATCACAAACGGCAAAGAGGCGGAAGTTTTTGTTTTGTTTGCGACCGTAGCTGCTGCCGAGGGGTACAAGGGAATCACCGCCTTCATCATCGAGAAGGAATTTCCGGGATTTACGGTCGGGAAAAAGGAAGACAAGTTAGGCATTCGCGCTTCCTCGACCTGCGAGCTGATCCTCGAAGACTGCCGGGTGCCGAAAGAGAATGTGCTCGGCGAAGCCGGCAAGGGATACAAAATTGCCATTGAAACTCTGAATGAAGGCCGCATTGGAATTGGCGCCCAGATGCTCGGAGTTGCTTGCGGAGCCTGGGAGTACGCGGCCAAGTACGCGCAGGAGCGCAAGCAATTTGGAAAGACCATCGCGGAGTTCCAGGGGGTTCAATTTCCCATCGCGCAGATGGCGACCGAAATCGAAGCCGCACGCCTGATGGTTTATAACGCCGCGCGCATGAAGGACGCGGGCGCCGCGTTCGTAAAAGAAGCAGCCATGGCGAAGCTGTTCTCGTCGCAGGTGGCCGAGCGGGTAACTTCGCTGGCGATTGAGATCTATGGCGGCGTCGGCTTCACGAAAGATTATCCCGTCGAAAAATACTGGCGCGACGCAAAGATCGGCAAGATTTACGAAGGCACCTCGAACATGCAGCTGGCGACGATTGCGAAGCTGGCGATAGGAAAATGACGGCTCATCCCGCGGGCTCCGCGACCGAGGCCGGGCCGGCGGTGTTTTGGCTCAAACGAGCTTTTCTGCTACCGACTTCGCCTGGGTAAACAGCAGCAGGTAATCGGGGCCGCCGGCTTTCGAATCGGTTCCCGACATGTTGAATCCGCCGAAGGGATGCGCGCCGACGATGGCGCCCGTGCACTTACGGTTGATGTACAGGTTTCCGACGTGGAATTCGTGCTTGGCGGTTTCGATCTTCTCGTGGGAGCTGGTGTAAACCGCACCTGTTAGTCCGAATTCGGTGTCGTTGGCGATATCCAGCGCCTGTTCGAAGTTGCGCGACTTGATCACTGCCAGCACGGGGCCGAAAATCTCCTCCTGTTCGAGCTTCGATTTCGGCTGAATGTCGGCGATCACCGTGGGCTGAATGAAATAGCCTTCGCCGGCATCCTTCGAGCGTTCGCCTCCCGTGATCAACCGGCCTTCGCGCTTGCCGATGTCGATGTAGTTGAGGATCGACTTCATTGAGCCTTCGTTGATCACTGCGCCCAGGTTCGGGTTGCTGGCCGGATCGCCGATGGTGAGCCGCTCGACGCGCTCTCGGAGCCGTTCCAGAAACTTGTCGTAAACTCGTTCGTCGACGATGGCGCGGGAGCAGGCCGAGCACTTTTGTCCCTGGAACCCGAAGGCCGAAGCGGCGACGCCGTCGACTGCGGATTCAAGGTCGGCGTCCGCGTCAACGATAATGGCATCCTTGCCGCCCATCTCAAGAATCGTACGTTTGATCCAGACCTGGCCCGCAGGGACTTCGGCGGCCACGCGATTGATTCGCAAGCCAACCTCCCTCGATCCCGTGAAGGCGATAAATCGGGTTTTAGGATGCGCGACAATCGCATCGCCGAAGCTTGAGCCGGCACCGGGGCAGAAGTTCACCACGCCCTCGGGCATTCCCGCCTCTTCGAGAATTTCGAAAAATTTTGCCGCAATGGTGGGCGAGTCGCTCGAAGGCTTGAGGATCACAGTATTGCCGCAAACGATCGAAGCCAGAGTCATGCCCGCCATGATGGCGGCGGGAAAATTCCACGGCGGAATCACGGCGCCGACCCCGAGTGGAATATAGACAAGCTGGTCGTGTTCGCCAGGGAGCTGCACCGCCGTCTTCCGCCGGCCGAGTTCGAGCGCCTCGCGCGCGTAGTACTCGCAAAAATCGATCGTCTCAGCTACATCGGCATCCGCTTCCGCCCAGTTCTTGCTTACTTCGAACACCATCCACGCCATGAGTTCGAACTTGCGCTCGCGGAGAAGTTCCCCGGTGCGTACCAGCAATCCGACACGTTCCTCGAGGGGCGTGCGGCTCCAACTCTCGAAAGCTTTGAGTGCGGCCGCGATCGCGGGCTCGACCTGTTCCCTCCCGGCTTTCTGGTGAAGGCCCACGAGTTCACTGGGGCGGGCGGGGTTAAAGGAACCAATCTTCTCTGCGGTTTGGACGCGGTGGCCCCCAATGATGAGGTCGTACTCGCGGCCGAGCTGCCGGCGGACCCGGTCGAGCGCCGAACGCATCTCTCGCGCCACGTCCGTCTTGGCGAAGTCAGCAACCGGTTGGTTGTGGAAAGGGCCGAGGTGGGCGCCGGCGCGCGGACCGGCTGAAGTTTCAACGGTTGCCATTGGGCTATTCCTTAGGGGGCAAAGTCTGCCGAGACAGCTTCTATCTATCTGGTTGCCTCAGTAAAACATAATGCCCTGGCTGATGCGCTCCACTGCTGAAATAACATAAAGCGCAAGAGAACGAATCCCGGATAATAAATTCTATCAAATGACCGAGACCGCCCAATGTCAGCCCCTTCTCTGCCGCAAGCACGATCTGTCCGCCACCCATCGGAGTAGAGTGATCCCATGAGAACCGCGGTCTTCGGAGCCACCGGCATGCTGGGCAAGGCGCTCATGCGCCAGGCGAAAGGCGATGAACTCACCGGATTCGGAAGCTCGGACGCCGACCTTCGCTCTCCCCGCGAGATTGAGGCAGCCCTTCGATCCACTCATCCGGAGTGGATTGTACTCTCTGCGGCGTACACCGACGTTGACGGCTGCGAGACCAACCGCGCCCTGGCGGCGGCCGTCAATACCGAAGGGCCGCAAAACGTCGCTCGAGCGGCGCTGGCCACCGGGGCCAAACTCCTCTTCATTAGTACGGATTATGTCTTCAATGGCAAGAAAACCAATGCTTACGAGACCGGCGATCTGAGGGACCCGATAAATTTCTATGGCAGGACTAAGGCCGAGGCGGAAGAGGGGATTCTCGCTTTGATGCCGGAGGCGTGCATCGTTCGCACCTCGTGGTTGTTCGGTCCCTGGGGCAAGTGTTTTCCCGACACCATACTGAAGCTGGCCGCGGCGCGCAGCGAGCTTGATGTGGTGAACGACCAGCGCGGCTCGCCTACCTACACCTTCGATCTGGCGGAAGCGATCCTGAGGCTCTGCCATGCGGGCGCGAAAGGCATTGTTCACTGCACCAACGCCGGTGTCTGCACATGGTACGAATTCGCCACGGAAGTGGCGCGGCAGGCGGGGGCGAAGGCCCGGGTCCGTCCGACCACGAGCGATAAGTTCCCCCGCCCAGCCTCGAGGCCGGCTTACTCGGTTCTGTCGCACCGAAGTCTCGGGGAATACGGAATCACGATGCGCGCCTGGCCCGAGACCCTTCCCGATTATTTGCACCTGCGCGAGACCGTCTGGTCCAAACCCGCTTAGCCCGCATCCAATGGGAATCAAAATCAGTTTGACCGCAAGATGTGGATGTTCCGCATCTCGGGCGCTGCCGTAATCTTCAAACATGAACAGCGCGATAATAAGCTTCGAACCACGAGAACCGAGGGATCTTGAGCCCTTGGGAAGCAGGAACATTATGGACGATTCCCGCTGGCAGGCGGTCGCCGGGCGTGATGGTCGAAGCGACGGCAAGTTCGTGTTCGCAGTCTCATCGACCGGGGTTTACTGCCGGCCGTCCTGCCCCTCGAAACGGCCGCGCCGGGAAAACGTTACTTTCTTCCGCCAGCCGCAGGACGCTGAAAAGGCCGGCTTCCGCGAGTGCCTGCGGTGCCGTCCCAAGGCCATCGTGGGCAATCCGCGGCAGGAGTTGGTCAAATCAGTTTGCCGCTACATCGAACAGCATCTCGATGAGACCCTGACGCTCGCGCGCCTGGGCGCCGAATTTCGGCAGAGCCCGTTCCATCTGCAAAGAACGTTCAAGTCGGTCCTCGGCATTACGCCGCGAGAATATGCGAACTCCCGCCGCATGCGCGGCTTTCGCCAGAATTTGAAGGCCGGGCATAGCGTTACCCGCGCCATGTACGACGCCGGATACAGTTCCAGCAGCCGTTTGTATTCACGCACTTCGTCGGAGCTGGGCATGGCGCCGGCAAAGTATCGGCGGGGAGCCGTCGCTGCTCCGATTCGCTATGCCTTTGCCGATTCTCCGCTGGGCCGCATGCTGATTGCGGCTACCCCCAAAGGAATTTGCAGCATTCAATTCGCGGAGTCGGACGAGGAACTGGAGCAGGGGCTCAAGCACGAATTTCCATTCGCCATTAGACGCCGCGACGATGAAGGCCTTGAAAGGCTCGCGGACGAGGTTGTGGGACGAATCTCCGGTGTCGAGCGGTCTTCCTCACTGCCGCTGGATATTCAGGCGACCGCCTTCGAGCGGCGGGTGTGGAGTTATCTTCAGTCCATCGAGTTTGGCCAGACGCGTTCCTACTCTGCGGTGGCGAAGGCGATCGGTCGCCCATCGGCCGCCCGGGCAGTGGCCCGGGCATGTGCGGCGAATCCCGTCCCCATCGTGATCCCCTGCCATCGCGTGGTGCGCGCCGGTGGAGATTTGAGCGGATACCGCTGGGGTGTAGAGCGGAAGAAGAAACTGCTGGAACTCGAAGCGGCTGGTAAATCAGGTTCATCCACGGGCCGCCCCACGTCAGCATGAAATGAGCCGGATGAATGTGAAAAGCGTGCGATTCGAGCGACCGGTTTTCTATCACCCAATCTTCGCCGTCTCCTTGGCGTACTGTGCTATCCGTTGTCCGGCGGACAATCCGCCGGCCTCCCTGTTCCCTGGGTTCCTTGCGGCCGTCCCTTGAATCTGTGAGTATGTATTCCACGCGGCAGGCGGGCAAAAAATACGGCGGGAAATCATACACATAGCTCAATACGACATCTGCGGTGTACTTGAAGGTGGCGCTCCAAGCCCCTAGTTCGATCGGTTGCGGTTTTGGCGAATCCTGACCCAGCCATCGATGGTATGTATAGAGACAAGATTCCCCGCTTTTCAGGGCGGGGAATGTCAACCTCATTTGACAATTCTTTACCCCGCTTTATTCCGCTGGCGTGTTTCAATATTCTGTAGAGCCAATGAACCTCGTCCGAAAGTGCCGGCGACTCGGTTCACCCGGTGCCGGGTGCGCGATTTTGCTGCTGCTGGCGACGGCTACGATTGCCAACGCCGCCTCAACCAAAATGCTCGGCACCGTGAAGTCGATCAGCGGCAACTCGATTGTCCTGAGCAGCGATACGGGCGCCGAATCAACGGTAAGCCTCACGAGCTCGACGCGCATTCTAAAGGTCCTGCCGGGACAGACCTTAAAGGAAGCCGCACCCATTCAGGCCTCAGAGATCAAGATCGGAGACCGGATTCTCGCCGTCGGAGAGGCCGGGGGAGCGAACCAAACGATTGCTTCAACCGTGGTGGTCATGAAGCAGAGCGATATCGCCGACAAGCAGCGCGCGGAGGGGGAGGAGTGGCGCCGCGGCGTGGGCGGGATTGTGAAAGAAGTGAACCAGCCCGCGGCGACCATCACGGTCACCAACCTGCTGGCCGCCGGCGGCAAGCCCATTTTGGTTCACGTTTCTTCCTCGACCAGCATTCGGCGGTACTCTCCGGACTCGGTGAAGTTCGATGATGCCAAGCCGGGCATGCTGGATGAGATCAAGCCGGGCGATCAACTTCGCGCCCGAGGCCAAAAGAATGCCGACGGCACCGAATTCACAGCGCAAGCGATCGTCTCGGGAACGTTCCGGGAGATAGCAGGAACGGTGATTTCTGCCGATGCGGCCAGCGGGAACCTTACGGTAATGGACCTGGCGGTTAAGAAACCGGTCACGCTCAAAGTCACCTCCGATTCGCAGCTGCGAAAGTTGCCGCCCATGATGGCGCAACGCTTGGCGGCGAGGTTTAAGGGCGGTTCCCCACCGGGAAGTAGCGGGCCGAACCCAGCCGGTCGCGGGGCTGCCCCTGCCGGATCAGAACCTGGCAAAGAGGGCGGCAGTCCGAACCCGGGCCAGGGGCAAGCAGGCCAGGGGGCCTGGCGAGCCGCGGGCGGTTCCGGTCCTCCGCCGGGGGCTCCAGCCGGGTTCGGTGGCGGCGGTGGGCCGCCGGATTTTCAGCAGATCCTCAGCCGCATGCCCAGCGTTTCCCTCAGCGACCTTCAAAAAGGGGATGCGATCATGGCGGTGGCAACTGCGGGTACAACCACTTCGGCGCCGATTACCATTACTCTGCTTTCCGGGGTTGAGCCGATTCTCACCGCAGCCCCGAGCGGAGCTGCCGCTGCAACCATTCTTTCACCTTGGAACCTGGGCGCTCCCGCGGGCGGGGAATCCGCGCCCGAATGAGAAAATAGTTTGAGGGGAAAACCTTGAGAAAGATTTTTCTTTTTTTAATGCTGTGGTCTACATGTCTGCCGATGCTCGCCCAAGGGCAGACTGGAACGCTGAGCGGCAAGGTGACGGACCAGACGGGCGCCGTCATTCCCCAAGCTACGGTGACCGCAACCGCGCCCGATGGGAAACAGACGGCGGCCACGACCAATCACGAGGGATCGTTTCAGATTCAAGGACTTGCCCCCGGAACCTACAAGGTGTCGGCAGGAGCGAAAGGGTTTGCGAGCTTCGAGAAACCGGGCGTGGAGGTCACCGCGGGCCAGCGCCAGAGCCTGGACTTGTCACTCCAAATTCAGGCGGAGCAGGAGAATGTCGAGGTGCAGGCCGAGGCCACGACCCTCGATGTCGGCGCCTCGTCGAATGCGAACGCGATCATTATCAAAGGCAAAGATCTCGAAGCTCTGTCGGACGATCCGGATGAACTGCAGAACGAATTGCAGGCCCTGGCCGGGCCGGCAGCCGGGCCGAATGGCGGGCAAATCTACATCGATGGATTCACCGGCGGGCAGCTTCCGCCGAAGTCGGCGATTCGCGAAATTCGGGTCAACCAGAACCCTTTTTCCGCGCAGTACGACAAACTGGGTTACGGGCGCGTCGAGATTTTCACCAAACCCGGGACCGATCAGTTGCACGGGCAATTCTTCTTCAACGACACCAATGCTGTGTTGAATTCAAAGAATCCCTTTGTTCCGACGAAACCTAGCTATAACACCGATATGTTTGACGGCAACCTCGGCGGGCCGATCAACAAGAAAGCGTCGTTCTTTATCGATGCGTCGCGGCGGGATCTGAACGACTTTGCGGCGATCAATGCAATTGACCCCCTGGCGATCAGTCCCATTGACTTCACCGACCCTTTCGCCAATCGCCTGCTGGAATCGATCCCCAGCCCCGAAACCCGCACCAGCTTCAGTCCGCGCATCGATTATCAGCTCACGCCGAGTAACACGCTCACGGTGCGCTATCAGCTCACCCATGACGGTGAGCAGAACTCGGGAGTCGGTGGGACGGCATTGCCTTCTCAGGCTTACAACCTGAACGAGACCGAGCACTCACTGCAAATCTCCGACAGCCAGATTCTGAGTCCCAGGGTTGTGAACGACACCCGCTTTCAGTTTCAGCGGGAAATCAACCATCAGCTGCCCGAGGCCTTCGGGACGGAAATCAACGTACAGGGGAGCTTTACCGACGGCGGGAATTCTCTAGGGCAGATGCTGACCACCCAGTCGAGTTACGAGCTGCAAAACTATACCCAAATGACGCGCTCGAACCACGTGATCACGTTTGGAACCAGGCTGCGGGGCATCACCGCCTCCCAGTCAACCAATGCGAATGTGGCGGGAACATTTGTCTTTTCTCCTGTCTTTTCTCCGGGGCAAGCCGATAACGTCTTGTATCCTGCCTTGTACGCATACAATGCCTCAGTAGCCGGGCGGTGTGTTTCAGGCAGCCCGCTGCAATTCTGCCCGTCGCAGTTTTCCATCACCAACCGGCCGGCGCAGGTGAGCGTCGGCTGGCTTGATGCCGGAGTCTATGCCGAGGATGAATGGCGGGTGAAGCCGAACTTGTCGCTGACCTACGGCATGCGATTTGAATCGCAGAGCGGTATCCATGACCACGCCGACTTTGCACCCCGGATTGGCCTCGCCTGGGGTCTGGGCAGCACCAACCGGGGAACGCCAAAGACCGTGCTGCGCGCCGGATTTGGAATCTTCTACGACCGCTTCGGATACAACCTGATGGAGCAGGCAAACCTGCTGAACGGGGTTACGCAGCAGAGTCTTACGATCAGGAACCCGGATTTTTTCACCTCCCCGCTGCCCTCATTCAGCTCTCTCGAACAGCCAAACCCCAACCCCAACACCAAGACCACCACGGCCCTTACGACCTATCAGGTTGCGCCTGATCTGCGTACGCCCTATACCATTCAGGGCGCGGTCAGCATCGAGCGTCAGATCACGAAAGCGGCCACGCTTTCGCTGACGTATTTGAACTCCCGCGGCGAACACTCCTTTTTTATCGACAACATCGGGTACTTTCAGGGCCTGCCCGCGCCGACGAGTGCACTGCAGAAGAATATTTACCAATACGAGTCCGGGGGCGTCTTCCGCCAGAACCAGCTGATTGCAAACTTCCGCCTCAACGCCGGCCGGCGGCTCTCGCTGTTGGGCTTTTACATGTTGAACTACGCCGACAGCGATACCAGCTCCGGCGGGAGCCCGAGCGGTTTCTTCTCGAGCGGCACCAGCACCAGCGCAAGCTTTATTTCGAACCAGTTCAATCCCATGGCTGATTACGGCCGCGCCGCATTTGATATCCGCAGCCGGCTGTTTCTCTTCGGCAATATTTCCCTGCCGCGCTCGTTCTCGCTGAATCCGTTCGTCATCATAAACTCCGGGCAGCCTTACAACCTGACGACAGGCCAGGACAACAACGGAGACTCGATTTACAACGACCGGCCCTGGTTTGCAAACGGCACTTCCGGCGTTTCCTGCACCTCGAGGGCTGACTTTTCCTCTACGCCCACAAAATTTGGCGTGGTGCCGATCAATTACTGCACCGGTCCCGCGAACACAACCTTCAACTTGCGGCTCAGTAAAACCATCGGCTTTGGCCGCGAGACCAAGGGCAGCTCCTCGGGTGGCGGCGGGGGACGCGGAATGGGTGGTGGACCGCGCGGCGGGCTGGGCCCGCGCGGACTCAGTGGCGCCGGCGGCAATCCATTCGCCATGGGCGGAGGAGGCACGAACCGCCGTTACAGCCTGACCTTCAGCATTTTCGCCCGCAACTTGTTCAATACGCTGAATCCGGGCCCGCCTCCCGGAAACCTGAGCGCGCCCAACTTCGGAATTATCTCCATGATCGGCGGGGGGCCGTTTGGTTCGGAGACTGCCAACCGGCGCTTGGATCTGCAGGTCAGATTCTCGTTCTGATCACTCGCTGGAAGCCTCGTACTTGAGCACATGGCAGCATAGGGCGGGCACCCGAGGGCGTCTACTCCCGATTTTCCTTTCGCCCGCAGTCCGCTTGAAATGGCGCGCGGAGCGTCAGTGGCCAGATCTCTCCTGACAAACTGACCAGATTCAATCATTTCCATGGTTTCCTGGGTTTTGGGAATTAACTCTGTCAGGAAGGGGGGGCGAAAAGGCAAAGTTATTTGCAATTCACAGCTTGGGGCGGGGAGAGCGAGGTGAGAACGCTTTGGTTTGGATAACTATAGGCCCCGCCGAGAGCGGTCGACGGCGATTGGAAGGCAAACCACTGCAGCAAAGCCACGTTTTGAGGGTGGTAAGTCCGGCCATTCATTTTGATGGCGGTGGTTGAATCGGGAAGTCCTTCGACCACATCCCCCACCTCGAAATCATCCTGGCAATTTCCGTTTCCGGACAACCACCAGGGAGTGATACCGTG
>Ga0123356_10001540_pt1 | contig 25396 bp, 23 predicted proteins | sample TergutEmb28metaG_2_FD_92546 | JGI IMG/M metagenome (GOLD analysis project Ga0123356, IMG submission 92546) | Embiratermes neotenicus P3 segment gut microbial communities from Petit-Saut dam, French Guiana - Emb289 P3 | ecosystem: Host-associated > Arthropoda: Insects > Digestive system > Gut ...
GTGATCTTATATGGGAAGATGATGACGGTGCCGGAGACTTAAATGCGATCATCACAAGGGTCCTTAAAGCAGGTAACGAATACTTTATAAGAGCAAGAACCTGGTCATCAAGCGATACCGATGAATTCTCACTGACAGTCCGCCAGATCAACCCCGTTGCAATACCCGGTAATGGGGGAAGCGTTCAAGTCGACGGGGAAACATACTTTGTTTTCATTCCTAACACAACCGGCAGATGGGAATTTCTCACATCAGACAACGGAGACAGCGATCCGAAGCTGCACATTTATGATATTGAAGGTGTCGAGCTATACGATGATGACGACAGCGGCGGCAACAGCAACGCACGCATCATCGCACAGCTGGACAGCGGAACGACCTACTACATAAGAGCAACGTTTTTCTGGGATTTTACCGGCAGATATATGTTGAATGTGACATTGCAATAAAACCGTCACAGATTGCCGCCATCTACTCAGCATTAAATTCCCATGTAAAGTCCAGTCTGTTGCCACTGTCTGAATACAGGAAGTAACCTCTTCCATTTTCAAGGAAATGATATGTACCTAAATCATCTTCCGGGAAACTGATCATATAAAAACCGGATTGACTGTACATAGTGGTCCTGTGTTCGAATTCCGGAAATACTTCACTTATATAGCCGGCATCTACATGCATTATTATCCATTCCATTGAGTCTTTTTCTCTGATAAGTTTAGTTGATAAACCGGCGTGGCTCTCGCTTGTCCATGAAATATGTAAAGAAACACCTTTGCTTATGTCCTCCATGCTTGTGATCATATCCCGAAAGTTTCTTAGGGATGTATGAGCACGAATCGTATCTACAACACGCACTGTGCAAGATACGGATATGTCACCGGCTGTTGCAGTTACTATCGCTTCACCTACAGCGACTCCTCTAACTACTGCAGATTTTTTGTCTCTGCTTGGAACAACCATTATTACACCAAAGTTATCAAATGACCAGGTAATGTTTGCTTCGGCATTTAACGGGGTGACTATTAGAATAAGCGTTGCTGATCCATGTGGTATGATTTCAATAGCGTCAACAGAGGCACGATTTCTAAAGCGCAGATCTGTTATTTGAGGGCCCAGACTTACTACGAGATCGATCTTAGCTTCCTGAGTTTCTTTACTTCCGGCGGCCGGTGTTTGTGAAATGACATATCCTGCCTGAACCTCATCATGATATTCTTTTGTGATTTCAATAATAAAACCTTGTTCTGCAAAAGTCTTTATTGCCTCAGCTTGTTCTGTATTGATCACATTTTCAATAATGATCAAACCTGCATCTTCTATCTGCTCATCATCATTAAATCCTGTATTGTTATATTCATAGTGATAATACACTTCACTGCTGTCCTGTATATAACTTTCGCCAAACCGGTCTCCGGTAGTTAAGGTCCGTTGATAATATGATCCACTGCCGTTACTATAATAAAAAAAGATATAAATCACGGAGCACATTATCGCAAAAGCTATTAAGGCAGGAATTAACATTTTCCCTTTCGAGTTGGTTTCCTTACCGGTTTTTACTTCATTAAACCGAGCTTGACCACCTGTAGCTGCCTGATGCATTACAGGTGGTTCTTTGATGAGTATATTACCGCACTTACTACAAAATATTGCATCATCACATGAATAATAAAAACCGCAGTTATTACAAACATTAACATTGTTGATATCAATATCCTTATTCATTGTGATTATAAACCTGTCCCCCTGCTTCCGGTTAGAATTTACCGCTGCGACCTGAAAAGCCTCTGCTGTTTGTTGTTGTTCCTCCTCCTCCTGAGGATGAGCTTGATTGTATTTTTGTTCTTGTTATCGTTTGGTAAAGGAAAGTGTCTGCGGAGCCTGTCAGCTGGAAACCGCCGGGAGGTATGTAGTTGCAGGCTGTTGTTGCTATCCTTGCTGTTTTCATTTGACTTTTCCAGACCGAACAAACGATAAAGGCTATGATAACCGGAACAAGGATCACGACGGCCAGCTCGAACATGATCGAGGTATGCTGCTCTTCAGAGCCGGTGTGTATATTTGCATTTTCATCTGTATGTCTATCGAAAGGAGTCCCGTCTCTTGCCATTGCCAGAAATTCTTCTGCTTTATCAAGATAAACGGAAAAAGCATCGTAATACCTGTTATCCCCTAAGAGTGGCAATATATAACTGTCCAGCATCACAGCCTTACCATAGTCTGTGAAAGCAGTGTTGCCGAATCCGAAAGCGATCAATGAATAATCACGTTCAGCAAGACTTAAAAACAAGAGCACTCCGCTTCTATCCGGACCGTAACCGAAGTTTAGCTCATCGTATAAATACATCGCCCATTCGAAAGCACCGTCATTATCGGCCATACCATCTATTACTACTATAGCGACCTCGCATCTGAATTGCTCTGAAATACGATCAGCTCGCTGGTTAAGCTGCTCTTTTTGAGTGTCGGTCAGAGTGCCGGTTATATCTGTTACCAGATCTATGTCCGCCGCTGATACGATCACACTTGGTAAAGCGGCTAGTAATATGGTGAGAAGTACTGTTATAAATAGTTTTTTCATACTACATCACCCCCTACAGTAAAAACAGGAGCAGGGCAAGTATAGCTGCCAGAGGCACCGAGATCCCCGCAAACCAAGCCCAGTACTTACCTCTGTCGACCGGTAAGTCACCTATTAATTTTCCTGTTTGTCCGTTCATTGCAAAGAGATAATCTGTATCTTTGTACTTTGTATAAAGCATCCAGACAGGCAGTAAAGCGTATTTAACATCACCTTTTGTCAAGTTAAAAACTGAATACTCAGGTACCAATGTCGTGTATCCGGTCGTTGTAGAAGCAAACGCCTTCTCTGTACTTGCTTTTATCCGGGCGTTTGCACGCTTTCCGCATGTGTCTGCATCTACGTCATACTTATCGGCAAGAAAACCCGGGAGATATGCTGTTGAGAATGGTGCCAGCTCATTGTATCCAAACGGTTCCAGTGAGTCCATATGAGCATCGGGCATCTTGCTTGAGCCGTCTACAGGTACTTTTTCAAATGCAACATTTCCTTCACGAACCACACGGTAGTGATTTGTTTCTGTGATATTATAGTCACCCCGCCTGTAGCTTCGGACCACTGTACCTCGAAAACGCATATTTGCATAGGATTCACCGTCAAAGAGCCAAAAAGGTACATAGATACCTTTGATCTCATTGATGTGGTTGGAGTTCGCGAAACATTTCGGAAGAAACTTTTTCTTTTTATAATGCTTGCTCAGTGCTTCTATTGCATAATTCTTATCCAGCCTGAACGGTATCACAAAGTCCGGCTTTAATTGACCGGTAAACTGTCCGGGAACAACTGTCGGGTTGCCGCAATATGGACAGGATGTTGCTGCAGTAGTAATGTCACAGATGATCTCCGCTGCGCATGAGGGGCATATATAACCCCTCATGTTCGCTGCTTCTTCTGCGCTCCACTCACTGCCCGCCATCGACAGATCCCACTGAGGTTCTACACCTGCTGCGGCAGCTGCCTGTTCTTTATCGGCATATAACTGCTCGATCACATCAACTGCATATTGAGTGCTGCAGTAATCACATACAAGCTGCTGCAAGCCTCCGTCGAACCGGAGCGGTCCCGTACAGTTTGGACATTGGTAATTGGTAATTTGAGCTGCCATGATTAACCCTTCTCCCTTTTCCCGTGTCACGCAAGCATCGCGCCGCCGCAATATTCGCAGCAGCCCTGTGCATCCGGGATGCACGTTGCGCCGCATAGCGGGCAGTTTTGCGCTGTTTTCGGGGTATTAGCTGCAACAACTCCTGCACGCACATCCTGGCGCACTTTTGTCAACGCAGTTTTTATCTCATTCCCGAGAGCTTCAGCCTGACGATACTCATTGCTTTTGCGCCCGATCTCAGCTGTCCCCGTTGTCGCGTTGCGGGGACCGGTGGTTTCCACATCGACCGATTTGCTGATCGGGAATTTGATTTCATTAAACCACGGATGGTTCACATGGATTATTATGTAGTGCGTAAATGTATACTTAAATTTCGGCGGAACAAAACTTACTTCCTTGCCGTCCGGCATTTTACGCTTGACTTCTTTACTGCTTTCCTGAACTTCGATAAGGCAGCCGGTGACCTGGGAGAAATCCAGTATATCAGTATTTTCATCTGCTAATCTCTTTGCTCCGGAAACAGCAAATTTCCCTGCATCTTCATCTAAAAACACCTTTGTGGCAATACCTAAAGTACGTGTCGTATTAAACGCCGCAACAGCTTCCTTGTTCTGCTCACGGTATGCAAGCTGCTCTTTGATATCTGCTACTGTGCTTCTTCTGCGCTCACTGAAAAACGGAGACAATTGCTTTGCACAATCCTTACAGCAATTACCGTCATCAAGCTTCCGGTTACCGAGCATCCCGATCTTGCCGCCGCAAATATCACAAAACTTCTTATCAAACAATCCCATACATAAATCCTCCTAAAATAATCAATGACTACATCTATTGAATATCGCCGTCGTCGAACGGATCGGCGCACTCGGGGCAGAACTTTGGCGGTTTTGTTGGATCTTCCGGCTCCCAGCCGCACTTGTCGCACTTATACTGAGGACATCCGGCAGGTTTTTGTGCACCGCACTCCATACAGAACTTACCTTTATTTACAGCTCCGCAAGCACAAGTCCAGCCACCACACTCCGGAGGCTGCGGCTTGCCGCACTCAGCACAGAACTTGCCTGTATTACCTGCATGACCGCAGGGACATGCCCAACCGGCGGACGGTTGCGGTTTTCCACAGCCGGCACAGAACTTGCCCGTGTTTCCGGCCTGGCCGCAGGGACAAGCCCAGCCTGCTGCGACCGGTGCTGCCGGTGCAGGCTGCTGTTGCGGCGGGGGCTGTTGCTGCTGTCCCATAGCAAACAGGTTTTGCGCATTCATACCACCTGCAGCTCCTGCCATATTCATTCCTGCAAATGCCATCATAGGACCGGTGGCTTCGTTGCTTGCTGCCGCTCTCATTGCATCTGCCTGCGCTCCGACAAGAGTTGCAGCTGCCATTGTCGGGTCACGCATTACTGCACTCTTTTGAAGATCTTTGATTATCTTTTCATCTTCTTCAGACGCTTTTACCGAAGAGACTCCGAAGGAGATTATCTCGATCCCGCGCAGATCGCGCCACTTGTTAGACAGCACTTCGTTTAAAGCATCTGACAGCTCCATCGTATGACCGGGCAATGCCGAATAGCGGATACCCATGGATGATATCCTGGCAAAAGCCGGTTGCAACGCCGTCATCAATTCACTCTTTAATTGACCGTCGATTTGATCACGCTTATATACAGTTTGAACATTTCCGCTGACATTAGTATAAAACAGAATGGGATTTACAACCTTATAGCTGTATTCGCCAAAGCAACGTATTGCTATATCCATGTCTAACCCTATGTTTGTGTCGACCACTCTGAACGGAACCGGTGAAGGTGTTCCGTATTTATTGCCGACCAGCTCTTTTGTATTGAAATAGTAAACACGCTGATCCTTTGGAGGCTCACCGCCAAATGTGAAGCGCTTACCGATATTGCTCAGCACAGCCGGGATCGACTTGCTTAAGCTGCCGGAAAATATCGACGGTTCTGTAGAGTTGTCGTAAGTGAACTCTCCGGGTTCAGCACAAATATCTACAACTTTACCTTGTTCAACAATGATCATACACTGACCGTCAGCAACAGCTATGATCGAACCCTGGGAAATGATATTGTCACTGCCCTTTGTATTTGAGCTGCGTCCTCCTGTGCGCTTTTCCCCTTTTGTCAGCAGTACATCTACCGGAAGCGACTCGCAATAGAAGTACTCCTTCCATTGATCTGCCATTACTCCTCCGGCTGCTCCTAATGCTGCTCTGATAAGACCCATGATAAAACTCCTTTCGTTTTGCTTATAGCTTGATTTTAGATTGATTTTTTATTATACACACTACCCGCAGCGGGTAGTTTATTCCGGAATTACAACTAATTACTCATCATCGTCAATATCTTTGATGATAAATATTCAAAACTTGCTTCATAGAAAACAAAATCATCTATATCCCCGTTATGCTTTGCGCTTACTGTCTGCGCAACAGCTTCTTCATCCTGCTCGGGACACATTAGGATAAGCTTGCAGCCGCTTACTTCTTCACGCAGCTTCGCACAGATATCCAAACAATGCATAACATCGTAAACTCCTGTCTCAGACGCTTCTATAAATACCACTTTTGCATTGTTTCTCTTAACACAGATGTCGGCTTGAGTGTAGTCAGGCTCATAGAAAACACTGACTTCCGAACCGGTATCGAGTTTAGACATCAGACTCTCCGCTATTGCTCTCCTCCACATTATCAACACTATCGCCGGCATCTGATATCACTCCCTCTTCGGTTATTGATACGGGCTCATTTTCTTGCGAGGTCACTTTCGCGGAGGGGAACACATCGGAATTTTTAGCGGAATATGGATTCAGGTTTTCTCTATGCGGAGTTTTCTCCTCTGCAGTGCTCACTGCCCATACTACAAGCGCAGTACTCAGGAATGCAACGCCGATCCATATGCACAATCCTATAATAGACCAGAATATCGGAATACTAAGAACAAAATACAAGATCAAAAGAATGACCGCGATCACTCCCCACCAGAAATTGAATAATAAGTTGATAAAAAAGCACAGTAGAAAACCATCCCCCGGATTACCTTTTTTTATCATACCCGAACACTCCTCTCCTAATCGATATCTTCTTTTATGCTATCACAATATTATCATAATACAATAGTAATATGTAAATCCATTTTCCGCCCTATCCGCAGCGGGTAGTTTTACCAATCGGCTATCAATGCAGCGCGGCGTAAGAGTGTTTCTACACGTTTAAGGAATGTCGGAAGATCGTGGGGTTTTGTCAGATAGTCATCACCGCCTGCTTCCAGACCTTTTATTATATCTTTTGGTGTACCCATAGCAGTCAGGACAAGCACCGGGATATTTGAGTTGCTTCTTACCTCCCGCAGCAGATCCAACCCGTTGCCGTCAGGAAGCTGTATATCAAGGATTATTGCACGCGGCGGTTCCTCCTTGATCATTTCCCTTGCTTCTTCCAGGGTATAAGCCTGCTTAAGCTTGTAACCGCGTCTTTCCAGGATCATCGTATTGTTAGCTTGAACTACAGGTTCATCCTCTACAAGCAGCAAATAACCATCGTTATCAAACAATGAACTACCTTCCATCATCTTCCTCCAAACTTTCTTCATAAACCGGAATTGTAAACCATACTGTTGTTCCTGTACCGGGAGTGCTTTCGATCCCAATTTTTCCGCCATGTGCTTCTATTGCGTTTTTACATATGGACAATCCGAGCCCCGTACCGGCATCAGACACACCGCGACGGAAAGCATCCGGTAATATCTCAGGATTTACGCCGGTCCCGGTGTCAGCGGCTTTAACTTTTAATACCCCGGTACCATTTTCCGATCCGTCATCAATGGTCTCAACGGCTGCTGAGATCATTATATCACCATTTCGTGTGTATCTGTTGGCATTTGACAAAAGATTTGAGAGAACATGCAAAAGAATGTCATTACTGCCCAGTATCGGCGGAAGAGTTTCCGGTATGTTCAATATCAATCTGTTCCCCTGTCTTTCAAGCAATGCACGGTATGTTTCCGCTCCTTCGCGTAATAATTCCGCAATATCAAGCGGTTTCATGTCTTCATGGCTTTCATATAATGCAGACTGCTTCATCGCACTGTCGACCATCCTCGCCATACGCATTATTTCACTTTGAGCGTTTCCCATAACCTCACGGATTATTTTTATGTCGATCTCATAATCACACATATCTATAACATTATACACACTTGTTGATATCACGTTGAGCGGGGTTTTGAAATCGTGATTCATATTCAGGAAAAATTCATTCTTCATCTGATTCAGACGGTCGAGCATCTCATTATCGGCAATAAGCTCCTGCTCCCTCATTTTTGCCGCCACCGTAAGACCTTCCGCGGCTTTTTGCAAGGATTTCAGGAACTTGGCAACCACGATGTTGAATAAGACGATTATCAGCAATAAAAGTACAAGAACAAGGAAAAACAAAACAGTCATCGCGGTATCGTAATCTTCAATACTGTCTGTTACGACAGCAAATGAATACCAGTCAAGCAGCGGGATCGCACCGATTGCTGCTATACCGTTCGGAACATCAAATATCCGGGTTTCCTCCGGATCTATGTACCTGATCTCTGTAAGAATATTTACATCTGTTTCATATAATATAGTTGCGATATTGGCATTATTGATGATCAGATCAACATCTCTGGCTCCGAAGATCTTTCCGTTGCGGTTAAAAAAATACAACTCTGTCCGCTCATCGATGTTCATATAAATAGAATCGACAAATTCGTTCAGCTCTATTCCTGTTCCAACCATTCCGACGGGATTGCGTGCATCATCAAAAACCGGTGCATTTATCCAGAGCTTTATTTCATTTATATCCGGATTGTAATTTATATTAAAATTGTAAACTTCGGTTTCAAAAAGTGTCATGTTGTACCAATAGTTGACCGGATCATCAGCATCCACCCGGTATGGTTCGTTGTCGTCAGAGTAGAAGATCCTGTCCAGATCATTTATCCAAAAAATCGAATTTCCCGAGAATGTATTGCGGTAGGACGCCATTTCTTCCAATGCGATCCTTTCCAGTTCCGGATCATCGGGATTCATCAGATATCTTGTTATCAGCGGTGAATTGGAAAGCTTGATTACGATCGCGATTTCAGAATTCAAAGAAGATTCCAAACGTATCCGCTCGGTCTCCAACATTTGCGAAAGCTCATTACCCTTATTGGTCCTGATTATCTGCTGCATTGAAAGAGCAAAAGAAATACTGCCTGCAATCAGAATGATCATGTAGACTATACACGAGAATATTATGAATGTGCGCATCAAAGAGCCTTTACTTTTTAACATAGGACTTATCCTCCCGGCAGTTTAACATCAATATTGCGGATTGATCCATCCCTTGGTGATCATATAAAACGCAAGGTCAACAGCCTTTTTAAAGCCGGTTTTCGCCAGCATGTTGGCTTTATGGTACTTCACAGTATTTTCACTTATATACAATTCCTCGGCTATTTCTTTTCCGGTCATATGCTTACACAGTAAACGCAGCACTTCCATCTCTCTTTCGGTAAGCGGAGCTTCCCCCATCGGCATCGGAATGATCCTTGCTTCCGGATAGAAGGTCTTACCCTCCATAACACCTTGCGCGACCCGGGAAAAGTAATCGAGACTTTTTGATTTGAACACAAAAGCGTGAGCTCCCGCTTCCTTTGCTCTTGGTGCATAAGTAACCTCGTCAAACCCCGACATTACTATGATCTTTATCTCCGGAAATCTCTGCCGTATTTTTTTAGCAGCCTCTAAGCCCGATGCGCCTTCCTCTGTGCAAACATCCATAAAAATGAGGTCGGGTTTAAGCTTCTCGCAATAAAGCTCCGCATGATCGGCTCTGGGCAGCTTTCCTGCGACGGTAAAATCGCCTGTCCTTTCAAGCGTGATCGAAAGCGAATCGCACATGGACTCGTGATCATCAACAATCAGTACTTTGATCATTTTCTTTCCCTCCCGGTATTTTGACCGTCAGAGTAAATTGCGGTTCTTTTGATATCTCTAATGTTCCATCATAAGCTTCAAGTTTTTTCCTCATGCTGCTTATACCACCGCCTTCTTTGATATTTATCGGCGGGTAGCCGTTATCGGTGATCATAAGGTTGCTGCTGCTTCCGGGATCATCTATAGTGACTTCAATTTGTGTTGCCAGACCGTGCCTTACTGCATTGTTTACTGCTTCTCTCACGATCTCAACAAAGAGGTGCCCTTTTTCTGCATCCTCCGGCAATCTTCCGTTGATCCGGACTTCTACATCGATAGCTCTGAATATCTGCTGTAATGAATCCAGCTCGTCTTGTGGCGCAGGATCATTAGAAACATTCTTAAGATCGTCGAGCAGCTCTTGTGACAATGATCGCAGCAGGTTATGATCCAGCGTCTGATTACCGAAAACCGCAGCCTGTAATACTGCCAGACGCTCACCGAGTATATCATGAGCCCGCATTTTTGCTTTTTGTGTTTCACGCTCACGGCTTAGAAGATTTAAGTTTTCTATGGTTTCATTCAGTTCACTTTGCCGCTGCAGCAGCTTATCATTTTGAGGATGCAGCTTTGAAGTTATATTCCATAATTCAGAGATTTCGATTGCGTTCAACTGGAAATACTTCTTTTTTCCTATCGATATTTCTGCAATAGAAAATTGCCATGCCGTATCATCGGGAAGTATTATAACACTTTGTTCTCCAAACAGTTTTAAATCACACTCAGAATTGATATCACCCAATGTAAGCAAGCTGTAAAAGTGTCTTCCGTTTCTTTGAGTTTTTCCCGTTATGACCTTCATCAAGTATTGCATCTGTTTATTTACCAATAATATAGAACCGTCCGGCTGGCAGAACATGACGCCGGTGATCATTGAGTCGATCGCTTTTTTTACAGACAGTGCAGATAACCCGCTTCTTATTTCTGTCCGGTAAAACAAACTGTAAACTATGCTTCGTACAAGCCAAAACAGAATAACCGACAAGTTCATGTATACGAACGCATATCCCGTCATTTGCTCGACAAAAGGCAGTGTGAATCCTGATGCCAGAATGACCGGCAGAGAACCCGGTTTTTTTGCATATACTGTTACAATGATCACCGCTGATACGATCAATGCAAATATTATCCATCGAAAAACAGTATACTCCGGCGGAGTCAGCGAACCCGCCTTAAACTCTTCCTCAGCCTGTACGTGAAGGAGAGCGCAAAGCATGATATGACATAAAATCAAAAGTTCCAGTACTGTTTCACAATTCCTTGCACGATTTCGCGGATAACGGAAGTAGCTCGCTACTGCTGTAATCGTTTGTGCCAAAACACACAATGATAATACAGATGATGCAAGAAATGTAATGATACGGGGTAAAGTCAATAACTCAAGCATTGATGCTTTCACCCCCTTCAAATGATGAGATCTGCTGCGGCATAGGATCACTGCAAAAAGAAAGACTCAAGCCTACCGCATCATCATCCAGTTCTTTAACTGAAAAAATCCCCCCGGCTCCGGCTATTGCATTTTTTGATTCCCTGCCCATCCTGAACGAACGGGCATCCTCCGAGGGGAGCAGACGCAATGTATTGCTGCCGTTTTCAGATCCCAGCATAGCCAGGATATATGATCTGTTTGACCATGTTGCCCAGTAGATCACACTATAAAACAAGTCGTAAAACAGTGTAGTATGGCGAACAGGTATATCTTTTTTTAACTCACACTTGACAATTATCCTGACATCCGAGTATCCCGCTATTTCCGCCAATTCATCAAAGTAGACCGACAGTTCGTCTGCGTGGAGTGTATCCTCTTCTCTTTCGCGGAAAAAAAGGTTACAGCGTCGTTTTATGTAACACAGCAGCAATAAAACACGGGCAGTTGCTTTTTCTTTGTCCACATTACTTTCAAGTTGCTCGATCATAGTTGACAAACGTATCGTATGCCCTGATATTTCTGCTTCCAGCTGCTCCATCAGTTTTGTTTTTTCGATCTCCGCCTGGACAGCTTGTTTTGTCTTTTCTTCTTCAGCAAGCAGAGTGTTTGCCGCTGTCAGCTTGTTTACGGAGTTTTCCATTTCATTATGCAAAATCGTCAGCGCGGTGATATCCTCCTGCCAAAGTGCATATCCGCCTGTGACCGGTGCTGCATAAAGTAATGTGTTCTCATCCTCTTGTGCAGGTTCCGGGTATGCGCTGAGTGCTTCGTTGAATGTCTCGTAATCATACCATACTGCTGAAGATGAACACAGAACAGTGTGCATCGATGAATCAATGATCCTCATACTGAGAGGTGAATGTGTAAACAATGCCCGATACCTTGTATTTACAGGGATCAATCCGGACCGGATGACAGATTCGATGAATAAAAGCACAAAAATTCCATTTATTATGATCCTGTTGCTTTCAAAAATATATGGGATCCGGTTGATGTATGCAAATTGGTATAAGAGCTGCAGTATAAAAAACAGTAACGGAAGGAGCAGCATACGTTTACGTACATAGACACCGATTTTTGTCAGCATGATCGCAACGGACGCCAGGATCGGCAAAATCCATCCGGCTTGCGAAATATAGAATCCGAAACCGTACCCGTAATTTAGAATCCAGTTTGGGTCACTTACATCAAGCGGATGCACCAGTAAGTGAAAATCATTAGTAAGGTTGAAGATGATATTTGCAAAATTTATCGCAGCTACAACCTTAAACCAGGTCGGGACACGGATTTTACCGTCCGGTTTATCAACTACATACGCCATCCATAAAAACACTAACGGCAGTGTCAGTTCAAAAATATTATAGCTGTACCAAATATAACGGCTCAGGACAGGATTAGATTCGATTTGGTTCTCTATCAATTGCAGTACAGACCAGCCGACTAATAAAAGACCGATCAAAAATGCCGCCCGCGTCACTTGCTTTTGTGTGGAACGGTAAATAAACGAAGCAGTCCATACAACTACTACAACGATATACAGGTTGGTTTCAAACAACAATCCCATAAAATCTCCGTACTTCAGTGGTTTTTATCCATTGGCAGGTGTTCTGTAAACATATCCGCCTGCCCGCTCATTTTCATAAGCTCAATGTATAGCATCAGTGTTTCCCTGCCGGAAATTCCCAGTTTATTGTATATCCTGCTGTTGTGTTTCATCAGTGCATCTTTTGTAATAAACAAAATCGATATGATCTTCTTTTCTGAAGCAGAATCAACATAGCATTCAAATATTCTTTTCTCGATCGGTGATAGTGTTCCTATACGTCTTCTGAAGTCAACGAAAAAGTCATCGGGAAACGGTCTGCCCTTTTCCTGATATGTTTTTACCTGCTCAACCAACAGGTCGAGTTCAACAATATTTGTTTTTACACTATCCAGATCACCGGCTCTTATTGAATTGATTGCAGACTCTATAGGACTCAGGTATCTCCTGCCGGCTAAGAAGGATACGATCAAACCCAGTACCAGCAGTGCTGAGCAGATAATAACAAGCTGGATTATCTCACGATTATTAATAGCATCGATCTCGCTTTTTGATATCAGCAAAGCCAGTGCATACTCCTGCTCAGAAAACGGAGAATCATGGGGATACAGTTTTGCCTCATTATGTCTGCCATAAAACTCGATCCCGTCAACCTGTTCGTACAGCCCAAAGCCGTTGCTTTCCGGAAGTGACAGATATCCATTGCTGCGGATCGTATTTCCTAATGTATGTCTTCCGGTAAGAAATGCGTTTTCTGTGATTTGCCTGTTTTCTTTGACTGTTCCAAATATACAGATCATATCGCGATAATCACTGCTGTCAGGTAAATGCCTCGAATTAAAATTCCACTCGCTGATATCGAAACCGCAGACCCCGAAAGCACTGCCTGTGGAATCGACGAGTGGAATACTGCATGTCAGTGACACATCGTCCAAACCTGTAATGACACTTTCCATGCTCCAGTAATACAGCTTTGAGATAGGTAATGAAGATACTTCAACTTCATTAAAAGGTATATGGTAGAAGTCACGGTTTTTTACATCAAACTCCATATCCCACTTTACCATGATATTCAAGTCGTTTTGATACGCGATCCTGGCAAACCCCCTGAAGTAGTTATATGTCGCTGTTGCTGCTCCCGATACTTGCGGTTCGGAGATCCTGATATAAATACCGGCTTTGGAATTCTCTGCGTTCTCAAGCCCCGGGTTGACTGTTGCATTTAAAATCAAATAAACACCACTTGCGTCGGTCCTTTCGAGAGCGTACAGCAGTCTTCCAAGCTCGCTGCTTATGAGTTCTTCCAAAACCTCCGGGTGTTCATGAAGCCTGCTTATCTGGATATTTCTCTCCGAAAGATTAAACTCTATGCTTCTTGACAGTGATTGTGACAACGAAACCAGCTGAACCGTGATATCGCCAAATTGCTCTGACTTTTGTCCGTATAAACGGTCAAATTCCCGGTTTGTAAACCGTTCTGCATCGTTTGTCCCCTGTGGAAAACTACCGACGATATAGAACCCCAAAAAAACGACAAGTACAAGCAAAACAACAAGCATTGACAGAAAAGCATACAGTCTCAAGCGCATCGATGATGCGCTTGTTCCGGATTTATTTACAGCTTTCCCCATTTTTCCACCTGTAAGTATAACAGAGTTCAATTAAATGCAGTTTAGTTATCTGTAGTAAACGATTCGAAGACTCCCCGCGTCGCCTGCTCGAACGCCGCTGCCGGGTCATGAGTTTCTATCAAGATCAGATACGCAGCACGTGAGCTTTCTGCTGCCAGTAAAAGTCTCTGATTATAACTCCTTTGTATAACATCCAAGCCTTCAAAAACAGGCGGCATATAAAATGAATAATTATCATGCATGCTTATCAGTGTCTCATAAAGTTTTCTGATATTTTCTGTTGATGTATCTCTATGGATATTTTCCCTGAAGTCGTTAAACGCCGTTTCTGTGACCGGCATATACCCGGTTTGTTGAGTGAATCTTCTATTTTGCTCAGGTTCTGTAAACCATTTCAGGAAAATGCTTGCCGCATACTCTTTTCTGCTGTCGGAAGTGAATATACTCATTCCTCCGCCGCGTTGAATGGAAATATTTTCGCCGCCATTGAATACCGGATACGGCAGCAAGTTCAGTTCCAGAGGCTCTTTAGTATTATCCGTAAAAGTGACCGTGTCAGGATAAAAAGTCACACTTGCCGACGATCCTGTCAAACATACGATTTCCCCGGTTGCCATCAGGTAGTTGCCGTAGTTGTCGAAAATTGCCGTCCCGCCTCTTACAGCTGACGGAAAATACGCACCCCAGATAGTTTTATACGTGCCGGATGAAAGGTTCAGTCTGTTACCGGCAACAAACTCATCTCCCATCTGCAGAAAACCGGTCATTGCTATATGAAATAAATTTTCCGGATAGAAAAAGGCTTTCCCTCCGCTCCATTCATAATATTTTTCACCTGCATCAATGATCCCTTCAAAGGTTGTCAATTGTGAAACATCAACACCTGTATCTGCAGAAAACCGGTTGAATATCGTAGAGTTCAGGTATAGCACCTCTGTTGATTTTGCAACAGGCATGATGTATAAAATATCGCCGCCCAACTTACCTTCTTCAATAAAAGACGGTACATATGTACTTAGCTCTTCTTCTGAAAAATGGGTCGACATATCAATGAGCAAACCCGCTTCTGCAAGTGTTACGGCTATTCTCGGATAAATCACTGCTATATCCGGGAGTGCAGGAGCACCGGGGTCATTATTTACCGACATCATCAGCCGTTCATTGATTTCACTGGAATCGGCTATGTATGCTATTTGAATGATGATACCTCTGTCTGCGCCTACGGTGTTATTGAATTCTTCAAGCAAGTCCCCCATGGTCTCACCCATCTGTTGCCCGTAGTTATGCCACATCGTTATTGTTACAGGGTCATTAGGATCAAGGATATCCCTCTGAGCACATCCGGACAAAATAAAGAGCATGACGAACACCACACTCCACGATATGATACTGCTTAGTACTTTAGATCCGGTTTTGATCATTATTTCCCCCTGTTTAATGATATCACCTGTTTAGCGATTTCATTGTTCAGCATTTGCGGATGATGTTAAAATGCCAGCAGTTTAGCCAGAAGATAATCCAATGATGCATCTAAAAATACGTAGTCATCAACAATATTTGTGTTAACAGCTTTCATAGCGATCTCCCGGTTGTTTTTGCTGTCCTGCGGAACCAGAAGCAGTATCTGGCACCCGGGATCCATTGTACGCAGTTGCTTGCATAGTGACAGTATAACTCCCGATTCAACCGATGCTTCTTCGATCATCTCAATGACAGCTACATCGATCCCGAATATCTCCGCATCAACTGCCGCTTGTTCAATACTCAACAGTACATAAGGTTCAAAAGGCAGATCAAGATTGCTTTTGATCAATAATGCAAGGCTTTGGGCGAGTACTTTGTTTTTTGTAATAAAACCGATTTTTTTCACAAGAGTCTCCGTATGTGTAATATACTGAACGATTTCAGAGACTATTATATGAAATCCGGATAAATATCGCCCTACCCGTTATGGGTAGTCTTGCTGTTCATCCTTTCAACGTTATTATACACTATACTTGATAAAAAACTTGAAATATTTTTCAGAATTTGCTAAAGTTTGTATTAATTGATTCGATATACTGATATAGGGCGTACTCTGCTCATATGTTTTATATATTGACAATAGAGAAGGCACTGGATGCCGGACGCCACATTAGAATGGAGGGATCCGAGTATGAAAACCGGAAACATTGGAGGCACAAATCCTTACAGCACATTTCAGAACACACAAAACACAGGTAAAAAGCAATCAAATCTGTTAAATGAAGTTTTACAAACACCCGTTGACACATTCACACCGTCCAAGTTCGTAAAAGGTGCGGCAGACCCGGGAAAACTCGACCAACTTTGGAGAGATACCAACCATGCCGGCGATGCAGTTAGAAAACTGATAGCTTCAGCACTCGGCAAGGACGATGCATCAGGACAAGGCTTCTGGGCAGTTAGAGCAAAAGGCATCAAACTCAGCGAAGCAGACAGAGCACAAGCACAGCAGCTTATAAGCGAAGACGGCTTCTTTGGAGTAAAGCAAACAACCGCACGTATAATGGATTTTGCAAAAGCATTGGTCGGTGAAGGCGCAAGTGAAGCGCAGATCGAAAAAATGCGCGCAGCAGTACAAAAAGGTTTTGATGAAGTCGCCAGAATGTTTGGCGGATTCGACAAATTACCGCAGGTCACAAAAGACACACATGCAGCGATCATGAGCGCATTTGATGATTGGAAATCCGGCGGCGCAGCAGCAGAGTAACACTAAAACACATAAAACATGATAATAAAAAGAACCTTCAGGGGTTCTTTTTTTTGTTTTTCTGTAGTATACTGAGCAGGCAAATTTTTCGTTGGCCTATGATTTTTGCCGGCGAAATGTAATATGGAGGATATGATTATGTCAGGTACGATACAGACGGAGAAAATCGGAAAACTCGGGTTCGGATTCATGCGCCTCCCGCGTATCAACGGTGAGTTGGACGAAGCTCAGGTCAATAAAATGGTCGATGCATTTATAAGCAGCGGAGGTACATATTTTGATGCCGCATATGTCTATGACGGAGCAGAGGTTGCTTTACGCAAAACTGTTATAAACCGTTATCCGCGTGAAAGTTTCCAGATCGCTACGAAGCTGCCTGTCGGAATGGTAAATGCACAAAGACCTATGGAGCATTTCCCAGAAACATCACTTGAGAGGCTCGGCACCGATTATATAGATTTTTACTTGTTGCACGGCATCAATTCAAAAGCTAATAAACATGCCGAAGACCTTGGTTTATGGGAATATCTGAATGATCTTAAGCATCAAGGGATCATACGTCATATCGGATTCTCGTTCCACGGTCATTATAATGACCTTGATGAGATCCTTGTCAAGCATCCGGAAGTGGAATTTGTTATGCTGCAGATCAACTACAATGACTGGGACAGACCGAGAGTGATGTCAAGCCGCTTGTATGAGATCGCAAGAAAACATAACAAACCGATAGTTGTTATGGAGCCTCTGCTCGGAGGGAAGCTTGCCAGCAGTGAATCCCCTATAGTTGAATGGCTGCACAGCAACGACCCTGAAGCATCTGTTGCCTCATGGGCTTTGCGTTATGTTGCACAACTGGAAGGTGTATTTACAACCCTCAGCGGAATGAGTAATTTTGAGCAGGCGGAGGATAATATAAAAACATTTACTAATATAAAACCTCTGACCGGCAATGAAATGAATGCAGTCAAAAAAGCCGTTGAAATCCTGAACAGCGTACCGCGTATTGAATGCACATCTTGTAATTATTGTAAAGACTGCCCTGCAGACATTAACATACCTGCACTGATAAATCTCTATAACGATCACCTCATCCACAAAACGCTGACAAACCTGCAAGGCTCATACAATTGGATGACAGGCGGCCGCGGCAAAGCAAAAGACTGCACCTCATGTAAAACCTGCGAAGAAGCTTGCCCGCAGGATCTGCCGATCATTGAGACGATGGGTAAGTTATCTACGCTATTCGATTAATATTGCTTAAAGAAGTGCATTAATGGCTATTAACCAAATAGCGCGCTATTCGATTAATATTACTTAATGAAGTGCATTAATGGCTATTAACCAAATAGCGCGCTTTTCGACATGTAGGGTCTCATATTAAATCACAGCGACGGCTTCGATTTCTATTAATGCGTTTTTCGGAAGAGCACATACCTGATATGTAGCTCTTGCCGGATAGATACCTGTAAAGAATGTGGCGTAGATTTCGTTCATTATAGCGAAATCCGCCATATCCTTTAGCAGAACTGTTGTTTTCACAACGTTTGACATGTCTGCACCGGCTTCTGTCAGGATAGCTTTTATATTTGTGAGTGCCTGCTGCGTTTGGGTTTTAATATCTTCCCCTGCAAACTCACCGGTTTCCGGAACGATCGGTACTTGTCCCGAAATGTATAATGTGTTTCCCGCTTTGACTGCCTGAGAGTACGGACCGAGGGCAGCCGGAGCATTTTTTGTCTCGATTTTCTGTTTCATTGGTTTTCTCCTTTTTTCTATCTGTTTTACTGTTCCTTATTTGTTTATTCTTTTCCACATTGCGTCTGACTGTTCTCTGCATTTTGCCATGATCATCTCACCGTCTATTCCGGTCAACTCGCGGTCTCTCATTTTTACGCCGCCATTGATAATCGTAGTGATGATACTGCGACCACTCATGCCAAACATTATGTGTCCGTCACAGTTGTCTGCAGTCATCGGGGTCAAAGGGTTGTAATCGCTTATAATTATATCAGCTGCTGCTCCCGGTTCGAGTACACCGACTTTTGTCTTGAAGCTGCGGTTTGCCATTAATGCATTGTTTTTAAACAGCATCGTCGGGACTTCACTCCATGCTGCTCCCGGGTCGCTTAGCTCGTGCTTGTGAATGACATTTGCTGCCTTTTCCGATTCAAACATATCCTGTGTGTAACCGTCCGTTCCTAAGCCCAGCAATATTCCGCGCTTCATCATTTCCATGCATGGAGGTATGCCGACTGCGTTACCCATGTTTGACTCGGGGTTATGTACGACCATTGTGTCTGTTTGCTTTATGATGTCCATTTCGAGACCGCTAACGTGGATGCAGTGACCTGTTATTGTGTTTCTGCCGAGGATCCCGTGGTCGTGCAGACGGTTTATCACGCGCTTGCCGTACTTGCTCAGACTGTCATAAACATCTGCCATACCTTCCGCTACATGGATGTGGAAGCCGATCCCGCCCGGGGTGTTTTCGCGGCAGAGGGTCAGCGTTTCGTCGGATAAAGTAAACGATGCATGCAGTCCCATCATTCCCTTTATCATGTCTGTGTCATCATCCGTTGCATAATTTATGAAGTCTGCGTTTTCTGTGACTGCTTCGCGCATTTTTTCATTCCCGTTACGGTCAGAGACCTCGTAGCAAAGGCTTGTCCGCACACCCAGCTCCTTCGCAGCTTTAGCGATCGCGGATAAGCTGCCGCGTATGCCGCCGTAACTTGCGTGATGATCAAATACGGTCGTGCATCCGTTTTTGATGCAATCCAAATAAGTCGCCATTGCACTCCAATAAGTATCTTCAACAAGAAGATTACGGTCTATCGTCCACCACATTCCGTCAAGTATTTCAAGGAAATTTTTAGGAGCATAGCCGTTTATCGAAATGCCACGTGCAAATGCGCTGTAGATATGGTCATGAGCGTTGATAAGTCCGGGCATGATCACACCGCCATGTGCATCGATGAAGTCGGCATCCGGGTATTTTCTTCTAAGCTCAATTGTATCGCCGACCTCTTTTATCAGTTGTCCGTCTGCTGCAACGCAGCCATTTTCTATAAGCTTATTGTTCTCCCCTCTTGTGATCAAGCGTCCGTTTCCGATAAGCAGCATATTTGAACCCTCCATTTTTGGTGATTTTAACCAAGCTAAAAATTATTTTTTTGTACTAAATTATTTATTGACATTCGTATTGTGCTATGTTATTGTAGCACTAAACTCATATAACAAGCAACAGGAAATGAACAAAGTCGTGACTAAAAAGGGGGATCTTCGAATGAATCCAACAGATCAGATCACATTTTTGAAGCAACTGGCTAAGGCTCTGGCAGTGCAGTTCGGTCCAAAATGCGAGGTGGCTGTACACGATCTGACCAATGACCCTGAGAACACGATCGTTGCTATAGAGAACGGCGGTGTCACAGGCCGCCGCGTTGGAAACGGTGCCAGCCAGATAGTACTGGAAGCACTTAAATCAGACTGTGATGTTGAGGACCAATACGGCTATCTTATCCGTACAAGAGACGGACGGCTGTTGAAGTCCTCTTCTATTTATATGCGCGATAATAAAGGACATCCCGTTGCACTGCTCAGCATCAATTTTGATGTCACGGAGCTAAGTCATTCGATATCGATACTGGAGCAGCTTGTGAATCCCGGACAGGATAAACAAGAGGACAATGATGTCAATGGTGTTTTCTCAAATGTAAACGACCTGCTCGACAAGCTTGTTGAAGAAAGTCTGGCATATGTAGGAAAGCCTGTCGCGCTGATGAACAAAGACGACAAAATCAAAGCCATCAAATATCTGGACAGCAAAGGTGCTTTCCTGATCAAAAAGAGCGGCGACAAGGTCACAAAGGTTTATGATATATCCAAGTATACATTGTATAACTATCTGGACACAGAACCGGAGCAGTAAGTTGAAAGGTTGAAAAGATGCAGGACAGGATCGAGATACTTAAAAATGAATGCCCAAAAAGCGACTGTACCGCTCAGATGGAGTTGATGACTTCTCTTGAGGTGGAAAAAGCACTCGCTTTCCACAAGAGCTTCCCTCAATACAATGAGACACCTCTTGCTGATCTGCCTGCAATGGCGGATATGATGGGTATCAAAAATATTTATGTAAAAGACGAATCATACCGCTTCGGTTTGCACGCGTTCAAAGTGCTCGGAGGTTCATATGCGATCGCACAACATATCGCTGAACTGACAAATAAAGATGTGACTGAAATGACTTATGACAGGCTGACTTCTGAAGAGCTGCGTAACGAGATCGGACAAGTCACATTTTTCACAGCAACTGACGGAAATCACGGTCGCGGAGTTGCATGGGCTGCAAATAAACTGGGACAAAAAGCGGTCGTTTACATGCCGCGGGGTTCTGCCGAAGCAAGGCTTGCAAATATCAAGGCGGAAGGCGCAGAAGCAACGATCATTGATGGGAATTATGACGATGCCGTCAGGCTTGCAGCAGCGGAGTCTGAAAAACTGCCCGGAAGCGTTTTCGTGCAGGACACAGCGTGGGAAGGATATGAGAAGATACCCGGTTGGATCATGCAGGGTTACGGGACAATGGCACTTGAAACCGACCGGCAGCTTCGGGATCTCGGGGAGAAACCTACGCATATTTTTGTTCAAGCAGGTGTTGGTTCACTTGCAGGAGCTATCACCGGGTACTATAGGGACGTTTATGGCGATGAATGTCCGAAGATCATCGTTGTTGAAGCTAGAGCCGCTGACTGCCTGTACAGGTCGGCACTTGTACAGGATTACAGGACTGTAAGCGGTGAGATGCGCACGATCATGGCAGGTCTTGCATGCGGTGAGCCGAATACGATCTCGTGGGAGATCCTGAAGAATCATGCAATGTACTTTGCATCATGCCCGGATTGGGTGGCGGCAAAAGGCATCCGACTACTCGGCAATCCATTGTTTGGCGATACAAGAGTCATATCCGGCGAATCAGGGGCTGTCGGTATGGGATTGCTTGCGGCTTTAACGATGTACGATGAATATTCGGAATTGCGCAATGAACTGGGTTTGGACGAAAGTTCGGTCGTACTGTTGTTTAACACCGAAGGCAACACAGACCCGCAGATATACAGGGAAGTCGTCTGGGACGGCGAGTATTCATCGCAAACGAGTTTGTACCATAAGGTGGAATAAATCATAAATTACATATGACAACCACCAAAAACAAAAAAACAATATATAGAAGAATCAAGTCACAAATAACAAAATTGGAGGAATACTGAAATGGATTTTGAAGCAATAAAAGCACGTGCGGAGTTTTACAAAGAAGATATGACAAGGTTTTTACGCGGACTTGTCAAGCTCCCCGGGGAAAGCTGCGGGGAAAAAGAAAAGGTCGAACTGGCGGCGGCGGAAATGCGCAAGCTCGGATTTGACAAGGTCGAAATCGACGGTATGGGTAACCTGTTGGGTTACATGGGTACAGGTAAGACCCTGATAGCTTTTGACGGGCACATCGATAACGTGGGAGTTGGAAACCTTGATAACTGGAACTTTGATCCGTTCGAAGGTTATGAGAATGACGAAGAAATAGGCGGTCGCGGAGTCTCCGACCAGCAGGGCGGTATCGTCAGTGCAGTCTATGGCGCAAAGATCATGAAAGACCTCGGTTTACTGAACGACAAATATACTGTTTTAGTCACAGCAACAGTTCAGGAAGAAGACTGTGACGGGCTTTGCTGGCAATATATCATCAAGGAAAGCGGGATCAGACCGGAGTTTGTCGTACTAAATGAGCCCACCGACGGTGGTATTTACCGTGGACAACGCGGACGCATGGAGATCAGAGTTGATGTAAAAGGCATCTCCTGCCACGGCTCTGCTCCCGAACGCGGTGACAATGCTATCCACAAAATGGCTGAGATACTGCTGAATGTCCGTGATTTAAACGAGAATGATGCCGGGGAAGACAGCGCCACCCACGGTGGCACCAAAATCAAAGGTTTGATAAAAATGCTTGATGAAAAGTTCAATCCGGAATGGAAAGAAGCACGTTTCCTCGGACGCGGAACGATAACCACAAGCGAGATTTTCTTCACCTCACCAAGCCGCTGCGCTGTGGCAGACTCATGCTCCGTCTCACTTGACAGACGAATGACCGCAGGCGAAACATGGGAAAGCTGCCTCGAAGAGATACGCGCATTACCGGCAGTGAAAAAGTACGGAGATGACGTAAAAGTATCCATGTACGAATATGACAGACCGGCATACACAGGTCTTGTCTACCCCATCGAATGTTACTTCCCCACATGGGTCATCCCGGAAGATCACCCCGTTACCAAAGCAATGGAAAAAACCTACAAGAGTCTGTATGGAAACGAACGCTTCGGCAATGCAGAAACCAACGCAGTCCGCAAAGCACGCCCCCTCACCGATAAATGGACATTCTCCACAAACGGAGTCACCATTATGGGACGTAACGGCATCCCCTGCATAGGCTTCGGACCCGGAGCAGAAGCCCAGGCCCACGCCCCCAACGAAAAAACATGGAAACAAGACCTGGTCACAAGCGCCGCAGTTTTTGCTGCATTACCAACAGTTTATACAGAAAATAACTAAAGAAAGGAATGTAAAATCATGATCAAAGACTATATCAAGAAACTGGAAAACCTCAAAACCGACAAAATGTATCAAAATGACTTCCTCTTGACCTGGGAGAAAACCGATGATGAACTGCACGCAATCTACACAGTCGCTGATGCTCTTCGCTGTCTGCGCGAGAACAACATATCCTCGAAAATATTCGACAGTGGTCTTGCTGTCAGCCTGTTTCGCGACAATTCGACACGCACACGATTCTCCTTCGCTTCCGCATCGAACCTGCTCGGGCTTGCAGTCCAAGACCTTGATGAAGGCAAGAGCCAGATAGCACACGGTGAGACCGTGCGTGAGACTGCAAACATGGTGTCTTTTATGGCAGACGTGATCGGCATACGTGATGATATGTACATCGGAAAAGGCAACACATATATGCGTGAGGTCGCTCAAGCTGTACAGCACGGTTATGAAGAAGGTGTTCTTGAACAACGCCCGACTATTGTGAATCTGCAGTGCGATATCGACCACCCGACGCAGTCTATGGCTGATATGCTTCATGTTATACATCACTTCGGTGGAGTGGAAAATCTTAAAGGCAAAAAAATCGCAATGTCCTGGGCATATTCACCTTCATATGGCAAACCTCTTTCAGTACCGCAAGGAATCATCGGACTTATGACTCGTTTTGGAATGGATGTCACTCTTGCACATCCCGAAGGTTATGAAGTCATGAGCGAAGTTGAAAAAGTGGCAACCGAAAATGCGGCAAAACACGGCTGTAAATTCATAAAAACGAATAGTATGGCAGAAGCATTTAAGGATGCAGACATCGTATATCCAAAAAGCTGGGCACCCTTCGCAGCTATGGAAAAACGCACGATCCTCTACGGTAACGGAGATGATGCCGGGATCAAAGCCCTTGAAAAAGAATTGCTTGCACAAAACGCTAACCACAAGGACTGGGAATGCACCGAAGAGCTGATGAAACTGACACGCGATGGTAAAGCCTTATACATGCACTGCCTGCCTGCTGATATAACAGGTGTTAGCTGTAAAGAAGGCGAAGTTGCCGCATCAGTGTTCGACCGCTACCGCGAGCCGCTTTACAAGGAAGCCGGTTTTAAGCCGTATGTGATCGCCGCTATGATGTTTCTTGCAAAATGTGAGAAACCGGCAGCGATTCTGGAAGCCATTGCTAAAAGAGGTCACGCAAGACAGATGGTGTAATGAGGGCACTAGCCCCGGAGAAAATGAGAGTACTAAATGAAGTCAGAGAAACAAGCTTCGATATACGAGCTTGAGGGGCGGCCGCCGCTGAGAGTGGCTGTCCCGCAGGGATTGCAGCATGTATTCGCAATGTTTATCGGCAATCTCGCACCTATACTTGTCATGGCGGGATTGGTGGATGCCGTGACGGGTATGCCGATAATCACACCACAGCAAAGAATGTTAATGATACAATGCTGTATGCTTGCATCAGGTTTTGCAACTATTATCCAATTATATCCGATAAAGATAGGAAAAATTCAGATCGGCTCCGGACTGCCGATAGTCATGGGTACATCGTTTGCGTTTGTTCCAACTATGAGCAGCATCGGCGTGACCTTTGGCATCGGCGCAGTCATCGGAGCAGTTATAGTCGCAAGTTCGGTAGAGATTTTAATTGGGTTGTTTATTAAACCGCTAAAGAAAATCATCACACCGATAGTGATCGGGTCTGTTCTCTTGTCTATAGGACTATATCTACTGCCCGTTGGTATCACATATCTTGCCGGCGGTGCAGCCGCACAA
>Ga0123356_10001541_pt1 | contig 25389 bp, 29 predicted proteins | sample TergutEmb28metaG_2_FD_92546 | JGI IMG/M metagenome (GOLD analysis project Ga0123356, IMG submission 92546) | Embiratermes neotenicus P3 segment gut microbial communities from Petit-Saut dam, French Guiana - Emb289 P3 | ecosystem: Host-associated > Arthropoda: Insects > Digestive system > Gut ...
GAATTCTGGGCGGCGAGCGATAGCCGGTTCCAGTGATGCCAGAACCTCTTGAACGGCCTGGTGGAACTCTGCCTGATATGGATCACGCTTCTTCACCTGATTGAAGACGGATTCGACCAGTGTTGACATTATCTGCACCTCGCTAACGGATCTGGCGAATGCACTGCGGTAACACCCGCCGGCCAGTGGCAGCCAGGCATTCCATTGCCACGTGTCAAGCCACTGCGGTTTGGGCTCGCTGCCGTTCCGATCCTGAGTGTAGCGGCATGTGGTCCCACGTACTATGCCCGGACCAGGAGGCCGGTGTTAGCCTGGTCGCAACAATTGGCCGCCTTTGGCCCAGCTAGGAGCTGTCGTGACCGAAATCCAGATTGCCACCGCTTCGTATTGGCGTTGCCGCGATGATGATGCACCTTCGCACCAGGCCACCCCGCCTGATCCCTGGCACCTGACCGCCGCCAGCGAAGAGGTGGCCGTGGAGGTGCCAACCCTTTCGCCCGGTAATAGCGCGCGCACTCGGTCGCTTGACGTCGAGGAAATCGCCACTGGCCGCTCGGTCGAGGCCGCCCGGGCCGCCATGGGGGTGGCCTTGGCCAGTGTTGAGGTCGGCCAGAACGGGCACCCCTACTACTCCTCGGCCGTGGCCGCCTACCCAGCTCAGCTGTGGCTGGTGGTACCGGATAAGCAGGGCCAATACACGGTCAACTGGATCGACCCGAAGAATCACGTCGCCCGGCGGGTGGGACACCCCTACACCCCGCAGGACATTGCCGACTGCTTCATGCCACGCCCCTACCTGCAGCAGTCCATCGACTACGGCGCCACTGTGGCGATTATCACCGTTGACCCCTACCCGATTTGTGCCCGCATGGGACAACGCGGCTGGGACTACGCCATGCTGGAAACCGGACAAATCCTCTGCCGCTTGGAGATGATCGCTTCGCAGGTCGGCTTGCGCACGCGCGCCATCGGCAGCTATGCCGAAGACAAGATGCAGAAGCTGACCGGCCAGATGCAACTGGTCCCAGCTGTGACTGTCTTGATGGCCTACGAGAACTAGCGCCAGGCGCCTCCTTGGCTGGTCCGATGACGGCGCTGGACTTCCAGCCGCAGCTCACCAACCCGTTTGGCCCGGCGGGCTTGGACTGGCGAGGCTCTCCGCAAGTGCAGATCGGCGAGAATCATCATGCAGATCGGCGAGAATCATCATGCAGATCGGCGAGAATCATCATGCAGATCGGCGAGAATCGCCGTGCAGATCGGCGAGAATCATCATGCAGATCGGCGAGATCAGGCCAATAGGACACCTGCCACCGTGGGGGCGGAATCTGGCCAAGCGGGTAGTGGGAAAACCCAAAATGTATTTGGCGGATACCGGTTTGGCCGCGCACCTGGCCGGGGTGACGAAAGCAATGCTGGGCGACGTGATGCAGCGGCCCAAACTGGGGGGCCTTTTGGAGAGCTTCGTAGCCTCTGAATTGGTCAAGCAAAGCGGCTGGACAGACACTCCGCATCGCCTTTTCCATTTTCGCGACTCCAGCGGTCGAGAGGTCGATCTAGTCGCAGAATTGTCCGATGGACGGGTCATTGGTATTGAGGTCAAGAGCTCGGCCGATTTGGCGCATTCAGATTTCAAAGGGCTGTCGTATCTAAGGGAGGTGTTGGGAGACCAGTTCGTCCATGGAATCGTCCTTTACACCGGCTTACGAGAGCTGCCATGGGGCGACAGGCTGCGGGCCTTGCCAGTCTCGGCCCTGTGGCAAGCGCCGTCATCGGCCGTCCGATGACGGCGTTGGACTTCCAGCCACAGCTCACCAACCCGTTTGATCCGAGTAGGCTAGACCCATCTCTAGCAGGCCCTGCCATTCGTCCCACATCCCAAGGTCAGGAGGCCCTCAAATGAAAAAGCCCGCATCATTTCTCGCCGCGATCGTCGCCCTCACTTTGGCTGTCTTCTCCCTGGCTGGCTGCAACACCAGCCCCAGCGTCGAAGAGGTGCTAGCGGACAACAACAATAACGCTCCAATCATCGACAAACTGCTCTCCGACACCGCCAGCAACATGAACAAAAACATGCCCATGAATGTTGACGCCGACACACGTCTGGACAACGTCTCGGCGCTGCCAAACAAGACCCTCAGGTACAACTTCACGCTGGTGAACACAGCCCGCGATGACCTTGATGCTGAGGGTCAAGCGCAGGTCGAGGACTACCTGAAGGGCCAAATCTTGGATGGCATCAAGGGCTCAAGCGACATGCAGGCGCTCAAAGACGCCGAGGTCACATTCGAGTACCTCTACAAATCAAGCGACTCAATCGAACTGTTCATATTCACGTTTGGTCCATCCGACTACAAGTAGACAGGCCCCGGTTGGTCGGCCAACGAAATCACCTATGTTTGACTTACTTCGCCGGCCGTTGGTGGACTACCTCAACTTATGGCGGCTTCCCGTTCACAGTGCGTCTCGAAGCCAACGGGCCGGCCATCTACGAGTATCTTCAGGGTCTAGCAGCCACGGTCATGATCAAGGATGTGATGGATCGCCGGCAAATCCGCGACGGCTCTGTGTTCGACAGCGTGATCGCTTTCCTGGCCGACAACATTGGCAACCTCACCTCCCCCAAAGCCATTGCCGATGCTTTGACCTCGGCCGGTCGAAAGACCAGCCAGGCCACCGTTGAGGGACACATTTCTGCGCTGGCCGAGGCGCACTCGCTGCATCCCGCGCCGCGCTACGACATCCGGGGCAAGCGCCTATTGAGTCGCGTTGAAAAGTACTACTTCGTTGACCCCGGCCTGAGAACAGCCTGGCTTGGCGGTATTGCCAGAGATCAAGGCCGCCTACTCGAAAACGTCGTCTTTCTTGAACTGCTGCGACGTGGCCTGCGCCCACGTGTTGGCGTGCTTGGCGCACAAGAGATTGACTTTGTCACCTCGTCGGCCACAGGCACGCAATACATCCAGGTGGCAGCCTCTGTTCGCGATCCAGCCACGCTGGCTCGCGAGTTGGCGTCACTGCAGGCCGCGCCCGGCCATTATCCGCGACTACTTCTGACCTTGGACCCGGGCCGGTTTGACCACGAAGGGATCACTCAGCGCAACGCGGCTGAATGGCTCCTCGAAACTCCGTGACACGGGCCCCAGGTGTCGTCATCTAGAGACGCCTGCTTTGCCTCGGCAGGCAGACACCGAACCGGCAAGGAATCCTATTCGGGCTGGTAGTACCCGCAGTAGTCGTTGGCATCTTTGTGCGTGTTCAGCTTGTTGCAGTACCAATTGCCCTTGTTGCTCGTGTCGTAGTGCGACAACGCGCAGTTCTTACAGCACTTTGGCATACCATTGGTGCTCACCTCCCTTCTTCCGGTTCTGTTAGTCCGAACCCTCAATTGACCCAAATGCCAGCGCACCCATCCACCCGGACGCATCGCCGCGGGCCAATTCATGAGGGCTGTCATGGGGTTGCGACCGCCTGGTGGTCCTGGTGCAAGAACCGACCAATCATGGCAAGCCAGCCGTGGCCACCAGTGGCAGTGCCCGCGATGGCGTACAAGTCACTGGCTATTCGGTGGGCCGCCCGTAGGCTGAGACTGGATCGAAATTGGTGTGGGCGAAAAGCCGGCCTTTTCGATGGCCTCGGCCATGGCTACGATTTCCGAAGTCCGGCGCCCAAATGTTTGGGCTATTGCATACAGCTCATCTGCTGTGAACGCCCGGCGCCCGCTGAGCAAGCGCCACAGGACTGTACGGTCAAGGGAAACGCGCTGAGCCAAGGTTGGGGTGGTCATTTGATGCTGCGCCATGAGCAACCTCACCACCGCGCCAATAGCAGCAGAGTGAGGGCCCGCCGCCCTGGGTTGCATACGCAAAACCCTATCCTATGCGCTCTGTTGCAAATGCAACAACGACGTTGCTAGAATCGAAACTGTGTCATCAAAACCCCGAACACCAGGCCCCGCGACCCGCGCCCTTGGCTGGGCAATCGGCGAGCAACTCAGGCAGCGGGGCATGACCCAGTCGCGCTTGGCGGAGCTCTCTGGCATTCCGGACCCGACCCTCAGCCAAATAGTCAACGGGAGGCGAGCCATCGACGCCGAGCAGGTGAACAGAATCGCCAAAGCCCTGAAGAGACGGCCTTCGTACTTGTGGCAACAGGCCGAACGCCGCCTGGCTGACGAAGAAGACCTGCCATAGGCCCGCCAGCCAGGGGGACGATCAACGCCCACCGCCACGAAAGGTCTGTTGTCCGGATTGATTGTGCCACCCACATTTACCCCCTAAACACCCACAGCCACAGTGCTGGACTACACCACGGCCCATTTCACCTGCTGCCTAAGCTAGCAGCGGGGTACGACACACTCGATCCGATTGCAGAACACCGGATAGATTCGTTGCAGAACACCGGATTGGTGCACCGGGCCGGAGAGCCCTGGCGAGAGCAGTCGGACCGCGAGCTGCCTGGCCGAGCCTTGGTTTTCCCACACGATGCCGGTACTTACACGCATCAAATGTATGTATTTACACCCATAATGTAGGCTATTGACTATGAGTGACCCAGCAGGTGGTTGGAGCGGTACTAGTCTTCCGCGCGCCATTGAGCAGTATTTGGAACCGGACCAGTCAGTCAAGGTCAAGGTTCTGGAAGGTGCGCTGGCCGCGGGCAAGACCACCGTTGCCTGGCGGCTCGTCGAAGCTGGGGCCTATGACGAGTTGATCGATTTGGCAAATCCCAACACACTGGCCCGGGCACGGGAGGACATCCGGTTCTTCGTTGAAAACCTGGGGCGGCGCGCAGTGGTTGATGAAGCTCAGCTCTTAGGTGACGAACTCAGCCTGGCAGTCAAAGACGTGGTAGACCGCCCGGGGTCAGAAAGACGGTTTCTGCTGACCGGCTCGGCCCGGATCGGCAGGACCGGGCTTGGGGGCGCGGATCCTCTGGCTGGACGGGTGGAGCGCTGGACGCTTGACCCGTTTTCCGCCTGCGAAGTGCGCGGCGACCCCGAGGCACTGACCAGCATGATTGACGGCCTATTTGGGGAAGTACCCTCCACAAACTCAGGTCGATCCTGGGACACAAAGCTCCCCTCCGACTGGATGAAGACTGGCGGCATGCCACCTTGGTCACTTGGCTCGCTGGCCGACGCGCGTCGCCAGAAACTTGCCGGCGACTGGCGCGACGGCGTACTAACCGAGCATGTTTTGCCCGGTGAAGGCCGCTGGGACCTGGCGGTGGCCCGCACCGTGCTAGACGGGCTGCTGCGCGGCGCGGCCACCAATCTAAACGTGACGTCGATGGCAGAACGCCTTGACCTGGACCCACGAACAGCCAACCGCTACATAGACGTTCTGGAACGACGTTTCCAAGTCAGGTTCCTACCCAACCTGAGTCTGGGCCCAGCCAGACAAACCAGGCGAAACGCCAAGGTTCATCCCGTCGACCTGAGTTTGGTCCGCCAGTCTCTGGCCAAGGCCAACCCTGAGGGCCTGAATCAGCCAGAAACCATTGGCCGATTGTTCGAGACATGGGTGGTCAACCAGGCCCTGGCAGGCAGGCCATTTGCCAAGCAGCCGACAGAGGCCTACTCGTGGCGGACTAGCCGCGGTAGCCACGAAGTGGACTTGGTCCTGGTGTCCAGTGACGGACGCCGGGTTGGTTTGGAAGCTAAGTCCTCGACCACAATCCACCCTGCGGACTCGAGAGGCCTGCGGGCTCTAGAGGCCGAACCTGGGGGCCTGCACGCCGGGTATGTGGTCTACCCGGGAAGCGCTCTGATCCGCCTGGGCGAACGCATTTGGGCGTTGCCAGTGCAGGCGTTTCTCGAAGGCTGGACCAGCCCGGCCCAACCCATCTCGACTCCAGCTAGTGACAGGAGACCCGTCAAAATGACCCACGCTGGAAAGGAGGCGCCAGACCCGCCGGCAGCCAGCCTGTTTGTCTCCTATGTGCACGAGGACGACGCCTACCTGGACAAGGCCATCACTGACTTTGCCGCCGACTTGGCAGAGGCCTACCACTTCGCCTATGGGCGGCGCCTCGATGTTTTCACAGACCTTGCGCTGCGGTGGGGCGAGGACTGGCAAAAACGACTCGACCAAGAGGTCGAGCAGACTGCGTTTTTCTTGGCCAACGTCACGCCCAGATACCTTGGAAGCCCTCAATGCCGCGACGAGATCGTCAAGTTCGATGCCGCCGCCACCAAAGCCGGCGAACCTCGGCTGGTACTCCCGGTCTTTTGGCAGCCAGTGGAAGGACTGGCGGCAGCCGACCCGCAGGACCCCGTCTACCGTTTGGTGACCACGGCGCAGTACCAGGTGGCGACGGACTTGCCCAGTCTCCAACGAGGCTCAGCGACGTACCGACAGCGAACCGAGGAACTTGCCGCGCGCCTTCACGACACGATTGCCGCCCGGGAGCGGAGTGGTCCGGCCGCCCCACCCAGCGCCGGCCCGCCGGTGGAGGCACCGGATTTTTTTGACGCGGTGGAGCAGCTGGAACCGGCCGCCGGCGAATTCGCTGAGGCACTGGAGGAGGTCCTGGGCTCGGTTGGCCTGGTGTTCGATGACCTTGGTGCCGGCGGGCCAAACGCCGCAGTAGTCTCCAGGCACCGGACTCGGTTGGACCCGGCCGTGAAGCGACTGAATCACGCCAAAACCAACCTGGTGTCCGTCTGGAACGCAGTGGCGGATCCCTTGCGGGGACTCACCGGAAACCGACAAACCAGGTCACAACTCAACATCGAAGCCCTGAGGACACAACTCCTGTCCTTGGCCTCCGTGGACCTACCCGAGCTGAGCCAGATCGTCGACCCGCTCCAAGGCATAAGCAAACTCTCGCGCCAGCTGCGCCCGTCAATGCAGGCAATCATCAATGCAATTCGCGCCATCGACGCTATTCGCACGCAAGCCCAGGCCTGGGCGGATGAGCTCTGACGATGCCACGAGCGTTGGCAGCGGGGTATGACACGCTCGATCCGATTGCAGAACACCGGATGGATTCGTTGCAGAACGCCGGATAGAAGCAACTCCGTGTAGCGACCGTTCGCCGCTCAGGGCACTGTCAGTAGACGGGGCCTTGCTGCAATCTGTTGAATAGAACTCCTGTAATCTGTTGAATAGAACTCCTGCTAACTGTACAGTAGGGTCATGGACTACCAGCCCAGAGCCGTAGATGGCCTTCTCTCTGAGATGGTGAGAGGTTTGCCCGCAATCTCGGTCGAAGGGGCCAAGGGGGTCGGCAAGACAGCCACCGCTGAGCGACTGGCTGCGTCGTGTGTGCAGCTGGATCGTGCCGGCCACCGAAGCAATGTTGCCGCAGACCCACAGATCGTCGCTTCCCACGCACCGCCTGTGCTGATCGACGAATGGCAGCTTGTCCCAGAAGTCTGGGATGTGGTCCGCCGTGAGGTTGACCGCGACCGCGCCCCAGGGCAGTTCATCCTGACCGGCTCGGCAACTCCGTCCCCAAGGGCAAAGATCCATTCAGGTGCCGGGCGAATTGTCCGGCTGGTCATGCGCCCCATGACCCTGCCGGAGCGGGGCATCAGTAGTCCAGCCGTATCTTTGACAGGTCTTCTCACTGGGTCTGACCCAGTTGGCAGACACACCACGGACGTTAGTCTGACGGACTACGCACGCGAGATAATCGCATCTGGGCTCCCTGGCATACGGCAGGACCCACCATCGCTGAGGCACCGCCAACTGGACTCGTACATTGACAACGCCTTGGAGCGTGACATCCCCGAGTTGGGCGTTGCCGTGCGTCGGCCAAGGGCCCTCAGGGCTTGGCTCGCCGCGTTCGCGGCCGCCACCGGCACGACCGCCAACTACACCACAATCCTCAACGCTGCAACGCCGGGGCAGGGCGACAAGTTGTCCCGGCAAACATCGGCGGCGTACCGCGAACTGCTCGAACGCATTCGCCTGCTCGAACCACTACCAGCGTGGATTCCCGCCTTCAACCCACTGAGCCGCCTTGGCCAAGCACCAAAACACCACTTGGTCGACCCAGCGCTGGCCGCGCGCTTGCTGGGAGCTACAGAGAAGTCACTGCTTGACGACACCGCGGCAGGGGCGAACCTTCGTTTAGGTTCGCTACTAGGCGCTCTGTTCGAATCGTTGGCGGTGATGACTGTGCGAGTGTTTGCAGAATTGGCCGGAGCACGGGTGTCACACCTGCGAACCGGAAACGGCGACCACGAGATCGACCTGATAGTAGAGCGCGACGACCACCGTGTTTTGGCCATTGAAATCAAACTATCCTCGTCGGTCGGCAACCACGACACGAAGCACCTGAACTGGCTCGAGTCAAAAATCGGTGACAGGCTGGTCGACAAGGTTGTGATCAACACCGGTCCCTTCGCCCACCGCCTGCCCGGTGGCGCGGCAGTGGTACCCCTAGCTCTGCTCGGGCCATGACGAGCTACCAGCCGACGTCGATAAGGACTCTCGCCCCGTAGTAACCTCCACCCCTGGCCGGGTAGAGGTACAAGTTGCCCAGAGAGTCCCGGGCGGCGACATCGGCCAGGCCGTCGCCGTTCAGGTCCGTTCCTGCCGCCAGGTAGTAACCCTGCCAACCGTGGCCCACCTGGATCCTCGGGGCGAAGGTGCCATTGCCCTTGCCGGCATACATGAACAGGTTCCCGCCGGCATCAACCGCCAAGATATCGGCCCGGCGATCCTTGTTTACGTCCCCGGCGGCATAAGAATTGAAGCCCTTCCAACCTTGGCCCACCTTCGGATAGGGGGGCTTGAACCCGCCTTTGCCGTTTCCGGCATAAAGGTGCATGTCACCAGTGGCTTCCTTGATCACCAGGAGGTCAACTGTGCCGTCCCCATTTAGATCGCCTGCCGGGATCACATGGTGGCCACCCCAGCCCTGGCCAATCTGCACGCCGTTGGAGATGCCGCCTTTTCCGTTGCCTCGGTAGAGGAACATCTTCCCGTTCCTAGTATCGACCGCCAACAGGTCGTTCCGGCCGTCTTTGTCCCAGTCGCCTGGCGCAAAGATGCTCATGTCGCCCCAGCCAGTACCAAGGCGGGTTCGCGGCCACAATGACCCGCTGGCCGATGCTGGATACCGCCACAGAACACCAGCTTGATCAACCGCCAAGACATCACCATGCTTACCGCCAGCCAAGGAGGGCGACAACACGATCTGAGCCATCCCCTTGGACGGCGAAGGCGAAGGCGACGGCGACGGTGATGGTGAAGGCGACGGCGACGGTGGCGCGGGGCTTGGTGATGGGGGCGGTGGCTTGGGCGCCGGGGCCGGGCCGCCGGTTAGCTTCAAATAGCCCACACCACCGGCACCCCTGACCTGCACCGGCACGGTGCTGGTAGTTTCGCTGGCATTGCCCAGCTGGCCAAACCAATTCCCGCCCCAGGCCCAAACCGATCCGTCTTGCCTCAGCGCCAGGTTGTGGGCGCTGCCGGCCGAAATGGCGGTAATACCGTTGAGGCCATCAACCGGCACTGGGGCGCTTTTTGCCGTGGTGGTGCCGTCACCCAGTTCGCCTTGCTGGTTGGCGCCCCAGGCCCAGATCCGGCCGTCTGACTTCAGGGCGACGGTGTGATGCTGCCCGCCGGAAATGGCTCTAACCGCGCTGAGACCCTTCGCCGCAACTGGCTTGGCGTTGTGCGCCGTGGTGCCATCACCCAGCTGGCCAAATTCGTTCCCACCCCAGGACCAGACCGTGCCGTCAGCCTTGAGGGCGGCTGAATGCCAGTCCCCGGCCTTGACCATTTCGACCTGGCTGAGGCCCTGTACCTGGATTGGCGCACTGTAAATGGTCTGATTGGTACCGCCACCCAACTGGCCATCATTGTTGAAACCCCAGGCCCAGACGGTGCCATCGGCCGCCCGCGCCACCGTGTGTTGGTTGCCAGCCTTGATGGCCTTGACCGCGCCAAGTCCTTTCACCTGAACCGGCACCAAGCGGTCAGCTGAGGTCATGTCACCCAACTGACCGTGGTAGTTGCGACCCCAAGTCCAGGCAGTGCCGTCATGTTTCAAGGCCACGGCATGCGAACCCCCGGCCGCTATGGCCGCCACGTTGGTCAGGCTCTTGACCTGCACCGGCACGCTGCGATCGACTGTGGTGCCGTCTCCAAGCTGACCGGAGGCGTTGTAGCCCCAGGACCAGACCGTGCCGTCGTTCCTCAGCGCCACCGTCCAGGCGACTCCCGCCGCCACGGCGGTAACGTTCTGAAGGCTCTTGACCGGCACCGGCACGCTGCTGGCGGCAGTGGTGCCGTTACCAAGCTGACCGAAGGAGTTGCCGCCCCAGGTCAAGACCGTGCCATCGGCTTGCAGCACCACGGCGTGGTTGGCGCCGGCCGCAATCATCGGCGTGGCTGTTATGGCCGCAGCAGCTGGCGCCGCAGCCAGGCCGCCCAAAGCCAGGCTGGCGGCGGCTAGGAGTGAAAACAAGACAAGTGGTCGGGTGGGTCTCATGGCGTACTAGCGCTTTCTGATCGGCTTTGAGGTCGAGCCGGTGGTGTGCCGAAGTCAGCTGGGGGTGCGCACCGCCTGGAATGCACCCAACAATAAGCAGACCGTGTCCGCCGCACCGCGCAATTGGGGCCCCTGGTCAAAATGCGGACGCCCGGTCGACCTCCGGATCAGGCTGTGGTGTTACTCCGCGAGATCCTGAACCAAAGCTGGGATCAGTTTGACCAGGGCATTCCAAATCAGATCGTCATCGACGTGGTCGTAGTGATGGGCCACCAGGTTTCGCATCCTGGCTATGTTCCGCCAGGCGATTTGCGGGTGCCGGTCTTTGAACTCTTCCGGCAGCCTCTCAGTCACAGTGGCCACCTTGATCAGAATCCGTTCACCGGCGTTGCGCAACAGGGAGCCCTCTGGGGAATCGGCGGCAAAGGCCGCGCGGCCCGGGGCGGTGACATAGGCGGCTTGCTCGGCGAAAGTGGTCAGGTCACCAAGCAAGTGTGCGACTTTCTCGGGACTGGTCACAGTGGCACGGCCTCGTGACGGATGGACTGCACAAAACGACTGGATGATCCCATCGAGACGACATCAACCGACACTGCCAGCAGCGAGCTTAGTTCTTCCTCCAGTGCTAGAAGATCTGTTATGTCGGCGTTCTGATCGAACTCGACCATGACGTCAAGATCGGAATCCCAACTGTCGGTTCCTTTGGCCACCGACCCAAAGACGTATCCGGCCTTGCCCCGGTGGCGGGTGATCAGCTCGAGAACCTTTGGTCGCATGGACGCCAACATCACCGAGGGAGGCACCCTGAGATGCTGCTCGACCGCCGCCTCCACCGCCGCAGTGGGTTGCCTCCTGCCCGACTCGATGGCTGACAATTGAGGCTGCTTCACGCCAGAGCGTTCAGCCAGGTCGCGCTGGGACAGGCCCAACAGGCCGCGCCGGGTTCGCATGGCATGGGCGGTCAGTGGCATGCACTCATGATAACAAGTGTGTTATCGCCATGCTGGCCCGCAACAATCGCGCTTTGGGCGTCAAGGGACCGGCCGGTTCGGATCGAGGTGAACGGTTGAATGACTGGCCCTGAGCGTTTGCCCAGTTGGGCAGAAATGACAGTGATTGAAATGTTCATGTCGATCTGCACTTCAACCACCCTGGCGCCTAGGCCGTAATGAACGCAGCGGCCAGGTTGGCGTAAGTGCGGGCGGCCACCTCGACCTGGTCCAGAGGCACAAACTCATCCGGTCGGTGGGCCTGGAGCAGGTCGCCTGGACCATAGACAGCCCCCGAAATACCGGCCGCAGCCAGCATCTCCACCTCGCAATAGGCCCTGAAGATCATGGTTTCTGGCGCCACGCCGGCGGCCCCGAGGTGGGCCCGCTCCAAAGCCGTCACAGTCTCAGAGGACGGCTCAGCCTGCCACGGCCTAAAGAACTGGTTGCAGACCAAATCGCCATCCAACCCGCGGGCGGCCAGCACCTCGGCAAACAGCCCCCGCAGCTGGTCGATCACAGCCTCGATGTCCTCGCCCGGCAGCACCTGGCGATCAAAGTCCAGCCGGCAGGAGTCTGGCACCAAAGTGACACCGGTACCACCTTGGATGACACCAAGGTTCAGGCTCGGATCGACCGGGAAACCCAGCTCTTGCCCTAGGCCACGCAGGGATCGCCGGTAGTCCTCTAGCGCTCACACCACCTGGTTCATCCCGCCGATGGCGTTGTCCCCCAGCTCGGCCATACCGGTGTGGGCCGTGCGCCCGCGCACCCAGGCAGTGAACTCGGCCGCCCCCTGGATGGCCCTGGCCACCCCCAGCGAGGTCGGCTCACCGACATAAGCTCTGGTGCACTGGGCCAGCGCGCCGTTATCCAGCAGCGCCCTGGTGCCCTTGAACCAGACTTCCTCATCAATTACGGCGGCCAGCATTAGACCACGGCGACGCGGCGGCCCCACTTGAGCCACGGCATCGGCCGCGGCCACCATTGCCGCCAGCCCGCCTTTCATATCGCAAGCCCCGCGCCCATAAAGACGGCCGTCCACCACCTCGCCACCCAGCGGGTCAACGCTCCATAAGCCCAGGTCACCAACCGTAACCGTATCCAGATGAGCGTGCAAAAGCAGAGTCTCGGGGCTGTCGCCAGCCAAGCGGCCAATCACGTTGGGCCGGCCCGGTTCAACCTCCGCCAGTTCCACTTCCATACCGCAGGCAGCCAGTCTCTCAGCCACCAGCCGGGCGGCGGCCTCTTCGTTGCCGGGCGGGTTTTGCGAATCAGCCCTGACCAGGTCACGCAGGAAGTCATTCATGGCTTTGACATTGACCTTAGCTCCAGGGCCGGGTTCAGTCACTTTGGCCGATGCCGGTGCCCTGGCCTTTAGCTTTTCGCTGCCCAAGACGACTTGACCGGTTCCGCGAATGGTCTTGGTCAAATGGCGGGTTAGCTCCAAAAAGCGCGGCTGGGTCTGCATTTCGACCCGTCTGGGCCGAGGCAGATCGACTACCACCTCAGTGTGGATGCGGCCGGGGCGGGGTGTCATGGTGACAACCCGGTCAGAAATGAAGGTGGCTTCCTCGATGTCGTGTGTGACGAACAGCACGGTCAGCCGGTGGGCCTCCCAGATTTGCGTCAACAGCTCCTGCATTTCCTGGCGGGTGATGGCATCGAGCGCACCAAAGGGCTCATCCATTAGCAGGATCTTGGGCCGGTATGACAACGAGCGGGCCAAGGCCACCCTTTGTTGCATGCCGCCTGACAACTGCGCCGGATAGGCCTGCTCAAAGCCAGTCAGCTTGACCAGATTCAGCAGCTCGGTGGCTCGGGCGCGGCGTTCGGCCGGAGTAATCGGTTCGGCCCGAAGGGCGAATTCGACGTTATTCACTGCGTTGAGCCAGGGCAGCAGGGTGGCCTGTTGGAAGACCACGCCCCGGTCGCGGCCCGGCGCTGTTACCGGCTGGCCGTCGACCAGCACCTCGCCTTCGGTTGGCTCGTCTAGGCCAGCAATAATCGAAAGCAGGGTCGACTTGCCGCAGCCAGAGACCCCAACCAGGGAGACGAACTCGTTTTGGCCCAGATCTAGATCCACATCGACCAAGGCGGTTAGATCGCCAAAACGCTTGGACAAGCCTCGGATCACAACTTTGGGCGCAGTTGACATCAGCGGGCCTTTTGGTAGCTGAACAGCGCCCGGCCCAGCGCCCGCATGCCCTGGTCAAAGAGCAGCCCCAACAGGCCAAGTACCAGCAGGTAGCCAAAAATGGTGTCGGTGGCGAAGTATCTCTTGGCAACTGTCAAGCGGTAACCCAGCCCGCCGGTGGCCGCAACCAGCTCTGCTACCACCAGCCAGGTCCAAGCCCAGCCCAGGGTCATTCTCAAAGCGTCGTAGATACGCGGCCAGGCGGCCGGGAAAACGATCCGGAGCAGGATTTGGGCGCGGTTCATACCCAGTGTCTCGCCCAGGTGGACCATGGGCTGGGGCACTTGCCGAACCGCGTCTGCCACCATTAGCGCCTGCTGGAAAAATGTGCCCATCCAGATCAGCAGGAACTTGGCCGCGTCGCCGGTGCCAACCCAGATGACCGTCAAGGTGACAAAAGCCACCACCGGCATATAGCGGATAAAGTCGAAGAGCGGCTCCAAGGCCGCCTCGACCCTGGCGGAAACCCCCATCAGCGGCCCTATCACCAACGCCATGGCCGAGGCAATCAGATAGGCCACGGTGATGCGGTAAACCGACAAGCCAATGTCGCTCCAGAGCGTGCCGTTGGCCGCCAGCTCACCTAGCCGGCGGAAAACGGAGCTCAGCGGTGGCAGGAAGATCTTGTCAACCAGGCCGGCCGCGGTCACCAACCACCACACCCCCAGCAGGGCGGCGAATGTGCTCAGCGCGATTACAAGGTATTGGCGCCTCGAAATGCGTTGGCGCACTCGCGCCCGCCGGGGTGACAACTGACTACCGGTTAGGGCAGGAAGCTGGCGTCGATAATGGTCGCCGGTTCAACACTGCCGTCAAGCAAGCCGGCCTTGACGGCCGCCTCCTGGACCGCCGGCATAATCAGCTGGAGGTAGTCGCCGGTCAACAGCTGGGTGTTGGCGTTCAGGTCGAAGAACTCCACCCCATCGAAAGCCGTGGTCAGGTCTTCAGGGTTCTCTCCCACGCCATCGGCAATAATGGCCCGGCCCGCCTCAGGATTGGCGTTGTAGAAATCGAGCGCCTGCCCCCATGATTTGATCAAGGCAGTGACGGCCTCGGGGTTTTCCGCGATGAAAGCGTCAGAGACCATCAACACATCAGAAATCAGCCCCTCTTTGACGCCGGCTTCGTAAAGCACCTGGACGCCGTTGCCTTGGGACATGGCCTCGGTGATATACGGCTCGTAGGTGACGGCAGCCGGTACCCGTCCGGCCATCAGGGCGTTGCCAGCGTCGGCCGCACCCAGCGGCACCTTGGTGACATCGTCAATGGTCATACCAGCCTCTAGTAAGGCGTAGTTGAGCAGCAGATCAGAGGTGGCACCTTCCTCATAGGCCACCTGTTGGCCCTTCAGCCCGGCGACGGAAGTGATCGAACCGTCGGTCAAAATGGCGTCTGCCGAGGTCGAGGCGTCCAACAGCAGCACAATCTTGGCTTCGACACCTTGCTCGGCCATGAGCAGAGCACCGTGGGAGGCGACGTTCAGGCCGTCGACTTTGCCAGCGGCCAGGGCGGCCAGCATGTCGGCATCAGCTTCGAAGTCAATCAGGTCGACCTCAAGGTTGTTTTCGGCGAAATAGCCCTGGTCCTGGGCGATGTACCAGGCGCCGTAACCCAGCCACGGCTGGATGGCGATGGAGACTTTGATTGGGGATCCGCCCTGGGCGTTGTCCGTTGCCTTGGTGTTGTCATTGGTCGAATCAGAAGAACAGCCAGCCAAGGCCAGCATTAACAATGCGGCAGCGGCGGTGAGTCGAGCGGTCTTAAGCATTTTGCCATGGCCTTTCGGGGGGCTAAACGTGCTCCATCACGCTACCGGATGGCCTTGGCCGCCGTCATTGGCAAAAGGTCTGCTAAGGGGCTGGCTAACGCCCTGACTAGTAGCGACTACTCACCGACCCGGCGGCTGGCCTCATTGGGTGCCAAACCAACCGAACCGCTGGTGCTTGGCCGGGAGCACTAGCCGGCACTGGGTGTCAGGCCCATCCAGCCTGTCGGTGGTTGCGGCGAGGGCTCGGCGTCTTGGTCGGTGAAAGGCTGGGCATTACCGAGCCACCGCCTCAACTCCGGTCCGTGGATCAGCCGGTAAGGGAAAGCGGCGGTCCGGGTGCGGCGTTCGAGGCCGCCGATGTCGCACCGGCCGCCAACCACTATGACGTTGCCAAAGCGCCGGCCCCTTATGACCGCCGGTTCTGTGCCCACCACCACTTGGTCAAAGGCGCTGAGCACACCGGCCACCAGTCGCTTGGCGTAGTCCAGGGGGGCGTGGTCGGTTAGGTTCATGACCATGGTGCCGCCAGGGCGCAGGACCCGTTTGTTGTCTTCAAACCACTGACAGGTGCCCAACTCAGCCGGCACCTGGGCGCCGTCAAAGGCGTCTGTTACCACGACATCGGCGTAGTTGTCGCGCAACGCTGACATGCCTGCCCGGCCGTCCTGCGGGCGCACCTTGATGCCACTGCGGCGCGGCAGTGGCGCTACCTGGCGCACTGCCTGGGTCAAGGCAGCATCAGGCTCAAGGACAATTTGGGCCGAGGTGGGACGGGTGTGGGCAATGTGGCGGGCAATGGTCATACCAGCGCCGCCAACGTGGATGGCGCAAATGCGCCGGCCCGGCTTGAAGGAAGCATCTATGACGTCGACGATCCTCTGGACGTAGAAGAACTCCAGGTAGGTCGGGTCGGCCGGGTCGACAAAGGATTGATCTGCCCCATCGCTCTGCACGGTCCAGGCCCCCGGCCGGTCCCTACTGGCCACTAGGCGCGGATCGTGTTCCACGCCAACACCCTATTTCAAGGCCACTGATACCGGTGACTCGGACCAGGCCCGGCCGGCAGCGGCGGCGGGGGCCTACCTACGTCTGCCCGGGTTGGCCTACAGCTGGACCACAGGCACCACGCCAGCGACGGCGGCGAAGTCGTCGACATTGCGAGTGGCCACGGTCAGGCCGTTGGCCAGGGCTGTGGCGGCAATCATCATGTCCATGCGGCGGGCGCGGTTCAGGCCACGTCCACCTCGCTGCGCGGCGACACAAAGCGCTCTGTAGGCCGGCAGTTCGGCCGCTCCAAACGGTAAGCCCTGGCCCAAGGCGGCCTGGACCGCGGCTAGCTGAATCACCGCTGCGGCCGCCACCATTGGGTTTGACGAAAACTCCCCTTCCATCAGCTCGGCGTAGCACAGGGTGGAAGTGAATAGCTCGATCTGGCCGGCATTCGGTCCCAGCAGCGCAAAGTCTGGCTCTTCGATCAGCAGGTTGGTGTCGAGCAGAAGCCTGATCATTCGCCCACCAAACCCATGGTGTCACGTCCGGCCTCTAGGTTTGCCAGCAAAAGCCGGCGGGCGTCATCGGCCAAACTGCCTTGCCATAGTTCGCTGGCGAGTCCGGGCGCAAGAATCACCGGACTGGCCGCAGCCTGTCCGGTGGACCTGCTCAAGGTGACACCTGTGTCGCGTCCTTGCACGGTTACTCGGTACTCCGCCTGCCCTTGTTCTACCGCCCGGACCAGGCGGGACGCGTGCTGCTGGAGCTCTCGAATGCCAATGCTGGTAGTCATGCGTCAAATGTAGCGCTTGAGCGGTAGATGGTCGTTGGCGGGATGGCCGTTGCCGCGTGAATCTGGCAGCGGTCGTTGTCACACCACGCCCTCCCACCGGCGATTGCGCGATGTGGGAGGATCGAGCCATGACCATCCCGCGGACAATTGGCCTGATTGGCGGCATGACCTACCACTCCACTGTCGACTACTACAAGGGCATCAATGACGGCGTGGCCGCCGCTCTGGGCGGGCATCACTCGGCCCGGGTGGTGCTGTCGTCTGTCGACTTCGAGGACGTCCGGGCATTTCAGGACGCCGGTGACTGGGACGGCGCCGGCCGGTTCCTGGCCAGCGAGGCAACAAAACTGGTCCAGGCCGGGGCCCAGGCGGTGGCGATCTGCACCAACTTGATGCACAAAGCTGCGCCCATCGTCGAGGACAGCGTTGACGTGCCGCTGATCCACATTGCCGATTCTGTGGCCGCTGAGGCCAAGCGACGCGGTTTGCGGACCCTGGGGGTAATGGGCGCCAAGTGGACCATGCGTGATCGGTTCTACTCTGATCGCCTGGCGACTCAAGGCCTAGCCTGCACCCAGGCCGGGGACGAGGATATCGAGTTGACCAACCAGATCATCTTTGAGGATCTGACTTTTGGGATTGTCCGGGAGGAATCGCGCCAAGCGCTGCTGGGCGTGGCGGCGCGACTAGCCCAGGCCGGGGCCGATGCCGTAGTGCTGGCCTGCACCGAGCTTCCGTTGGCCTTGCAGGACGGCGACGGCACGGTGCCGCTGCTGGATTCCACCAAATGCCACGTCAACGCCCTATTGGACTTCATTCTTGCCAGTGATCCGAGCGACGATGCCTAGCTGCCCCGGGGTTGGCTCCAACCGGAACGGGTGGCCAAACCTAAGCCCAGGTCGAACGCTCTGCCGCTAGCTCCGGTACATCAGCGGCGGGGCTGCTCCCAGCGGACGCCGGGGAAATGGCGGAAATCAGAATCGAATGTGATCACGGTGGCCTTGTGCTCACGGGCGATGGCCGCGAGGTGGGCGTCGTTGACCAGATCCGGGGACGCACTGGTCGCTGCCAGCATCTCCCGCAGGAAATCGGCGTGGCGGGAGCCAGCTTCAAGCACATGGGCTGAAGGCGCACCAAGCCAAGCGTCGACGAACTCCAGGGCGCCAGCCCGGGTCAGAGCCGGGTCGGCGACCCTAGGGTTAGTCGCCAGCCTGACGAAGCCGACCAGTGCAAACCAGGCGAAACCCACCGGCTCTCCCCTGGTCAGAGCCGCGTCGAGCCAGCCACGCGCGTCGGAATGATGCCGCGAGCCAGCGAAAGCGGCGTAGACCAGGACGTTGGTGTCGACCAGCTTCATGTGCCGGCACGCATCCTGTCCAGCTGGGCCTCGTCTTCAAGTGCACCAGCCAAGGCGTTCGCTTTGGTGACGTCCACCAGCAGGGTCGCCTTGGCCGTGGGCGACCGGAAGACGTAGTCGACCCGTCCTGGCGCCCCGTCTCGGATGGCGTCATTGAGCGCCTGCTTAAACGAGACACCCTTGGCTGCCATTCGCTCGCGAATAACCTGCTCCGTGTCGGGATCGAGGGTCACCGTTGTGCGCATGGCGCCATCATAGCATCACTGTTGATGCCTTGCTGCCATTCCAGCGCTAGAACAGGCGCTGATCCGAGCTGCTGTCTGTTGAGCCCGCTACGATAACTCTGGCCTCGGCCATGAGGTCAGGGTACGGATCGGCCAGGGGCTGACGGGCCGTCCGGAGATCGTCCTTTGCCTTTGCCAATGCGATTCCGGCCGTGTAGTAGCGGCCTTTGGTCTGCCCGTGGGCCACGAGCAGACCGAGATCAGATAGACGGGCCAGGTCGCGACTGGCTTGGCGGTCATCTACTTCGACGTGTGACACATAACGGGGTCTGGTGACCCGGAAACCCAACCACGCGTCGAAGAGGACGTCGCCAACTCTTGCGGGCAGGTTGTGGGCCAACATCAGACCATCAATGACTGCCCACTGTCGATTGGCCTCGTCGAATCGCCGCCTGACCGTTTGCGCCTGCATGTGGTGTGCCCGCAGATTGAAGCTCGTCCAAAGCCTGGCACTCCGTTCCGGATGCCAGGCCCCGGCCCCTGTGGCGGCCAGGACCGCGTAGTAGTCGCCCGTGTTCGCGCCCAGCCATTCCTCGATGCTCGAAAAAGGCGGTTCCAGTACATGGTCCATGGCCAACACAAGCGTCTGGAGTGCTCTGCCCATCCGTCCGTTGCCGTCTCGGAACGGGTGAATCATCACCAAGTTCAGGTGCGCCAGAGCTGCGGTGACCATGGGCGGTGACTTGCTCGCGTTGACCTGATCGACGAGTGCGGCCATCAGCTTTGGCACCAGCCTCGCATCAGGCCCCGCGTACGACACGCTGCCATCCTCCCTGGTGACGTAGATTGGGCCAGTTCGATAGTTGCCGGGGTTTTTGCTCAGGTCATGCTCCAGCAACATGAAGTGCATTGACCGGACAACTCCGTCGTCAAATGTGAACCCGGCACCCGTGCCCACATTGAGCACGTAGGTCAGCATGCGCCGGTATCCCAGAATCTCCGCCCAAGTGCGTTCATCTGCGGTGAGGGCCGCCTCCTGATCCACGGCGGCAACCGCGTCACCCTCGCTCACCACGTAGCCTTCAATACTGTTGGAACCTCGGATCGCTTTTGCCTGGGCTGATCGCCGCATGCTGCCCTGCCAGCGGCGCGGTGCCCTAAGGACCTGCGACAGCTCAAGACGCATTTGGTCGATTTCGGCGATCACAGCCTCGTCGTGCGCGCCCAGCCGGGGTGGTGTGAATACGCTGGCCATAACCCGTCCCTGCCTGAATGTCCTAATGATTAGGACACATGGTACCCTTCCCTGTCTCTATGTCCTAATCATTCGGACACGCTCCCGCCGGACTGCTCCGTGGCAAGCAGAGGAAGGACAGACGGCGGGTAACCGGCCGGGTGACCATGTAGGTCAGATCTGTGTGTCGCCTGGTTTGACATCCGCGATTGGCTGGCGCGAGGTGGCGCATGAGAGTCACATGGAAAGAAAAATGGCCTCTAACCTGGTGGGCGTAACTGGGATCGAACCAGTGACCTCTTCCGTGTGAAGGAAGCGCGCTCCCTCTGCGCCATACGCCCTCGGCACTGCGGCGAAAACCGATCCTAGCCCAGTCAGGGCGCCGCCACCAACCAAAGGCCTGGCAATTGGCACCGGGCGATGTGGGGTACCTAAGCTTCTTGGGCAGACGCGCCCACGTCGATGGCCCGGCGCGACACGGCTAACCGGTGGACAGCGGGGTTCGTCTCCACAAGCCGGCTGGCGGCCAAGCGACATCGGCCCGGCGACCGCGATTGGAACACGTCGAAGTAGCGCTGCCGCCGCTGCCAGCCGTTGGACCGGCGGGCACCCGATGGGGTATTCTCGGTGGTCGCGTGTGGGCATGGCTCACAGCACGCGGACGTGGCTCAGTTGGTAGAGCATAACCTTGCCAAGGTTAGGGTCGCGGGTTCGAATCCCGTCGTCCGCTCGACACTAACCTTGTACGGTGGAGTGGCCGAGAGGCGAGGCAGCGGCCTGCAAAGCCGTATACGCGGGTTCGAATCCCGTCTCCACCTCACAAGGGCCATTGGCGCAGGGGGAGCGCGCTTCCTTGACACGGAAGAGGTCGCTGGTTCGAATCCAGCATGGCCCACAACGAGGAAGGCCGAGCGCCAACGAGCTTGCTCGATTGGCCGAGGCCGACGAAGTTGTTGACGAGGTCCGTAGGACCGAGGAGCACCAAACCGGCTTGCCCTGTACGCACGCCCAGGTCACCTCTCGACCTAGGCCCCGGACGGCGCCTTGTTACGCCGTGCCTTGTGGAAATCCCACCGGAGGGTGGCTGCACCAAGCGTCGCAGAAAGAATGGTGGCGATGAGGATGCCAAGCTTTGCAGCGGCGATTCGCTCCACATCGGTGAAGGAGAGTTCGGTGATGAGCAGCGAAACGGTGAATCCTATACCGGTGAGGAACCCGATTGGAAGGAGATCGCGCAAACCGACCCCGTTCGACAGCCGAAGCGGCGTGATGCGGGTCATCAGCGCGGTGGTGCCCAAGACCCCCACGACCTTGCCGACTACAAGCCCCATCACGACGGCGACTAGCACCGGTTGGCTAAGAATGCCGGCTGGGCTGCTGCGGTCGACCAGCCTTACTCCCGCAGAAAAGAACGCGAAGACCGGAAGCGCGATCACTGAAGACAACGGTCGAATGGCCTTGTCGAAACGGTGGGTGCGTGGCCACGATTCGCCGTAGATCGCCCGGGCGGGCACGGTGAAACCGAGCAGCACGCCGGCGATCGTGGCATGGACACCAGAAGCATGCATTGCCCCCCACGCGACCAGAGCGACCGGCACAAATAGCCACCAGTGAGGGCTACGAAGGCGGACAAGTAGACCGAACACGACGACGGCGACCAAGGCAACGGCCAGGGCAAATAGGTCAACGTTCGAGGTGTAGAAGACAGTGATCACGATGACTGCCAAAAAGTCATCGACCACGGCAAGAGTCAGCAGAAACGCCCGCAGTGCATGAGGCAGTCCGCGTCCAAACATCGCCAGCACGGCGAGCGCGAATGCTACGTCTGTGGCAGTGGGAATGGCCCATCCGTGCAACGCGCCAGGATTACCGAGCCCCACCACTAGGGCGGTGAACACTACAGCCGGCAGAATCATGCCTCCGACGGCCGCCAACACCGGCACGGCCGCCTCCTTCGGCCGGCGCAGGCTACCTGCTACCAGTTCGTGCTTGAGTTCGACGCCAACGACGAAGAAAAACACCGCCAGCATGCCCTCGACGGCCCAGGAAGACAGCGGCAACGCCAAACCCCATTTTGTTGGGCCGAGGACCGCACCGGACAATGCCTCATAGGTCTCCCACCAAGGTGAATTCGCCCAAACCAGCCCCGCTGCCGCGGCGGCAAACATTAGTGCCCCGCTCGTGGTTTCCCGAGTTAGCCAGTCACGCGCCGACCCGGCAGCTAATAGCAGCTTTGTCAAAACGAGCCTTTCCCAGTCGCGATCACACCCACCGCATGAGGATGCGCGCCGACCAGACTTCCCGGCTCACCGCCAACGAGTCTACGGGACTTGGCGGAATCCGGTGGGGGCGGGCCGTCTCAAGTGGCTCCAACGATGACTTCAGCTAAGGCCTCCGGCTTTGACCACATGGGCCAATGGCCGGTCGGCAAGTCGACATAGTGCGCATCGGTGAGGTCGGCCAGGGCAGCAAACATGCCCGCACCGGTGGCCATTTGGCGAACGGCCGGGCTGGGGATTGAACAGCAGATGATGGTCGCTGGTACCCGGTTCCGGGCTGGGTTGTTGAGCCTAATGGCCTCGCGCAGCGGTCCGGCCGGGTGGGGCACCGCCCGGGCCCGGAAACGTCCGCGCGCCTCATCGTCGAGCCCTGCCAGGCTTGCACCGTTGGCTTCGAGCTGCGCCCAGCTGGGCAACGGCACCTCAACTGTTTTCTGGTCAAGGTCCGGGCGGGCGACAGTCCCATCAGCAACGGGGCCGCTGTCAACGTAGACGACTCGACTCACTGTGTCAGGGGCCTGGTCAAGAACGGCAGTGGCCAGCCCGCCCGCGCCGCTGTGCGCGACAACCACGACCGGGCCGGCCGCGCCACCGATGACGTCAACCATTGCTGAGACATGGTCGACCAAGCCAATGCCGTCCCGCCGGGTCTCGGGTGACTCGAGGCCCGGCAGGGTCACCGCCACCGTTGACAAGCCGGCCTGCGACAGGTATTCCGCCACCTCGTCCCAAGCCCAGCCGCCCAACCAGTGGCCAGGAACGAGGACCACCAAAGGAGAGTTCTTCATATTCATGAGCTCTACTATGCACCCGTCATATGTCACCCCTATGTCACCAATTCAGATACGATTTCGCTTGTGAACCGCACGGACCGGCTCTACGCGCTGCGTGAAGAATTGCGCCGGGCCGGGGCGAGCGGCCGCAGCGCGGCTCGACTGGCAGAGCAATTTGAAGTCTCCGTCCGCACAATCAAACGCGACATCTCGGCTTTGCAGCACGGTGGTTTTCCGGTGTGGGCCAGGCCCGGACCCAGCGGAGGTTACGTCGTTGACGCTTCGGCCACCTTGCCGCCGGTCAACATCACCGCCACTGAGGCCTCGGCCCTAGCCGCCGCGCTGGCGGTCTGCCGGGGCCAGCCCTTCGCTCGACACGGCGCCACGGCCATGACCAAGCTGCTAGCCGTCATGGACAAAAGCACCCGGGCCCAGGCCAGGCGGCTGTCCAACCGAATCTGGATCAACGACACTGGCCAAGCCCTCGACTCGGCCGTACTTGGCCGGATTGAGCAGGCCCTGCAGGAAGGCCGCGTACTCAATTTGAGCTATTTGGACGCGGACCAACAACTCACCTTTCGCCGAGTTGACCCACAGCTGCTGGCCTGTTCGGCTGGAGACTGGTACCTCGTGGCATACTGCCGGCTACGTGGGCAGATCCGCCGGTTCCGGATCGACCGCATCAAACAAGCCACCCTCACCTCTGAAGTCGCTACCGAAATCCCCCTAGACGCCATCGGCCAGCCACCGGCATCAGCACGCCCTGTCACCCGCCAATAAGACTGCAGCTGCCCCAAGGCATACATGCGGTCGGTTGCGCAGACGGTGGGTATTCTGGGCGGCGTGGGACGGCTAGAGGATATGACGCTGGAGCAGCTGTGGCAGTTGTTCCCCATCCAGCTCCGACCGCATAATCCCGCCTACGCCAGCTGGTTCGCTGAGGAGGCCGCCAGTTTGCAGGCCTTACTAGTCGACAGCGCCGAGCGCATTAGCCATATTGGCTCGACCGCAGTGCCAGGCTTGGTGGCCAAACCAATCGTTGACATTCTGCTTGAGTTGGCGCCCGATGCCGAACTCGACGCTACCGTGGCGGCCCTAGTTGGAGAGGGCTGGCTGGTTATGTCCAAGGCCGGTGGCAATGACTTCCGGGTCGATCTAAACAAGGGCTACACGGCGCAAGGGTTCGCCGATCGGGTGTTCCACCTGCATCTGGTTCCACCAGGCGACCACGACGAACTCTACTTCCGTCATTGGCTGCGCCAAAACCCGCCAGCCTGCGCCAAATATGAAGCCCTCAAGCGTGACCTGCTGGCCAGCTTCGAGCACAACCGTGACGCCTACACCGCCGCCAAAACCGATTTCATCAGGTCCATCACCGAACAAGCCCGCCAGTCCGGCCTGCCATAGATCGGTGTCACGCTGACCAGGGTCGGCATAGCAAAACCGCTTGCCGTTACTACTCGACTACTAGCCCCGCCGGGCTCGTGGCGCGACTGAAGAGGATGGGCAGGGGCCACTTTTCGTTATACGATATTGATGTGACGGAAACAGAAACGATCGGCGGCCGGCCGGTCACGGAAAAGCAAATCGCCGAGTGGGCAGCCGAGGCAGAGGCGGGCTACGACGTGGCCGCGCTGAAAAGGCGTGGACGGGGCCGTCCGGGGCGCGGGGCCGAACCATCGCAGGTCGTGGCGCTGCGCCTTACCTTGACGGAGTTGGCCGATCTTGACGGACGGGCCCGGCGTGAAGGAAAAAGCCGTTCGGAAGTCATCCGCGAGGCGCTGGTGGCCTCGGCCACGTGAAGGTTCACGATTCGGCGCTGCGCCACGGGATCGGCGTGGAGGACGCGATCCAAGCGGCTGTCTTTTCATTGTGGGTCGAGGACCTCGACGGGGATAGACCCTCCCGCCAGTTGCGGCTTGGTTTCGACACCCGCGGTCGCCTCCTAGAGACGGTGGTGCTCGTATTTGACAGCGGCAACCAGTTGGTTATTCACGCCATGAAGGCACGACCCCAAATGATCGACCTCCTCCCCTAGTTGCTGTGGAGCCACCCGCTACCAACGACGCGTGAGGTTGTCGCCGTTTGCCGGACAGTTTCCTGTTTCGCTGTGCGGCCAGCGGATGGCAAGGTGACCTCCACAACCCAGGCAACCGGCATCGGGCAGAAACCGGGAAGCGGCCAGCCCCTATTGCCGAATTAGCTCCGCAACTTGGAAAGCCATTTCGAGGGACTGTTGGTGATTGAGCCGGGGGTCAACCAGCGTCTCGTAGCGGCGCGAAAGTCCCTGGTCGTCAATCCTCTCCGAACCGCCTAGAACCTCGGTGACATCA
>Ga0123356_10001542_pt1 | contig 25373 bp, 24 predicted proteins | sample TergutEmb28metaG_2_FD_92546 | JGI IMG/M metagenome (GOLD analysis project Ga0123356, IMG submission 92546) | Embiratermes neotenicus P3 segment gut microbial communities from Petit-Saut dam, French Guiana - Emb289 P3 | ecosystem: Host-associated > Arthropoda: Insects > Digestive system > Gut ...
GTTGCAAGTCCGTACGTGGCGTTGGGACTCTGGGTGGACGGACGTTGCAGCACCGATGGTTTTGCGAGCAGCGGCACGCTGCCGTCGCAGCGCTGCTTCCGGACGGGGGATCTCGTGCGCCAGCGGCCCGATGGGCTCCTCGAGCGCCTCGGTCGCAAGGACAGGCAGATTAAGATCAGGGGTATGCGCGTCGAACTCGACTCCGTGGAAGCCGCCCTTCGCCAGGATCCTTTCGTGCGTGACGTCGGTGCTCTCGCCCGAACGAGCTCTGATGGAGATGCAACCCTCGTCGCATATGTGAGCGCTCGCGAAAACGCCCCCGTCGGTCTGCTCGAGGAACTCAAGACGCTGATACGTTCGCTGGCGCCGCCGCTGCGACCAGGACGTCTGTATCTGACCGATGAGATTCCCCGGCTGCCCAGTTCCAAGCTGAACGTGCGCGCACTCATGGCGCTCGATCAGGCCAACCTCGACAAGGAACAGCATGCGCTGCTCGCTGCCGCCGGTGCTGCGGCGGCAGACGATTGCTTCGCGCGGACAGTGGCGCAAGCATGGCAAAGAGTATTGCTCACTCCCGTTGGCGGTCCTGATGCCGATTTCTTCGAAGCCGGGGGCGATTCCCTCAAGGCGCTCGCCTTTGTGATGGAGCTGGAGCGGGCCCTGGGCCTGGAACTGCCGTTGAGCCTGATCAGTGAGACGCAAACGTTCTCGGGATTGTGCGCGGCATTGAGAGGGCGGCAGGAGACCTGCTATGTCCCGCTCGTACTCCTCAAGGCGGGTGAGGACCCATCCCCCGTATTCTTCATTCACGGCCTCGGCGGGAATGTTGCGGAACTGTTTCCGATTGCCCGAAGCATGGCTTACCCCGGGCGCGTCTTCGGCATTCAGGCACGCGGTCTTGCGCGGCAGCAGATCCCGCACACTACGGTCGAGGCGATGGCAGTTGAGTACCTGAGAGAAATCAAGGCGCGGCAACCGCGGGGTCCCTACTACCTCTGTGGGTACTCCTTCGGTGGTCTCGTGGCCTTCGACATGGCACGGCGACTCTGGGAGTCAGGTGATGAAATCGGCCTGCTGGGCCTCTTCGACACAATGCCCAGCTCTCTGAGTTGGCCATTCCATGTCTGGCTGGCGGTAATCCGCCGGCGGCTGGCTCGGTTTGCGCGTGCCGCAATCGGTGCGCCCCTCTGGGCTTGGCCAGCGGCGGCTATGGAAGCGGGCAACCGTGTCCGCGTGAAGCTGCGAGACCACCTGACACAGAGACGACCGGACGATCCTCCGCTCCCGGGGTTCCTGAAGTCCGCACCTGCCAGCATTCTGAAGGTCGCGGCGAGCGCCCTTGTAGCTTCGGCGAGGTATCGGCCTGGATTCTATCCGGGGGACCTGAAGCTGTTCATCCCAACGGAGCGTGATGCTTCGCTTCCCTCTCCCGGCGACATCTGGCAGAGACATGCGCGCACGCTGTCAATCGTGCACACCGCCGGCAGCCATTTGACGATGCTGTCCACCTCCAATGCCGAATCCACGGCCGCATCGTTGATGCACTATCTGCGCGGGGCATCGTAGAGGGGCGGTCTAAATCCGTTTTATTGTCGCCAACCAGGCCGGTGCGCCATGGTCGTGGAATCTTGTGTCAAGCCGCTCCGGTTCGATGGCGGCGACATTCCACCCATTGCCGGGATGGAATGCCGCTCTCAGCTCTTCCTGACTCACGGGGTGCGGGCCAGAATCCGCACCCTCGTCACTGAAGCACAAGACATACAGGGTAGAAGCGCGCTCGGTCACCGCCGCCATACTCGCCACGTATCGCGGTCGCTCGTCGCCGTCTAAGGTGTGGAACAGTCCGCAGTCCAGCACGGTGTCGAACTTGCGCCCCAAACGCGCCAGCTGGAACGCGTCAGCCGCAGCGAACTCAACCTCGATCCCGCGGTCGTCGGCCTTCGCCCGGGCGATCGCGAGTGCCGTCCCAGCCACGTCAACGCCGAGAACCGACAATCCCAGCGAGGCGAGGTGAAGAGCGTTCTCGCCGGTCCCGCAGCCTGCATCGAGCACCGCTCCGGCGAATCCGCCCGCAGATGCCAAGCGCACTATGGCCGGCTGCGCCCGGCCAATATCCCAGGGCGCAGGGCCTTCGTGGTAGGAGGCATCCCAGGATCGTCCCGACAGCCGTTCGTGGCTGGTTGGTTGGCGGCGGGTGGACGCGGATGCGCGCTTGGGCCGGCGGACCGCTCTGATCTTGCCGCTGCGACCGCCGCCACAGAGGAACCGATCGGCGCCGTCGGACTCGAGTCCTGAGACGCCGACCCCGGGGGGCATTTCCAGGATCTGAAGGACAGCTCCGGTTCGCGGTTCGACCTGGCGCAGATCACTCTTGTCGCCTTCCAGGGTACCGTACCAGAGCTCGCCGTCAACCCAGGTGACCCCTGTGACGAAGCGCTTCGACTCGATGGTGCGAAGAACCTCTCCCGTCCGCGGATCGATCTGATGAATCCTGCGCTCCCGATACTGCCCCACCCAGAGCGTCCCTTCGTGCCACGCGAGTCCGGAGTCGGCGCCACCACCGGGGGCGGGAATCGTAGCGAGCACCCTGCCGGTGTTCGGATCAATCTTCTGGATTCGATCCTCGGCGATCTGATACAGGTATTGACCGTCGAAGGCCGTCCCGGCATGCGCAGCGACATCGATCGAGCGCAGCATTTCCCCGCTCTTCGGATCGAGCGCCTGCAGCTTGTCTCCCGCGGCGAACCAGACCTGCTGACCGTCACAGGTGACACCGCGCACGTGTTCGACGCCCGGGAAGGGTCCGTACTCACGGACCAGCTCGGCCGGTGCCCGCTTCATAGACCGTCTCCTGAGAAACCCGCGACTTCACTTGCGGGTTGTTTACGGCGTCATCCTGATTCTAGTCGCCGGGCAGAGGCGCGGGGAGCAGTAAAGTCGTCGTTAAACCGGGAAAGGGCGGGGTCATCCAGCGGCGCGCTCGCCCGCGACCCAGCGCCTGCACCTTACCGGTTGCCGCGAGCGACTCGAGTGCCCGCTGCACGGTGCGGGCGCTGGCACCGAGCGCAAGCGCCAGGGCCGAGCTCGACCACGACTCGCCGTCGGCAAGCAAGGCGAGCACGGGCGCGTGCGCGTCTTCGACGGGCCGCGCAAGCACCACGATTTCCCGTGCGCGGCGCGGCAAGATGGCGAACCCTCGCCTGGTTGCGACGACGTCTGCCAGCGTTTGCAGCGCTCTGCGCAGACGTCCGACTTCGACCCGCAGCCGCACGCGATACGTCTCATCGGCACGGTTCGCGCGGAATGCCCGCGCGACGAGAGTTTCCCGCGGCACGTCTGCCGGCCACGCCTCGGCGAGCAGCCTTGCGAGCGTGAATAACACCGGACGCCTGGCGAGCTCGATCGCCGTGCCTGCCTCACGGACGCTGAAACGGCAAGCGTCTATGACGAGCGTTCTCGAGGACAGCAGCGCTTCTACTTCCTCGAGCCGCAGGTCGCGCTCCGTGCCCCGCGCGATAAGCCGCGCGGCGGGTGCGGTCAGAGCGAGGGACGCGGTCTCGACTTCGGCCAGCAACGCAGGGATTCGCGCCTGGTGCGCGGCCCGTGCCGCGCGGGCGAGCGCGCTGCGCGCCGACTTTGCCAGCACCCGTCGCACTGCGATCCCGGCGATGACCAGCTCATGCGCAGCCCTCAGAGCTGGCGGCAGCGCGTCCGGGTCGAGCTGGCCGAGAGCACGCTCGGCCTCATCGAGACGACCGATCAGGAGCAGGCGCCGGATCTCGAGATGCCGCGCATGGGTTGCGTTCACGTGGTCACCGTGCTCTTCGAGTGTCACTCGCGCCGCGCTGAGTGCCTTCGACGGCCAGCTCAGGTCCCGGACGGCGAGCGCGATCTCGGCCTCGGCGACCGTGCACCTCGCGCGGGAGAGTGCCTCCCGCGGGCCGTAGGCGCGCGCCGCCCGGCGCAGGAGCGCTCTCGCCCGGCCGAGATCGCCGAGCTGCGCCATTGCCGTGCCACGAAGCGCGAGAGCGGGCGGGTCTTCGCGGAGCGCGATGCGTTTCAGTGCGCCAATCGGGTCACCGACCGCCAGTGCGCGCGCGGCGGCCGTGATCAGCGAGTCCACCGAAATCCCGTCACACTTGTCACTCCCGCCCCTCAGCACGCGGCGTCTAATCTAGCTCATCACCAATCCCTGCCAGGAGACGAGCGATGACGCACAGAACCGGGACACGCAAGGAATGGCTGACCGAGCGGCTCGAGCTGCTCGAGGCAGAGAAGGAGCTCACGCGGCGCAGCGATGAACTGGCGCAGCGGCGGCGGGGGTTGCCCTGGGTCCGTGTCGACAAGGACTATCGGTTCGACACCGATGAAGGGAACGCCTCGCTGGCGGAGCTTTTCCGGGGACGTTCACAGCTGCTGGTGTACCACTTCATGTTCGGGCCCGACTACAGCGCCGGCTGCCCGTCCTGCTCGATGATCGCCGACGGCTTCAACGGGTTCGCCGTGCACCTGGCCAACCACGATGTGATGCTGTGGGCGGTGTCGCGGGCGCCGCTCGCGAAGCTGCAGTCCTACAAGCGGCGGATGGGATGGACATTTCCGTGGGCGTCCTCGTTCAGGAGCGACTTCAACTCCGACTTCAGCGTTGCGTTCACGGAGGAAGAGCAGCGTGCGGGTGACATCGAATACAACTACCGGCGCGGCGGCCACGCGATGGATGCCCAGAGTGTGCCCGAGCCCGTGCGTCAGTTCGCCGCCATGTGCGGAACGGATGCGCTCACCTACAGGCGCGATCTGCCGGGTATGAGCGCGTTCGTACTGAAGGACGAAGCCGTCTATCACACTTACGCTACCTATGCGCGCGGCCTCGATGGCCTCTGGGGCGCGTACCAGTGGCTCGACCGTGCACCCCTGGGCCGCAACGAGGCGGGCCTCTGGTGGCGGCGACACGACGAGTACTGAGGAGCCTGCCCATGTGCCCCTTGTGTATCACGACAGCGGCGCTGTCGGCTGCCGGCGCTGCCTCCGGCGCGGGCGTGCTCGCCGCAGCAGCGAGCAAATGGCGAACTGTGCAGCGGTGGTTTTGCCGTCGTTGGCGAGGATGAACCCTGAGACGGGCGGAGGCAGGCGGGCTCCGCCCTGTGCGTTGCGGAACCGCTCACGCGGGGGCTTTTTTCAGGGCGAAGAACAACTGCCGGTGCTTGCCTGCCCGCACGATGCTCGCCGATTGAAGCGCGACCAGGATATAGAGAACATTGAGAGCCGCGAGCGTCGTCGGGATGTATCGCGTGCGTCGTGCTGCGGCGACGACATCTTTCGCCGTCACCCCTCGCGTTCCACCCATGCGATGCTGCACGTAATCGACGGCGTCCGTGTCGATTACATTGAAGTAGCCGGAGCCACGCCGCGCCTTCGAGAGCGCAAAAGAGAGTACGAAGAAATAGCCCTGAGCCTCGAACACGTGGTATGTCTGACGGACCGCCTTCACCCGGCCACGGTATTTGAGTCCGCGCTGAAGCGTTCGGATGTTCATAGCCCCCCCGGTCTGGCTGGCGGATCGTCGCCGGCCTGAGCTGACTCTACTCTAACCGGGTAGCATTTCGGGTCACCTCAAACGGGAACCGTGGGGCCGGCCCGAGGATTCTGTCGTCAGTGTCATGAAACTCAACCTTACCTTGCTCCTCCTGCTGGCTCTTGCCGCCTGCGCCTCGGGCCCGCGCTCCACCGATCGGGCGCCCGACGCGGCCGCTTTCTTCCGTGTCAATCCTGTGCGCCCGGTCGCGGAGCTGCTGCCGATCGCCCTGGCCTCGAAGCCGCCTGCGGAGAGCGGCGACTTCAGGCCCGCGGATCTCGTCGAGCTGACTACCGTCGATCCAACGATCAGGCTCGACATTCGCTACGCGACGACCAGCAACTTCCTCGGCACCCCGCTCTACAGCGAGGCGCGTGCCTTCATGCAGCGGCCGGCGGCAGAAGCGCTGGTGCGCGTGCAGCAATCCCTGGCGCTGAAGGGTTACGGTCTTCTGGTGCACGACGCCTACCGGCCGTGGTACGTGACGAAGATATTCTGGGACGCCATGCCGCCGGAGCTGCACGAGTTCGTCGCCGATCCTGCCGAAGGGTCGCGTCACAATCGCGGTTGCGCCGTAGACCTGACGCTCTACGACCTGAGAACGGGTCGCGCGGTGAGCATGCCGAGTCTCTACGACGAGGCAACGGAACGGGCCTATGCAAACTACGCCGGCGGAACCGCAGAGCAGCGCCGCTTGCGCGATCTCCTGCGGAAGCATATGGAGGCCGAGGGCTTTTCGGTTTACGAATTCGAGTGGTGGCACTTCGATTATCGCGACTGGAAGGCGTACGCAATTCAGAACGTGCGCTTTGAAGATCTCCGATAATTCGAGGAGCGCGCAGCTTCGGACGGCAGAGACAACCTGGATTGGAGAGTGCGCCGCGGCGCATGCCGTAACCAAAGGCCAAGGGTGAGCGAATCCTGATTAGTGCAGTTCGACTCTTGAACGAGCGGGCTTTCCAAGGAGCGTGGGGATGTCCATATTGAAGACACAGCCTCCCCTGGCGATGAGCATTTTCAGGTTCCAGCAGCTGATATCGAGCCGGAATCTGTCTCGCTGGGCACCGATTCCGCTGAGACTGATCGTGGGCTACGGTTTCCTCGCGCACGGTCTCGCCAAGTTGGAGAAGGGACCGGAGCGCTTCGTAGACATTGTCCACGCTATTGGCACGCCCGCGCCGCGCTTCATGGCCTGGCTGACCATTCTGGTAGAGCTGTTCGGTGGGGTCGCCGTACTGCTCGGCGCGTTCGTTCCCTGGGTGAGCGTTCCGATGGCAGCCGTCCTGCTGGTGGCTATTTTCACGGTGCATCTGCCTTTCGGTTTCACGTCGATCAAGCTGCTGGCCGTGACTGCAGATGGACCGATCTTCGGGCCGCCGGGGTATGAGACCGATCTGCTCTATCTGGCTTGCCTGGCGACCCTCCTCCTCGGGGGTTCCGGACCGCTCTCCGTCGACAGCTGGATTGCAGCCTCCCGCTTGCGCGGTGTCTCAAAGTCGGCGGGGTAGTTCTCCGTCACTGGGGAACTCCGATGGCCCAATCCTCTCCTAACACCGGGCCGCTTGCTCGCTAATCGACGGCGCTCTCAGACACAAGCAGCGGCTGGCGCCCGAAGCCTAACCCCAACGACGGTCCTGCGGCGTCAACATGCCTCAGTCAACGCAGCACTTACAACACCAACTGTTGCCTTACACACACACGAGTGCCGATAGCCGGATTTGATATATTAGATCTTGTATATCAGTCAGACGGATGCCTCCCGCGCGCGTTAGCACGTTAAAACATAGGCTTGCAAGTTAACATATCTTAATCTGAACTGTAATTTGATCGTCACAATCTGCCATTAGGGTGCGCCCCTCCCATCCCGTCGGCTTAAGCCGACCGAGATGTACCTTTTTTACGACACGGACGCACGCTCATGCAGATTCGCAATGCCCCCATCCGCCCCATCCATTTGGCCGTGATCGCGGCTCTCGCGGCCTCGCTGGCGGCCCCGCTGGCGTACGCCGATGGCGCCGACGCCGACTCGGCTGGCGGTGACCGGAACCCCACCGTCGTTGTGCAGGGACAGGCCGAGGTCGAGTCGGCCATCACCCAGACTCCGACCCTGACGCCGCTCGATGCCACCCAGCCGACGGTGGATTTCAGCCGGGACTTCATCAGGAACAACACGCCGCTGACGAGCAACTACACCGAGATCGTCGGGCTGGCGCCCAGCGTGCAGTCAGTGACGCCCAACGGCCCGGGGCTCGCGGAGAACCAGATCCTCAGCATCCGCGGCTTTATCGACGGCTACTACGACGTCACCTTCGACGGCATCCCTTTCCAGGACTCCAACGACTTCACCCATCACTCCACCTCGTACTTCATGGCCCATTCGCTGGGCGGGGTGAACGTGAACTATGGTCCGGGCACCGCTGCCACCATCGGCAACGCCACCTTCTGCTGCAGCATCGACAACCTCTCCAAGGATCCGCTGGAGGTCGCGACGCTCACGCCCTATGCGAGCTTCGGCAGCTGGCACACGCGGGTGTTCGGCGCCGAGCTCGATACCGGCAAGCTGGCCAATCTAGGCGGCGCGGCCGGGTACATCGATGCGGCGAGCTCCTCGACCGATGGCCAACTCACCAACATGGGCCAGGATCGCAAGAACATCTTCGCCAAGTTCGCGGCTCCCGTGGCCCCGAATACGGTGCTCACGCTCGTCGGCATGTACAACCAGGTCCATCAGTACATTTCCCTCGGCGCAACGGCGGCACAAATCGCCCAGTACGGTCCCAACTGGGGCCTGTCCAGTGACCCGAACAACCAGGCCTACTACGGCTACAACTTCGACGACATCCACACCGACTTCGAGTACGTGGGACTGCAGTCGAGCCTGGGCAACTGGACCCTGGACAACAAACTCTACACTTACGCCTATTACCACACGGGCCACAATGGCACCGACCCGAACGGCGAGACCCCGAACGGCACCTACTGGGGCGCCGATAACGTCCCCGGCCAGCTGCTGACCAACAATTACCGCTCCTGGGGCGACACGTTCAACGTGAAGTACACCCTCGGCTTCGCCGACCTGAAGGCCGGAATCTGGGCGGATCGCCAGTCCAACGAGCGCTCACTGCCGGAGGTGGACATGACCCTCGGCGGCTATACCCTGAACCCGAACGGCGCCAACTGGCTCACCAACGGCGGATCGTCGACCTACCCGAAGGACGGTGGGGTCGGCGCGAGTGGGCCCTGCGCCGCCAGCTCCATGCCGGCGACCCCGGGCTCGCCCATTGCCCAGCCCACCGCCGCGGAGCTACAAGGTGCCTTCACCTGCAATGGCGGGCGTCTCCTCTCACAGACGCTCACAACGCTGCAGCCCTACTTCATGGTGGACCTGCACGTCCTGCCCGGGCTGACGCTCTCCCCCGGCGTGCGCTATGACCACTTCCAGCGCGACGTGAACGCCACCGTGGACGTCAAGTCCGCGCTGCCCGAGAGCTACAAGAACACCTACTCAGCGGCCCTGCCCTCTTTGCTGGCGCACTACTCCATCACCAACGACTGGGCCGCATACGCCCAGGCCGCGAAGGGCTTCATGGCGCCCAACGAGAACTTCTTCAACCGTGGCCCCAACACGACGCCGGGCTCGACCAACCTCCAGCCGCAGGAGACCTGGAGCTACCAGACCGGTACAACCTGGCAGAGCCCGCGGCTCACTGCATCGGCGGATGTCTACTACATCCACTTCTCCAACGAGATCCTGTCCGAGAAGTTCGGCCCCGACACCATCTTCTACAACGCCGGCGGCACGAACTACAAGGGCGTGGAGGCGAACGCGACCTACTACGTGGGCAAGGGATTGAGCCTGTATGCCAACGGCTCCGTCAACCGCGCCAAGGTCATCAATAACGCCCAGACGAACTGCGTCACGGGCAACTGCACCGGCGGACTGTGGGTGCCGAACGCGCCGAATGCCACCCTGGCGTACGGAGCGATCTACAATCAGAATGGCATCTATGCGTCGCTGATCGACAAGTACGTAGGCCGCACGTACGGCGACGCTGGCGAGACCCAGCCCATCGGCTCCTACAGTGTCCTGAATGGCGCCTTGGGCTACACGTTCGGGGAAGGCCGGCTCAAGGGCGCCTCGATCAAGGCGAACGTCGGCAACATCTTGAACAAGACGCCCGTCATCGCGCTCGCCGGATACACGGCTTGGGCCGGTACGCCGCTGTACTGGACCATGCCGGAGCGCAACTTCAACGTCTCGCTGGAAGTGCCGATCAAATAGGCCCTAAAGGGGCGGGGCGCGGGTGGACCCGCGCTTCGCCCTCGGCCATTGGCCTATGTCGTATTGTCATCGCGATCATTGTAGCTTTCCGTTGTGCCCGCGCAGAGCAAGGGGCTGCACAGCATGATGCGCGGGGCTGAGCTGATGCGCGGGACGGCGTTTGCGAGAGCGTCCAGGTTGCTATCCGCCTTCCTTGCTCTTTACCTGTCCGTGACCGGTCCCGCCGCCCTTGCGGCGAGTGTCAACGAGCCGCCGCGATTCGACGTGCCAGCGTCGAACCCGGCTGATGCGCTGACCTTTGTGGTGTACGCCGACACGCGCTTCACTCGCAATGACAAGGTCGTCAATTCGATCGCGCGCCGCGCCCTGGTAGCGAGAATCGCGCTCGAGCGCCCCGCGGCAATCCTGATCGGCGGAGATCTGGTTAACCAGGGCGGCGACAGGCAAGACTACGAGGTGTACCGGGGCGAGACGAGGAGCTGGACGGACGAGAAGATCCCGGTGTTTCCCGTGCTTGGCAACCACGAACTCAAAGGCTGCGATGCCGGCGTCGACCCGTGCCTCGAGAACTGGTGGAACACGTTCGGCGCCCTGCGCCCATACCGCTGGTACTCCGTGACCATAGGGTCAACCATCAGGGCACTGATTCTGGATTCCGATTCCGCACTCAAACACGGGAGCGAACAGCGCGCCTGGTTAGAACGGCAGATCGCCGCCGCCAACAGCGAGCAGAACGTCAAATTCATACTCATCATGCTGCACTACCCGCCAGTGCGGGAGCCCCTCTATCCTTCGAAGCGCGACGAGAAGGAAGTCGAGCGCTACCTGTCGTGGCGCGCAAAGTCGCTGCACGCTCAGGTGGTCGTCGTGGGCAGCCACCTGCACAATTACGAGCGGTACAGGAAGGGCGGCGTCACCTACCTGGTCAGCGGCGGCGGGGGCGCCCCGCCGGAGCCCGCCGCGCGACTCTTTGGGGAGCAATCCAGGCTGCACACCTCGGTCAATTACCACTTCATCCGCTTCATCCTGGATCGCGGGCAGCTGCGTGCAACCATGGTGCGTTTCGATGCCACGGAACGGGGTGACGCTGCGTGGTCCGAGCCGGATCACTTCGAGATCAGAGCGAAACCCGCTGAGGTCCTGGCGGCAGGCAACGATACAATGCGCAGCTCAACTCGCAGTTGGTAAAGGCCATCAGGGCGGCGCCCGCGCTGACGCCGCGGTCGCTGCCGGCCTAAAAGGCGGAACGAGCAGCAGCGAGATTCGACGCGGCGAGGCCGCCATTCACGCGGTCAATCGTCGACCTGCCGACTCTTGACATGCAAGGTACGGCTTGCCTATCATTCAAGCAAGTTGCTACTTGCATATCGCACATGGCAGAGCGCCACGACACCGACGTGCTGTTCAAGGCCCTGGCCGATCCCAGCCGGCGCAAGCTTCTGGATCTGCTGCACGCGCACGACGGCCGCACGCTGAACGAGCTGTGCGAACACCTGGACATCACGCGGCAGGGCGTCACGCAGCACTTGGACGTGCTCGAGGCGGCCAACCTGGTCGCCAGCGTGCGGCGCGGCCGCGAAAAGCTGCACTTCCTCAATCCAGTACCGCTGCAGGAGATCTACGAGCGCTGGATTGCCAAGTTTGAGAAGCCGCGCCTCAAGGCGCTCGCGGATCTGAAACAACGCCTGGAGAAAGCCCATGGCTAGATCGACCTTTGTGTACGTGACCTACATCCGCACCACGCCGGAGAAACTGTGGTCAGCCCTTACCGACACGAAGTTCATAGAGCAGTACTGGTTCGGCATGCACTGCGAAAGCCAGTGGACGCCGGGAGCCCCGTGGAAGTTGGTGTCCGGCGACGGCCAGATCTACGACAGCGGCGAGATCGTCGCAGCCGAACCGCCGCGGCGCCTGGTGATCCGCTGGCGGCACCACAACAAGCCCGAGATCGCAGCCGAAGGCGACTCGCTCTGCACGATGGAGCTGGAACCCACTGGAACCGCGGTCAGGCTCTCCATCACCCACGCCATCGAGCGCGAACCCTCCAAATTCATCGAGGCGGTGTCCGGGGGCTGGCCGAAGGTCATCTCCAACCTCAAGTCCCTGCTGGAGACCGGCTCCATCGCTCTGCAGGATCCCTACCCGACGGGCAATCCGTACGGCCGCCGCTGACACTGCAGCTAGAGCAAGCCTTGAGCTACTGGACCTTGTCTGGCTCGGCAGTGCCGATGTCCACGCGTTCGGGCGCCAGCAGGCGAAGCTGCCCGTCTCGCCCGGTCGCCAGGGTGTGAATATAAAAATGCGCTGGCGTGCAATCGGGTCCTTCCAGCACCGGCGAGGGCGCGGAGACGATCTTCAGACCGCCGCACGCGCCGATCCAGTCGATATGGCGGTGGCCGTGCATGACGACCGTGCGGGCAGCGAATGGCGCCAGCTTGCGGACGAACCAGCTGCCGTTGACGAGAGCAGTGCCGACCCGTTCGGAGAACTCTACGTCCGGCATGGGGTATTCGATGAGGTGGTGGTGCAGAGCAATGATCCAGCACGCCTGTGGGTACGCGGCCAGCGCCGCAGCAAGACGACGTGATCTTTGGATTGAAATCATACCGAGCGCGTTGGTGAAGGAGAAATGCGTCTCGGCATTTGAGTTGAGAAGGGCGATGCCGAGGCCCTCCTCCGTCTCGGGCAGCAGGATCATCGGAAAGTGATCATCGAAGACGCCGCGGAGCCGGGCGGCACGCCGCACACCGCCACTTTCCATGAAAGCCGCGATGCTGCTTCGTTGCAGCGCCAGCGCCTCGTTGAGCGTGCCCGCAATTTGCCCGGAGACCGGAGCGACCACGTGCACGCGATTTCCCTGCACGGCGGCGATCGCCGACAGCGTGCGCATCTGCCGCAGCCGCTTGCCGATGCTGAGGGGAAGATCGAGCCGGGCCGGATTGGCGCGGTCCACGACGTTCAAGTCGTGGTTACCCGGAACCACTACCATGCGCGCGGCAAGGACCGGATGACGACTCACCACGTCCAGGAATTCCGCCCACTCCGTCGCGAGACCCGCATCCGTCAGATCGCCGCAGACGAGCAGGACGTCGAGCGGTTGAGCGCGATGAATGGCCTCGAGGCGTGTCATGACGCGCTCCACTCGATCGTTGCCACGCGGACCCCCACGGCCACTCTCGATGCGAAATCCGTATCGTTCGCCGACCACATGGAGGTCTGACAGGTGAGCAATGCGCCATCTGCGACCGTCCGCTGGCGCAGGGTCGAATGCGGCGAGCTCTACCGGTTGCGCCATGCTGGCATCCGCGAGACCCCAGATGAGTGCCGCGATGGCCGTATAGCCAGCGACCAGCACCACGGCGTTGGCGAGCGTTGGGATAACGAGGTGGTGTGGTGATACGAGGTCGGTCACCGTACCCATCCAGCGCGAGGCTGGCCAAACGAGAACGGCGATCAGGACCGCGCATCCGCATACGATGATGCCGGCGACGGCGGAGCTTGCCGCACGCACGCGCGCTCGCCTGGCGGAGGTGGCCGAGGGACTGAGCGTGCGCTCCGCAAGGTGTCGCAACGTCTCGCGGCAGAACGCATACCCCGGCTCGACGGCCATGGCATTGAGCGACCAGAACTGGACTTCTGCAAGCCGCAACAGCGGCCGCCATCCGATCGTTGCCAGTGAGATGAGCGCGATTGCCATCAGCGCGGCGCCGATCTCCGTTAGTCGCAACAGGTGTGTCGAAATCTCGGTGAGCCACGCGGTCACCAACAGCGGCCCGATGCCCAGCAGCACGGCGGGCAACAGCAACAACACGGTCCCGGCGAACAGCAGCTTCGGCAGGCTCACTTCGACGAGCAGAGTCCCGGCAATCGAAACGAGCGACCTTCGCTTGGTACTCGCGATGTCGTCGCCTGCGTCGCCCCAGCGCGGGTCGACCAGCGGATCGGGTTCTGGCCCTGCGACCTCGCCCGCCTCGCGGGACAGGGTCGCCCTCACCTCAGGACCACGTTCCAGGACCGATCGCTCATGACCCTGTTGATCAGACACTGCGGTCACTGCCGCAGTCTATACGCCTGGGGGCTCCATTCCAGATTGCGCGCGTCACGCTGAGGGCTGCGCTTGGCCGGTGCAGGTCCTTACGCACGCTCAGCCACGTCCTCCTCACCGGCAGACGAGAATTTACCGATAGCGGTACAGTCTCACTCGTTGTATCTGAAACCGACCGGGCGCGAGACGCAGGTGTCTGCCCTGATGAGTTTGATCGCCGTTCAGCAGTCGGCCGGGCACCCACTTGCCGCCGGCATCGAACGAGCCCTCCCACACGTTGTCGATGCCTGCCTGCGCTATGGCGTCGTCGGCGGGCTCGAACGTTACGATCATTCCTTGACCTGCCACGATATAGTCTTCAGGCCCCGCCTCGATGATCATGCCGCCGTGGCTGGCCGTGTTCTGCTGCGCGCGCGGACTCTGCGTATCAATGAAGGACACCGTGAATTTGAAGGCGCCGATGGTCTCGGTGACGGGAGCGTCCTGAACGGTTCCATCCTCGAGCACGCGCGGTCGAAAGCCGGACATACGGCCGAGCCCCTGACTGGCCAGAATGAACGGCGTCAGCTGCTCGAGCGTGTCGTAGGCGGCCGCCAGCTGACCTCTGAGCTGGTCGTCCACGGATTCGATCGAGAAGGGTGAGAAGCCCAGAGCGTCGAGCTTGCCAAAGGCATAGAACGCGTTTGCCGGCACGTCCTGCTGGCCCGCGCGGCCTGCTTCCGGCACGAACAGGGGATCGTTCCCGTGATGATAGCGCGAGGCCGGCTCGATGAAGTCGCGGAAGTAGATGTCCGGAGCGATGATGTCGATGCTGGGGGCCCCGGCCTTCCAAACATCGATCAGGTGCGGCACGGGGCCGCCGCTTGGATACTCCCCGGGTCGGGCATTGGGCCGGTTGAGCGCCGCATTGACGTACATCGGCAGCGCATAAGCCGACTTGCCCGCGGCCGCGACCGCTTCCGTGAAGCGCGCATAGTGCCAGGCCGTGAAGATCTCGGCCGCGGCATCACCTTCTCCGAAGAGTTGCGTCCAGTTGCCGCTGCGCTTCGCGCCGTTCCGCTGCCAGACCCGGCGGACATAGGAATCCCCGCCCGTGTCGAGGGCCAGCATCCGCACGAGCTCATCCGGTACGCGATCATGGAATCTTCGCTCCGCCTCGGGAGCGTGGTCGCGTGGCACAGGCAGCATGCCCATTTCGTTCTCCACCTGCACCATCAGCACGGTGTTCTGCGTTTGATCCGTCGCTCGGATGTGGGCCATGAGTGCGGTAAAGGCTCGTACATCGGCATCCCGGATCGCGGGATTGAGCGCCGAGAGGATGTCCAGGCTCCGGCCGTCCGGCAGCTGCGCGCGTGGAAATCTGCTCTGATCGCGCTTCACCCAGGCCGGCACGTAGGTGGACATGCTGTTCTTCCAGGTGCCAAACCAGAGCAGCACGAGATGCAGATGCTGGGCGCGGGCTGCCGTGAGCAGCGTGTCGACGGAGCTCCAGTTGAACTGACCCTCGCGCGGCTCGATCAGCTCCCAGGAAACCGGGGCGAGGATGGTATTGAGATGCATCTGTTTCAGGCGCGGCCAGTGCCGCGCCATGTACGCCGCGCTCGAGGCGCTCGAGTTGCCGAGCTCGCCGCCGAGAACCAGCAGCGGGTGGCCGTGCACGAGCAGTCGCACCGCCGCGCCCTGCCTTTGCAGGCGCGGCGGCGCAGAATATGCAGGGGTGCATGCCAGCAGGACTGCGCCGCACAGCGCGAGGCCGCGGCGAATGCGCTCCATTTCTTCAGCCCTTGATCGCGTTTGTGGTCGGGGATTCTACCTCGCGACCACGAAGTGGGTGGTCAAGCTTCTCGAGAGCATCAACAGCGAGTCCCCGAAAAAGTCCAAGCGCACCTGAAGGCGAGCCGGCAGCATGCGCGCGTCTCGCCGCAGTTTCATCCTTCGCGGGTTATGCGCGTCGCCGCTCTGCTGTGCACTGGCGGCGGCATGGGCCCGGGTGCTGCCCACCAACCTGATGCCGCTTGTCTCGGCCGGCTATCGGCCCACAGAGCCAGAGGAGCGCGGCCTGTGGCGGCGCTGCGATGCCCTCGAGCGAGAGCTCGCAACTTCGAAACTCCTGCTCGATGACTCGGGGCTGAAGAGTTACATCGGCGGCGTCATGCAGCGCCTGCTCGGCGACCAGGCGGCGCAGCTGCGCAGATACCCGGTACGCAGCCCGGAATTCAACGCGGCGATGGCTCCGAATGGCATGATGATCGTCCAGACCGGCTTGTTGGTGCGCATGCGTAACGAGGCGCAGCTCGCCGCAGTTCTCGGTCACGAACGCGTGGGGCACCCTGGATGTGACAGGGGGCATATTGATTGGCGCGAATTTCAGCACGGCGACACTCGCCGCACCGACGGCAATCAATGGATCGCATCTCAAAGGGCGCGGCTGGACGATCGATCTGGCACCCGGCTGGTCGGTGGTTCCCGCGGCCAAGCGCGGCAGCTACGTCCTGCGGCGGTAAGCCGAACGCGACCTGCAGGTGAAGGAGGGATTTCCGAAGTAAATTGCAAAAATCCACGCCGAGGCGGCCAACACCAGACTCAGAACGAGCTCTGACCATTGATGTTCTGGCGGCGTAGCCCATTTCGGCCGGGGCTGCGCGAAAAAACTCGGCACCCAGACCAGCAGGCCAAACAAGCTCATCATGATTGCTTCGAGGGTTGCCGCCAGACGGGGGACTATCCCGACGATGATGGCAACTCCCGCGGCGACGTGACCAAGTCCCGTGAAGTAAGCGAATGCCAGGCGACTCGGCAGCCAGGCTGGCACCATACTGGCGGTGTAGTCGGCGTAGACAAAGTGAGACCATCCGTAGAAGACACAGGTGAGGCCAAACAAAACTTGTGCAGCGCGCAGGCTGCCCTCGCGGGCGAGTGGCACGCCCGATCCTCGCGCCTGCCGTCGCAACATGGCGCAAAGGACCCATGCAGCGACAAGCGGCGTCAGGGCCAGGAAAAAGGGATACCACGCACCAACGCTGAGCGGTTTGGAGAGGATCTGGGGTACAGAAACCGCAGCCCCGACCGCTTGGTACGCGCCAATCGTCAATACGCTCGCCAACGCCGTGCGCGGGAAACAAAGTCCGGCGCTGGCGGCCAGGATGATCAGGGCAGATCCGTACACCCAGGTTTCGCGCCAGGGAATCCAGGCGAGTGAGGACTGCCCTCCCCACGCGAAATCGCCATACGCGAGGCTCCAGATAGCGAGGCTCGCTGATGCAATGGCGAACAAGCCTTGACCGAGTCCGACGATGCGCATGCCGATTCTGCTCCCTGACAAAAAGCCCCCGAAGTTACAGCGCCATACCCGGGTGCGGACGGTCTTACTGCCGCAATCGACTGCCGACGCGCGGATTCTTGGTCCTCCATTTCTGCACCCGGCGTGACCCAGCCTCACCCAAAACAGCCTCTTGGGCAAGTTTGGGGCGCGGGCAAGTGCTCCCGGGTGCTGGTAGCGCCGGCATAGTCGGCCGCTTTCGGACGGATTCACAGTCGGCCAGAATTGCGCGACAGCGGCCGTTCGGAGAGTCGCATCGTGCAGCGCAAACCTTCGACGATCGATGAATACCTCAAGACCGTCCCGGAGGACCGCCGACGAGCTCTTGAAGACCTCCGCAAGAAGATTCGCTCCCTGGTTCCAGGTGCGGAGGAGTGCATCAGTTATCGGATCCCGGCCTTCCGCCTGAACGGCAAAGTAATCGCGGGTTTCTGCGGGACCTCCAGGGGCTGTTCATATTTCCCGTTCAGCGGGTCAACGCTCAAGGCTCTCGCGCGCGACCTCGGTGGCTACGACCAGACCAAGAGTTCGCTGCATTTCTCGGCCGACAAGCCGCTACCGACGGCGTTGGTGCGCAAGCTGATCAGGGTCCGTATCAATGAGACCAAGGCGTGATCAGGTCCGCGCTATCGCGGCAGCCGACAAGGACGGCCGCCGGCCAGGACACGACATCCGGTGTCTGAGTTCAAGTTGCCAGTCAGCCGACATTCGTACATTGTTGCGCCGGCCGCTCGCGCGGATCATCCTGGTAGCCGGGGGCAGCATGGATCAAGGCACATGAGCCTGGGATGAACCTTCATCTTTTTCTCGGCTACTGCTTCGCCGTTGCGATCCTAGTCCTGATGCCCGGACCGATCGTTACGCTCGTCGTAGCCAATTCGTTAAGCCACGGCAGCCGGTCAGGCCTTGCAACCGTCGCGGGGGCCAGCATTGGCAATGCAATCCTTCTCGGCGCCACCGCGGTCGGCCTGGTCGCGTTCTTCGCACTGCTGAGCGAAATCTTCGAGGTCGTGCGCTGGGTCGGCGCGTTGTATCTGATCTGGCTCGGCGTCAAGGCGTGGCGGGCCCGTAGCGAGCAAGGGCTGGAGATCCGCCCGGCAGCCAAGCGCTGTTCGCGCGCCGTCGTCCTGCAGGGCTTTCTGGTCGCGATCACCAACCCGAAGGCGATTGTCTTTTACATCGCTTTCCTGCCACAGTTCATCGATTCGCGTCTGCCAGCCGGACCGCAGCTGCTGGTGATGATCGGGACGATGATCGTCATGGCTTTGCTCTCCGACAGCGCCTATGCGCTGCTTGCCGGGCGCGCCCGGGGCTGGTTCACAACTCCCGCACGGCGCCGGCTGCAAAGCCGCATCACCGGGACGCTGTTGATCGGCGTCGGCTGCGGCCTGCTCCTCGCGCGACGCGGGGTCTGAGACTCTATGCCGCCGGTGTATGCTGGTGTGGCACTCGCCCGAGCTCGCGCTGCACGAAATTATGTCGAGGAAGCGTGACCATGAGCATCGAACTGCAGAGCAATACACGAGCCATGCGTCGAACCGGCTGGATCCTCAGCGGCATGGTCATCGCGTTTATGATCGCGGACGCGGGCGGGACGCTCCTCGCGATTGAACCCCTCAAGAGGGCGACGCTGGAGGTCGGCTACCCGCTCGATCTGATGTGGCTGATCGGCACGCTGTCGCTCATCTGCCTCGTACTCTACGCGATCCCGGCCACCAGCGTGCTCGGCGCCATTATCCTCACGGGATTTCTGGGAGGCGCGATCACGAGCCATCTTCGAGTGGCGGGAACGCTGACTCCCGAGATGATCGTGAGCCTCATTCTTGGACTGTTGGCGTGGGGCGGGCTATGGCTTCGCGACGCGCGGCTTCGGGTGCTGATCCCCCGCCGCCGCGACGTGCCGGGCTCGGTACTATCGAAAGTTCCGGGCGCGATCTAGCTGTGGCCGCACCCACCATACCCGTCACACACCCCCCGTACGGTCCTCGCAATCTGTGCCGCAGGACGACGCTTCACTTTCGCGCCGAGCGAGCCAGGAACTCACGGACTGTTGCTGCGATCTCGCTAGCGTGCGTTTCGAGAGCGAAATGGCCGGTGTCGAAGAAGCGCACCATAGCCTCTGGTAGGTCGCGTTTGAACGCCTCGGCGCCCGCCGGCAAGAAGAACGGGTCGTTCTTTCCCCATGCCGCCAACAGCGGTGGCTGGTGGACGCGAAAGTAGTTTTGAAAACTCGGATAAAGCGCTACGTTGCTCCGGTAGTCACCGAAGAGGTCGAGCTGCACTTCTGCGACGTCAGGGCGGCTCAAGTAATAGTTGTCGAGCGTGTAGCCGTCTGGAGATACGGCGGCCGCATCCGGTACGCCGTGCGCGTACTGCCAGACCGTGGCTTCCGGCCTGAGGAATGCGCGCAGCGCTTCGCGGTTGGCCGGGGAAGCGTTTTCCCAATAGGCGCGGATCGGATTCCATCCCTCGCTCAGGCCTTCCGCGTAGGCGTTGCCGTTCTGCGAGACGATGGCGGTGACGCGGTCAGGGTGTTTGACGGCAAGTCGAAAACCGGTCGGAGCGCCGTAGTCGAATACGTAGAGCGCATATCGATCGAAGCCGATCACTTCCGTAAAGCGATCGATTGTCTGCGCAATGCGATCGAAGGTGAGACCACGGCCTGGCAGGTCTGACAGACCGAAGCCCGGCAGGTCGGGAGCCACGATGTGATAGCGATCCGCCAGGAGCGGGATGAGATCGCGAAACATGTGGCTGGAGCTGGGAAAGCCGTGCAGCAACAGCAGTTTCGGCGCATCGCTGGGCCCAGCCTGGCGATAGAAAATGCCCGTGTCATCCACGGGGACTTTTTGATAACGGACGGCGCTCATGGGCGTGTTCCTCCTGAAGGTATGACGGGGCATGACATGATCGTGCTATGAAAGGCATGCAGCCGACACCAATGCCTGGCTTCGGTGTGGCTGCTTTTAGCGCGTCGTGACTGCCGCGATTGCCTCGCGAATGATGTCGACCACTACGGTCGGCGCCGTCACGAGGGGCGTGTGATCGACGTTATGTGCGCGCACACGAGCCCGCATGCGTTGTGCCATGAAGCGCTGCGTCTCGGGCAGGATCATGTAGTCCTGTTCGGCGATGAGAAACCACGGCGCCAGGTCGCGCCACCGTGGTCGAGATATGGGAGTGCTGATGCAAGCGGGAGTAATCGGTCGCTGCACGGCCGCTAGCAGAGCCTGCTGTTCGGCGGTGGCGTTGGGCGCGAACGCCTCCGCGAAGGCTGACTCGGGCAGGTAAATGAGTCCGTGGCCGTCGGGTGCCAGTTTTGGCGCCCGCGGGTGCGGCTTCGCTCGATAGAAGACATCAGCCACCGTCTCACCCTGGTCTGGCGCCAGTGCCGTTACGTAGACGAGCGCTTTTACGCGCTCATTACGCGTGGCCGCGATCACGGCGCCCGCGTAGGCGTGAGCGACCAGCACAATTGGTCCCGGCACGCGTTCCAATGTTCGTTCGAGAGCCGCCACGTCGGCATCGAACGAGCTGAGCGGTAGAGGCGCCGCCAATACCCTATGGCCTGCCGCGACCAGGGGACTGATGACTTTGGTCCAGCTCGATCCATCGGCCCAGGCGCCGTGCGCCAGCACCACACTAACATTGTGCGTGTCCATCGCCAGCCTCTCGCGTGATCGCATTTGACCGTAACCTGTAATGCACAAGACAAGAGGTTACGACTAGCCACAGTAACCTGTCAAGAGCTATTGTCGTGGTTACGACATGATTACATTGCTCGAGATCCGCCATGCAGCACTCCCCGGCAATCTTCATCGGCGACGCCCAGGCTCTGGACTTCCTCAATTCGGTAGCGACCCCCGTCGATGTCTCCGTCGATTGGCTGGAAGATGGCGAGGGCCTGCTGAGCTGGTTGCAGCAAGCGCAGTTCGTGTCCACACCGATACTCGCACGCATGCGATCGCGATCCTCGCCGGGCGAGCTGAACAAAGTGGCCAGACAGGCACGGAATCTGCGCGAGTGGTTTCGCGGTTTCGTGCAAGAACATAGGGGGCGTCCCCTGAGCGGGCATGATCTGAAGCGATTGGCACCGCTCAATCGTCTGCTGGAGCGCGATGAGACTTACACGCAAATTGCGCCAGCGACCGGCCACGGCCGCAGCGCGCTGGAACCTCGAGTCATGCGCAAGTGGCACTCGCCCGAAGCGCTACTGTTCCCTATCGCCGAAGCTTTGGCGCTCTTTGTGTGTGCCGAGGATTTCACTTACGTCAAGGCGTGCGAAGGACCAGTTTGTACGCTGTTGTTCGCGGATCACAGCCGCAGGCGGGCGAGGCGCTGGTGCAGCATGGCAATGTGTGGGAATCGTGCCAAGCAGGCGGCGCACCGACACAGGCTCAAGGCCAATCGCTAACATCTTCATCGTGCTCTCGCGCCCACCGATGAAGGTCTGCTTAAATGCGGGCGCCTCCAGAGGGGATCTGTTTAAAAGGGACGTTCTTGCTGGAAGCGTAGCGGGTAAGAACCGTGAATTCCCGGTCAGTCCCTATAAGACTATAGGTCGAGCGGGTCGGACCTGAATGAGACCGCGCCGCACCGCGATGATGACTGCGTGCGTGCGATCGTTTGCCTGAAGCTTGTCCACCACATTCTTGATGTGGAAATTGACGGTGGTCTCGGAAATCCCCAGTTCATCGGCTATCTGCTTGTTGCGCCTTTGATGCCCATGCGCGCGGTGTATCGCAGCGACGCTCCACCTGGTCCGGCAGGCCGTTGGTTGATCGATCACCTCAAGGGAAGCAGCCGCGCACGCAGGAAGATTGAAGCCTAAGGATAGGGATGACACTCGAGCCTTCACCGACGGCGTTGGTGCTCAAGCTGATCAGCTCCGTTCCACTCGGGAGCGAATATCTGACCGATGTCACGGTCGGGGCACGGCACCCTCTGGTTCGCACTATCAGGGTGAACTTCATCTAGCCCTTCACATCTGCGGCATGCGAGTTACCAGCGCGACCAGGCGGTCATGCATTTCTCGTGCGGGCAAACATACCGGCCATCCGTGTCCAGGCAGCAGCCATTCGAAGCGATACGCGGCGAGATTCTCAAGCGACGTGATCTGTTCAGTCCATGAGTACCAGCACACGTCCTTGAAGGCTATTAGATCGCGCTCGCGCATGGACCAGGCGAGCGAATCACCCGAGAAGAGGACGCGCTCATCCAGCAGGTACACCACACTGCCGTGAGTATGTCCTGGCACTGGAAGTGCGCGCACGCCGGGCGCTATTTTGTGCGGAGACCGGCCTTCGAGAAGATCGGTTGCGTAGGGCGCCGCCGAGCGATCATCCCGGTGAATCCAGACACGTGCGCCAAACTGACGACCGTACTTGTCCGCGTCTGCGACATCATCCCGGTGTGACAGGAGGATGTGGGCGATACCACCCGCGTCGTGAAACCACTTTGTGAGCTCGGCCGCATACCGTGGGGAATCGACGAGAAGATTGCCCTCAGGGCGGGGGACGAAATACGAATGCGCGCCAAACGACGATCGCGCGTTAAAGCCGCAGCGCCATACGCCGGATGTCATTTCCTCCGGGAATATCTGCTCTTGCGGGCGCCGCTGTTTGGTTGCGGTGCGTACAGAGGCGGTCGGACACACGAGAACCGCGCGCCAGGCAGCCAACTGCTCCTCGGGTGTGACCGGTTGACGGGCGAAAACACTCTTTTCGTTCCGTTCAACAATGAGACCCGGCGCGACGTGCCGCGAGGCGCCGCAACCGATACACGCGCTGTCGATGTACCAGTCCCCAAGAGCGGAGTCCGGGTTTCGGATCGGCTTCATTGGGAATCCTTCGTCGGTGTCCGCTCTTCCCCTTTGCCAGGCTTACGAGGTGCATGGCTGAGCGTCCGCAACGGGTCGGTCGGAGCCCGACCGACGTCATCGGCCCAGGAGCGCAGTTCAGCTACGTGCTGGTGCAGCATCACGGCCCGCGCACGACTGTGCATCGAAGCGTTCTTCCCGGTGTTCGGAACAGTCGACGAACTGAAGGCACGTTTGGCTTGAGAAGCACCCATTTGGCACTACAATACCCTTTCGGCAGACCGATCCTTTTCAGAGGCACGCTACATGGCTACTGGCTGGGCGGGAGACAACGCCGTCAACGAGCAGATCGATGCGACCGTCAAGGACGGCATACGTCGGGCCCAGAGCCGGCTGCCGCAAGGTAAGTCCCTGAGCGAGTGTGCGAACTGTGGTGCCGCAATACCGGACGCGCGCCGGATCGCGGTACCCGGCGTGCGCCTGTGCATCGCCTGCCAGGAGAGTGACGATCGGGAAACCGCCCAGTTTTCCGGCTACAACCGCCGCGGCAGCAAGGACAGCCAACTGCGCTAGCTCCAACCTCGTGATGCGGCGGTGCATCGTCGCGGCTCAACTTCACCCGCCGCCAGAAACTGCAGCGGAATCATACTTCTCTTGATCGCGGTACAACAGCAGAATGCACGCAGACAGCCGTGCACACCAACGCCTAATGGGACAGCGCATTCTTGTAGATCTTGCCGTCCTTCATGATGACGACGAAGTTCTTGGCCGGATCCGTGATCAGCTTGATGTCCGCGATGGGGTTGCCGTCAACCAGAAGCAGGTCTGCCAGCGCGCCTTCTTCCACGACACCCAGCTTGCCAGGGTACGGGTTGCGCTTTCCGGACATCGCGAGCAACTGGGCGTTGGTTCCCGTTGCCATGACGAGTGCTTCCGCGGGCGTGTACCAACGGACCAGCGAAGCCAGAATGGCCCCCTGTTGCTGCGCCAAGGCCTGCGAGAACAGGACATCCGTGCCGAACGCCGTCTTGAGCTTGTATTTCTTCGCGAACTCGTAAGTCCGGGCGATGCCAGGCCAGACTTCGTCGGCCTTGGCTCGTTGGACTGTGCCTACCGGAAAGCCTAGTCTCAACTCCTCGGGGAGAGGCTGCGGACTCAACCACACGCCCTTACTGGCAATCAACTTCGCGGTAGCCTCGTCCATCAGGAAGCCGTGTTCGATACACTTCACACCGGCGGCTATGGCTCGCTGAATCGCCTCGCTAGTGAAGGCGTGGACGGTGACGTAAGTGCCCCAGTTGCTGGCTGCTTCAACCGCCGCCCGCAGTTCCGGCTCCGTGAAGGTCGACGCATCGAGCGGGCTGTGCGGCGAGGAGACACCGCCGCCAGCCGTCAGCTTGATCTGGGAGGCACCCTGCATGAGTTGCTCGCGGACGCGCAGGCGCACCTCGTCGGGACTGTCGGCGATCATACTCATGCCGATCTGTTCCACGCGGCTGAGCGTACCGATCTTCCGCGGCAGTTCATAAAACTCGCGAAAATCGCCGTGCCCGCTGGTGACCGTAATGACGGCACCGGACGGGAAGATGCGCGGTCCGGCGACGACACCCTCGTCGATCGCCTGCTTCAGGCCAAACGTCGGTCCGCCCACGTCACGGACTGTGGTGAAGCCGCGCAACAGCGTGTCTGTCGCCTCCGCCGCCGCCACGATGTTGTTGTATCCGACGTCACCGGCGAGCGCCTGAGCAGGAGCGGGCCGTATCAGCATCGCGTGCCAGTGGACGTCGATGAGACCGGGCATGAGCGTACGCCCACCACCGTCGATGACAGTAACGTTAGCGTCCGCGGGTGATTGAATAACGTCGCTCGAAACGCGTTCGATGATGTTCCCGCGCACCATCACGTTACTGGGGTTCGTGAGTCTCTCCGCCTTGCCATCGAAGATCCGCACATTCTTGAATAGGGTGACGGTGACCCTGGGCGCTGCCGGTGCCGCGCTGGCAGCGTCAGGGCTTGCGGGGGGCGATGACACCGTCGCGGGCGGGGTTGTTGTCACCGCTCCCGTGGCGGCGCCGCCTGCGTCAGATCCTGATGGAGGGCCGGATGGAGCGCAGCCGGAGCAAAGCACGAGCGCGACCACAGCGGTCAGGAATCGTATCTTATCGCGCATGGAAGCCTCCCTGGCGGGGCCTGTTGGTCGTGATGGGAAGCCTTTTTTCTCAGCGTTCCGCGGGAGATGCTACCCAGAAAGCGTCGTGTCGCTAATTGTACGCTTTGCTCGATCTGCATCACTATTGTGCGCCGGGGCTAAACGACAGGCCGGGGTTGGGAGGAATA
>Ga0123356_10001543_pt1 | contig 25348 bp, 17 predicted proteins | sample TergutEmb28metaG_2_FD_92546 | JGI IMG/M metagenome (GOLD analysis project Ga0123356, IMG submission 92546) | Embiratermes neotenicus P3 segment gut microbial communities from Petit-Saut dam, French Guiana - Emb289 P3 | ecosystem: Host-associated > Arthropoda: Insects > Digestive system > Gut ...
AATTCCGCGATCTCGCGGCGCGAGAGGATACCGGCGACGCCGACGTCGAACAGATAGAACTTCGAGGTCTTGCTGATGACCTGTCGGCCCTGGCGCCGCTTGAAGGGCTCGACGAAGGAGCCAAGCAAGGTATCGACCAGGATCTGGTAATACTCCTTGACGGTCTTCGAGTCGACGCCGCTATCTCGGGCTACATTGGAATAATTGACCATTTCCCCGTGCGTGTAACCGACCACGTCAAAGAAGCGCGAGAATGCCCCGACGTTGCGCGCGAGGCCTTCCGCAAACACCTCCTCCTTGAGGTAATCTTCCGCATACGCTCGCAGCGAGCGCCGATAGTGTGATTGCACGTAGTGCGCAGGCAGTAGACCATGGTTGAAAGCCGGCAGGAGCGCAAAGCCAGGGACCTCTGCCCAGGTGAAAGGGTACATCTCGAAGCGCCAAGCCCTCCCGCCCAAGAGGTTACCCTGCCCACGCTTGAGCTTACGTGCGCTCGAGCCGCATAGCACAAAATTCAACGTCTGCGTCTCAATCAGCCACTGCACCTCATCCAGCACCGCCGGTACCTTCTGCACCTCATCCAGAATGATCGGTCCCTTGAGCCGGGAGAGATCCTTGGCCAGCACTTGCTCGCGAAGAGCGGCAGGGCGACGTGACAGCTCCAGCATCACATCGGTCTGCAGAAAGTCGTAGTAGATGGACTCTGGAAAATGAGCCCGCAGCCAGGTGGTCTTGCCCGTCTTGCGCGCTCCCCACAGGAAGGCGGACTGCCCCGGGGAAGCGTAAAGCTCAGGCGCCGAGTGAATTCCTTCACGGAGCAAGCTCCGAAATAGTTTAACTATTTCGGAGTCTACTCCGATTTGGTAGATCGGCCTGACCAGCGCATTCGCCGACCTCTTGAGGCGAGCACGTGGCCACAACCGTGTACCCACGCATGCTGGGTCGCAGCCTGCAGAGTGCTCCAGGCCGTGGTCAGCGCAAGCCAGCCGCCGAACCAACAGGCCAGCAGCAGATCACGGCACCGCCCTCACCGCCGCGCGCGACCGCGGTTGACACCGTCGCCAGTGCCCGCCAAAGAGCCTGAGGCGACCGTGAGAAGTCCGGATTCAGCAGGTATCCGCAGGAAGGCTGCCGGGCTGGCAGACCGACGCTGAAGAAGCCAACCGGCCAGTCCCTCAAGCGGCTCAATGACACCAGGGCGACTCCACCCGTCACGACCCGTCAGATCCACATCCTGAACTACTACGAATCCAGCATGCCGAGTCAGTGCACCGCCGGCTTGACAAGCTCGTGCCCAGTCTGCTCTGCTGAAAGCGGCTCACTTCGTCTGCAAATGCTGATGCATCCAGGGGCGGCAAATGCATCCTTCCGCTCTAGCTGCGCATCGCCCGGCGCCGGCTCATCGGCTGGCGCCGGAAGCCAGACGCGTGGTGTGCCCATGGGGCACACAATGGCCGCAAACTCCGGTCGCCGCACCTTCGATCTGGGCGAGCTGCACCAGGCCACGGTCGCCGGCTGGCAGCCGGCAACCGTCGTGACCACCGAGACCGGTGAGTTGGCTCGCACGCGGGCGTCGCTCGGGAGCTACAGCTGATGGATTTGGATTCCTGGCTCGAACCACGTACGCTGGCCCGCACCCGCCGTGACCGCGCGGAGCGGGTTGATGAGCTGCGCCGTGTGGCGGCAGACGCGGATGCGGCGCTGTTTGACCTGCTGAAGCGCACCGTTGATGCGCTGGAGATTTGCGAGCATCAGCTCTCGTGCGTGCTGCCTCCGGACCCATCCCAGAAGACGCTCCGGCGCATAGCCGACGTCAGGCAACAGATCAGGCAGAGGATGCGCCGACAACCGGACGGCAAGTAGCGGCCGCCGGCCTGGATTATGAAGATCGGCCCTGCCACCCCAGGAGCCGGGACAGCCCCCCCACAATCCCACCTGCGTAGTCGGGCCGCGACCGGCGCGGATAAAATGGATTTTGAGATCACCTGAACGTTAGTGCAATCAAGGAGATGCAATACTGATCAATCACGAAGCGGGCGCCCTGCCGCCGCTCATTGTCTCAGTCGTATCTCAGTCGTATTCAAGCGTTCGCGGGCCACTCGGCCCCGCCGAGCTCCAAAGCGGGCGACCGCCATCATCCGCCGGTGCACGCCCCCGCGCCAACAGAGGTCGTGAAGGCCAGCGCTAGCCGGCTGCTGGCCAGCAGGACGAGAAACGCTTCTTGCCGCGACGCCGTATGTCGCGGCATACGGTCACAACTTGTTAGCGCCCGTTCCGATGGACTAGTCTAATCGATCATAGGCAGCAGGAATGTCATCTCGTGGACCTGGTCTACCCTGAGGGGCCGGCCGCCGTTCCGGACAAGCTCACCGCTGCCAGCCGCGCCTATCGCCTGAACGCGTGGCTGGCGCTCGCCGGTCTCTCGCTGTTCATGGCCGTCTACTGCGCGCTGGCGGGCTGGTTCGGCTGGACGGCCTACCGGTTGTTTGCCGGCGCGGCGAATGCGCGGGAGGATGCGTTCCCGCTGCTGCTCGCCGGGGCCGGGGCGGCCTTCCTCGCGGTCTTCATGCTCAAGGCGCTGGTGTTCATGAAGCGCGGCGAAGGCAGTGAGGGTCTCGAGATCACCGCCGCCGATGAGCCGACCTTATTCGCCTTCCTGCACCGGCTGGCTGATGAGACCGGCGCGCCGCGGCCGCACCGGGTCTATCTGTCTGCGCAAGTCAACGCCTGCGTCTCCTACGACCTCTCGATCGCGAACCTGCTGCTGCCCTCGCGCAAGAATCTCGAGATTGGGCTGGGGCTGGTCAACGTGCTCAGCCTGGGGGAGCTCAAGGCGGTGCTGGCGCATGAGTTCGGCCACTTCGCCCAGCGGACCATGGCAGTCGGACGCTGGGTGTACATCGCCCAGCAGATCGCAGGGCACATCGTGGCGCGCCGTGACGCCTTCGACACCTTCCTGGGGAAGCTGTCCCGCGTTGACCTGCGCATTGCCTGGATCGGCTGGCTGCTACGCCTCCTCGTCTGGTCGATTCGCTGCCTGCTGGACTTCTTCTTTCGCATCGTCGTGCTGGCGCAGCGCGCGCTGGGACGCGAGATGGAGCTGCAGGCGGACCTGGTCGCGGTCTCCGTGACCGGGAGCGACGCGCTCATTCACGCCCTGTACCGCCTGGGCGCCGCGGATCAGGCTTGGGACCGTGCCGTGGATTTCGCCAGCGGTGAGCTCAGAGAGGGGCGCGGCGTGCAGGATCTGTTCGCCCTGCAAACCCGGATCATCGACAAGCTACGCACCGTGCTCGGCGACCCGGCGTACGGTGTGGCTCCGCCCGTGCCGGTCGCACGCCCGGAGTCGCATCGGCTGTTCAAGGCAGCCATCGCGACCCAGCCCCGCATGTGGTCGACACATCCGACCAATGTGGATCGCGAAGCCAACGCCAAGCGTGCCTACGTGGCGGCAGCGATCGACGAGCGCAGCGCCTGGACACTGTTCACTGACAGCCAGGCCGTGCGGGAGCGCATCTCGGCACACTTGCTGCGCAGCGCCGAGCACAAGGTCATCCCCATCGAGGAGAGCCTCGCGAGGCTCGACAAGGAGTACACCCACGCTTACCTCGATCCGCGCTACCGCGGGGTCTACCTCGGACGATCCATCGTGCGTCACGCGGGTGCCATCGAGGAGCTGTACGAGCCCTTGCCGGCCCGCGAGCAGCTGGCCGCTGCGCTCGGGAAACTCTACCCCGAGTCGCTCGCGAGCCAGGTCGAGCGGCTGCGCAGCCTGCAGGAGGAGCACGAGCTCCTGACAGCGCTGCGTGCTGGATTCCTGACGGCTCCGGGCGGGGTGATCCTGCATCGTGGCGAGGAGATCTCGCGCAAGGCGCTGCCGAGGGTGATCGCGGCCGTCCAGCAAGAAAGCGATGCATGCGCCAAGCTCATTCGTGACGACGATCGCCGTTGCCGCAGCGTGCACCTGGCTGCGGCCTACGCCCTGGGGGAGGACTGGGCCGCCTACCTCAAGGGCCTGCTGCAGACCCTGCACTACGCCGATCACGTGGAAGCCAATCTCCTGGACGCGCGGGAGCTGCTGAGCAGCACGCTCGTCACGGTAACCGCGCGCGGGCGGGTCGGCAGCCGGGAGCGCGAGCGCATTCTGCATTCCGCCGACACCGCATACGCAGCGCTGCGCGACGTGCACCAGGCCGCACCCCAGGTCATCCTGGATCGCACGATCCTGCGGCGCCTGGACAAGCCCTCCTGGGGCGAGTTTCTTGAGGAGCTGCGTCTGCCTGCCCCGACGGCTCAAAACCTCGCGCAGTGGCTGAATGCGGTGGACAGCTGGATGCGCTCGACCGGGATGAGCCTGGCGGCGCTGCGCCTTTCGGCCCTGGAGCAGCTGCTGCTGGCGGAGGCACAGATCGCCCGTCTTGCCCGTGCAGGCATCAAGCCGGGCGCCGCGCCGCCCGCCGCACAGGTGCCGAAGGAGTACCGGCTGCTGCTTCCCGGAACCGAGCGGCCGCGCAACCAGATGAGCTGGTGGGACCGGTTCCAGACCGCCAGCGGCGTGCTACCGATGATCGCGCGGATGACCGCCGCAGCGGCCATCGTCGGGCTCGCGCTGCTGGCGAGCACCAATCTGGGCACTTCCTCTGTCTACGTGTTCAATGGCCTGGGCAGGCCGGTGCTCGTGCACCTCAAGGATCAGACCCTGCTGGTCCCCATCTTCTCGCACCGCACCCTCAACGTCGGCAACGCCAGCCACATCCACGTATCGGCGGCGACAGCGGACGGACATCCCATCGAGGCCTTCGAGGCCGATCTGGGCGGGCCGGCCGCGCGGCAGGTCTATAACATCGCCAGCGCAGGCGCCCTGATCTCCTGGCAAGCCGCGTATGGCAGCGCCAAGCCGCGCCCGCCGCAGCTCCTGGGCGCGCCGCGCTGGAGCGCGGCCCGGGCCGATATTGTCTTTGAGAATCCGCCCGCCTCGGTGAAGACTGACAGCGGCCGGGCCACACGCGATGTCCTGACCGGGCTCGCCCGCGAGCAGCCCGGCGCCGTCCTGTCCGCCTTGCCCGATTCCGGGGCGCGCAAAGCAGTCATTGCCACCCATGCCCGCTGGGACTCGCCGAGCTCCCGCTACGTCGAGCTGTGGATGGGATACGCGGCGGCGAGCGTGGCGAGCCTCGGAGACATCGTGCGGCAGCGCCTGCAGGATGACCCCACCGACACCTTCAACCTGCGTCTCGAGCAACAGTTCGCATCCGGGGCGCAGCACGAGACGGTCTGCGCACGACAGCGGCAGATGGCAGCCGCCTCCGCAAACAACGCGGACCTGCAGTACCTCGCGGCTCTGTGCATCGACAATCGCGCTGAGCGGGCACGCGCGTACATCGCGCTGCATGAGCGCTGGCCTGGCAACCCCTGGCTGGCCCTCGGCGCAGGGTATGCGCTGGCGGGCGAGGCGCGCTGGCAGGACGCCCTCCCCCTGATCGATGCGGCGCGCTTGAACCTGCCGGGGCTTGCCGAGGAGTTGACGGTGGAATCGGCCCGGATACGCCGCGCGCTTGCCGGCCCCGAGCTCGCGGACCTGGCTGCTCTCGGGGACCATGCCGAGCTGCTCCATGCGCTGCGCGCCGCGGAATCCCCGGATGGCAGCGAGACGGGTATACAACACGCCTACGCGCTGCTGGCGCGCGGCGAGCTCACCGATACGCTAGCCGCGGCCACCGGCGGCTCCGATGCCGACCGCGCTCGCGTGCTCCGCCTGGTCGCCGCTTCCGACGGAGCGCAAGCCTCGCAGATCCAGCAGTCCTTCGAGCTACCACCGGAGCTCGGGCTGGATGCGGACACTGTGCTCCCGACCCTGGCCATGGCGGCTCGCTCGGGGCACCCGCTGAAGCCTTTCAAGCAGGCCGCCGCCAAGATCCTCGGCCCCGATGCGCAGCCGGTGCTCGAGGCGTTCGCCTTGCTGCAGGAAGGCGCCCCTCGCGAGCAGTTCGAGCAGGCCCTGCGGGGGTTGGGCCCCGAGCAGCGGGGTCACCTGTACGTCGCGGCCGCCATCCTGGGCGGCGCCGCGTGCCCACCGGACTGGCGCGCCGCATCCCGGAGCCTGCTCTTTGCGACCGAAAGGCCGTACCTTCGTTGACACGCGAGGCCACTCCCCACGGCCTTCCGTTTCAGCTGAAGCCCGCCACGGGATGTGGAAGGTACGGCTCCTCGAGCACCCTGGCTTCCTCGTCCGTGAGCTTCAAGGATAGTGCCGACACCGCATCCTCGAGGTGCTCCGGCCGGGTGGCACCGATGATCGGTGCGGTGACCTCCGGCTTGGCCAGCAGCCACGCGAGCGCCACCTGGGCGCGCGGGACACCCCGCCTGGCTGCAAGCTCTCCGACCCGCTCGATGACCTTCGTGTCCGCTTCCGCCATGCTCGCGTAGAGCGAGGTGGCGAAGGGGTCCTTCGCGGAGCGGTTCGTGACCGTCCCCGGCGGCCGTGCCAGCCGCCCGCGTGCGAGCGGACTCCACGGAATGACAGCGATGCCTTCGGCCCTGCAAAGGGGCAACATCTCGCGCTCTTCCTCGCGATAAAGCAGGTTCAGGTGGTTCTGCATGCTGACGAAGCGTGTCAGATGCCGCGCTGCAGCAAGCCCCAGTGCTTGCGCGAGCTGCCAGGCGTACATCGAGGAGGCGCCCAGATAGCGCACCCTGCCGCTCTTGACTACATCGTGCAACGCCTCGAGGGTCTCCTCGATGGGTGTCGTGTTGTCCCAGCGGTGGATCTGGTAGAGATCCACGTAATCGGTGCCAAGCCGGCGCAAGCTCGCATCGATCTCGGTGAAGATCTCCTTGCGTGACAGGCCGGCACCGTTGGGACCGGGGCGCATCCGTCCCCAGAGCTTGGTGGCGATCACGACCTCATCGCGGTTGGCATACTCCGCGAGCGCCCGACCCAGCAGCTCCTCGCTGGCCCCGCCGGAGTAGATGTTGGCCGTGTCGAAAAAATTGATCCCCAGCTCGATGGCCCGCTTGATGAAGGGACGGCTCTCGCTCTCCGAGAGGGCCCAGGGGTGGGTCTGGCTTGTGGGTGAGGCATAGCTCATGCATCCGAGGCAGATGCGCGATACCTCCAACCCGGTGCGCCCCAGCTTGACGTGGTCCATCTTCTAGCCCCCTGAAGACAAATTGTAGAGTGCACGTGTAGTCGATCCGACCATCGCACAGGCGCAGCTCGCCTTGCCATACTTCTCATGGAGGATTGAATCCGCAACAATTCCCGGGCGATGCTTACATCGGGCAGCGTGCTGCCAAGGAGGACGCGATGAGTCCCCATCAGCCCCTTCGTCTTGCGGTCCCTGTGGACCCCACCGACCATGTCCTGGGTCCCCACGGAGCACCCGTCACGCTGCTCGAGTACGGCGACTTCGAGTGCCCGAATTGCAAGCAGGTCGCAGCCGCCGTCAGGCTGCTGCTCAAGCGCTTCCAGGAGCGCGTACGGTTCGTATACCGGCACTTTCCGCTCGAGGAAATCCACCCGCACGCGCTGGCTGCCGCCGAGGCTGCCGAGGCCGCCGGTGCGCAGGACGCTGGCAAGCTCTGGGCCATGCACGAGCTGCTGTACGACAATCAGCAGTCGCTCAAACCGGCGAACCTGCGCAGCTACGCGCAACGCCTGGAGCTCGACATGGCGCGCTACACCGCCGAGATGGATGACCACGTCTACCTGCAACGCGTCCGCGAGCACATCAAGGGTGCTCGCTTGAGCGGAGTACATGCGACGCCGACTTTCTTCCTGAACGGCACCGTGCATGACGTGTCCTTTGGAGTACGCTCGCTGTTCGACTCGGTGCAAATGCTGCTCGAGGAACACCCACGATGAACGCTGTCGAAGGCCTGATCACGGCACCCAGCCGCGCAGGGCCCGCCGAGACGCTGCAGAGGCTCGAGGCCGCGGTGACGTCCAGGGGACTGACCGTGTTTGCACGCATCGATCACGCAGCCGGTGCTGCCGCAGTGGGCCTCGACCTGCCGCCCACGACACTGCTGATCTTCGGGAACGCTCGCGGCGGAACCCCGCTGATGCAAGCGCGCCAGCTGCTCGGGATCGAGCTGCCTCTGAAGGCACTTGTCTGGCAGGATAGCGCGCGCAAGACGTGGCTCTCCTACGCCGACCCGCGCTGGATCGCAGAGCGTTACGGCCAGCCAGCCTCGGCCGCCGCGGGTCTGGCGAGTGTCCTCGAGCTGGTTATAACCGAAACTCTCACGGAGAACGGCACTTGAGCACAGCCAACGACATCACCGCCGCGGCGCAGGCCGCGGAAGGCGCAGACGAGGCGGTCCCCGAGATCGTCGCGCGCCTGCTGACGCACTACAGCTGCGGCGAGGTGCAGCTCGCCGGCGACGAGCTCGCCTTCTACGATCGGCATCTGATGTTCGATCGGGCGCGGCTGCCGGAGCACGCGACCCCCCGCGAGCAGTACGAGGCGCTCGCCCGTTCCGTGCGCGACGTGCTTGCGCAGCGCTGGGCGCTCACCACCGATTCATACGCGCGCAAGAACCCGAAGACCGTCTACTACCTCTCGATGGAGTACTTGCTCGGCCGCTCGCTGGCCAACAACATCGGCAACCTCATGCTGACGCCGGTGGTCGAGCACGCCGCCGAGCGCCATGAGCTCGACTGGGCGAGCCTCATCGAGGAGGAGCCGGACCCGGGCCTCGGCAACGGGGGTCTCGGGCGCCTCGCCGCGTGCTATCTCGACTCGATGGCCACGCTGCACCTGCCGGCGATCGGCTACGGGCTGCGCTACGAGTACGGCATGTTCAAGCAGTCCATTCGCGATGGCTGGCAGCAGGAGCAACCCGACAACTGGCTGCGGCGTCCCGATCCCTGGGAGATCGCGCGGCCCGAGGAGAGCGTGCAGGTGCGCTTTGGCTGCTCCTTCACGCTGCGCGAGCGTACGCTGCAGCTGGTTCCCGGAGCCCATACCCTGATCGGCGTGCCGTACGACCGGCCGGTCGTCGGCCATGGTGGCGGCACGGTCAACACGCTGCGGCTGTGGAGCGCGGCCGCGCCGGACTATTTCGACTTCCAGCAGTTCAGCCGCGGCGAGTTCGTCGGGGCGCTGGCCGAGACCCTGGCGGCGGAGTCCCTGACGCGGGTGCTGTACCCGGATGACTCGACGGTCAGCGGGCAGGGCCTGCGCTTCGTGCAGGAGTACTTCCTGGTTGCCTGCTCGCTGGCAGACCTGCTGCGCCGCTTCCGCAGCTCGAACACGGACTGGCGCTCGCTGCCGGACAAGGTGGCCATCCAGCTCAACGACACGCATCCCGCGCTCACTGTTCCCGAGCTGATGCGCATCCTCCTCGATGAGGCCCATCTGTCATGGGAGGAAGCGTGGGATCTCACCACGCGTACGCTCGCGTTCACCAACCACACCCTGCTACCCGAGGCGCTGGAGAAATGGGCGCTGCAGTGGTTCGAGCGGCTGCTGCCGCGCCACCTCGAGATCATCTTCGAGATCAACCGCCGCTTCCTCGACAAGCTGCGCGAGCGCTTCCCGAACGACCCCGCGCGCGTCGCCCGCGCGAGCCTGATCGAGGAGGGACCGATCAAGCACGTGCGCATGGCGAATCTCGCGATCATCGGCTCCCACAGCACCAATGGCGTCGCCGAGATCCATACCCGGCTGCTGCGCACGAGCACCGTGCGTGATCTGGCCGAGATGTTCCCGGAACGCTTCAACAACAAGACGAACGGCGTGACGCCGCGCCGCTGGCTGCATCTGGCCAACCCGGCGCTCGCACGGGTGATCAGCGCTGCGATCGGCAACGAGTGGGTCCGGGACTTGAGCCAGCTGCGCCGGCTGCGCCCGCTGGCCGACGACGCCGCGTTCCGCCAGGCATTTCTCGATGCCAAGCATGCGGCGAAGGCGGATCTGGCCAAGTGGCTGCGGGCCTGCCACGGGCTACAAGTCGACCCCGCCACGATCTTCGACTGCCAGGTCAAGCGCATCCATGAGTACAAGCGCCAGCTGCTGAATGCGCTGCGCATCATCGTGCTCTACAACCGCCTGCGCGCCAACCCAGGGCTCAACCTGCCGCCGCGGACGTTCTTCTTCGGAGGCAAGGCGGCCTCTGCCTACCATCTCGCCAAGGTGATCATCAAGCTGGTGAACAACCTGGCGGTCCTGCTCGATGCTGAGCCGCTGGCGCGCGGCAAGCTCAACGTGGTGTTCCTGCCAGAGTACGACGTCTCCCTCGCCGAGCACCTGATCCCGGCTGCGGATGTATCCAACCAGATCTCGACCGCGGGTTTCGAGGCCAGCGGCACCAGCAACATGAAGTTCATGATGAATGGCGCCCTGACTCTCGGCACGCGCGACGGGGCGACGATCGAGATGGCATACGAGGCGGGCGAGGAGAACTTCTTCCTGTTCGGCTTGAGCGCACAGCAGGTCGCCGGCAGTCGCGGCTGGTACAACCCGTGGTGGCACTACCAGAACGAGCCGGAGACCCGTGCCGCGCTCGATACGCTCTTCTCCCGGGGACTCAGCCAGAACGACCCGGGTGTGTTCGAGCCCCTGCGCTCAGCGCTGCTCACCGGCGGCGACTACTACATGCACCTGGCGGACTTGAGCGCCTACCTGCGCGCCGACGGGCAGCTGCTGGATCTGTATCGCGATCCGCACGCCTGGGCACGCAAGGCCATCTTGAACGTCGCCGCCTCGGGCCGCTTCTCGAGCGATCGTGCCATCTCGGAGTACGCCTCCGAGATCTGGCACGTGCAGCCGTGTCCGCTGTCATGAGGTCCGCGCCATGACCCTCTCACCTCTTGCAGGCAAGCCGGCGCCCGCGCAGCTGCTCATCGACCCGGCACGGCTCGAGCGCGAGTACTACTCCCGCAAGCCGGACCTCGGCGACCCCGGGCAGCGCGTCAGCTTCGGCACGAGCGGCCACCGCGGCTCCCCCTTGAACGGTGCATTCAACGAGGCGCATATCCTGGCCATCACCCAGGCCATCTGCGAGCACCGCAAGAAGGAGGGCATCACTGGCCCGCTCTACATGGGGCGCGACTCGCACGCGCTCTCCGCCCCGGCACAGCGCACGGCGCTCGAGGTCCTTAGCGCCAATGATGTCACCACCATCATCCAGGCACGCGATGAGCTGACCCCGACACCCTCCATCTCGCGCATGATCCTGGTGCACAACCGCGGTCGCAGCGAGCAGCTGGCGGATGGCATCGTCATCACGCCCTCGCATAACCCACCGGAGGACGGGGGCTTCAAGTACAACCCACCGAACGGCGGGCCGGCCGAGAGCGACATCACCGGCTGGGTCCAGGCGCGTGCGAATGCGCTGCTCGGCGAGGACAACCGCGGCGTGCGCCGCACGCCAGGGGCCAGCCCGGGCCGCAGCGCGACGATCCGCGAGGAGGACTTCATCGCCCCCTATGTCGCGGACTTGAGGAACGTGATCGACATGGAGGCAATCCGCGCCGCAGGCCTGAAGCTCGGCGTGGACCCGCTGGGAGGCGCATCCGTTCACTACTGGGAGCCGATCAACACCCTCTACGGCCTCGAGATCGCCCTCGTCAACCCGCGGGTCGACCCGACATTCTCCTTCATGACGGTGGATCACGATGGCAAGATCCGCATGGACTGCTCGAGCCCTTATGCGATGGCGAGCTTGCTCGCGCTCAAGGATCGCTACCAGGTCGCCTTCGCCAACGACACGGATGCCGACCGACACGGTATCGTCACCCCGTCAGCCGGTCTGCTGAACCCCAACCACTACCTGGCGGTGGCAATCCGTTACCTGCTGCAGGCCCGGCCCGCCTGGCCGGCGGCCGCAGGCGTAGGCAAGACGCTGGTGTCGAGCAGCCAGATCGACCGTGTCGTGGCCAGCCTTGGCCGGCGGCTCGTGGAGGTTCCCGTGGGGTTCAAGTGGTTTGCTCCCGGGCTGCTCGAGGGCTCGGTGTGCTTCGGCGGCGAGGAGAGCGCCGGGGCGAGCTTCCTGCGACGCGACGGCTCGGTATGGACGACTGACAAGGATGGTATCATCATGGATCTGCTGGCCGCCGAGCTGACGGCCCGCACCGGCAAGGACCCGGGAGAGCAGCATCGCGAGTTGACAGCCGAGCACGGCGCCACCTTCTATACCCGCGTCGACGCGCCCGCCACTGCCGAACAGAAAGCTCGCCTCGCGGCACTATCCCCGGATGCGGTGCGGGCGACGGCGCTCGGCGGGGACCCGATCACGGCGCGCCTCTCTCGTGCCCCGGGCAACGGCGCCCCGCTCGGCGGTGTCAAGGTCATCACGGCGGGCGGCTGGTTTGCCGCACGTCCTTCCGGAACGGAGAATGTCTACAAGATCTATGCTGAGAGCTTCAAGGATGAGGCCCATCTGCAGGCTATCATCACCGAGGCGCAGCAGATCGTCACACAGTCACTGGGTTGACCGTGAGGTGGGTGACCGAGCGCAACGTTGCAACGAAAGCAGACCCGCGCAGGCGCGCTCGCTCGGCAGTGGGCTTTGCGGAAGCGGCAGCAGACCCTCTTCGGGTATGCATGCCACGGGTCATCTGCTGGGGTTGATCCCCGCCTGCGTTGCAACATTACCAAGGGGAGACCGGGAAGTGGATCAGGCCAGGTAAGGCATCTGGCCCAGCGCGCAGGCGCCGGGATTTTTCGGAACATTCTTCCTGCGATTGAAATCGCAGGTTACCTTGCGAGGAGTCTATGAACCCCACCCAGCAGCTGTCCGCAAGCGGCCAGAGTCTCTGGCTGGACAACATCACGCGCGACCTCCTGACCAGCGGCACGCTCGAGCGCTACATCAAGGAGCTCGGCGTCACCGGCTTGACCTCGAACCCGACGATCTTCGACCAGGCCATCAAGCATGGAACGGCCTATGATGCCGTGATCGTCGATCGATTCAGGGCCGGGCTCGCGGGTGAAAGCCTGTTCTTCGAGCTGGCCCTCGAGGATCTCAGCCGTGCTGCCGACCTGTTCCGCTCGGTTCACGAGCGCACCGCAGGTGTGGACGGCTGGGTGTCGCTGGAGGTCTCCCCCGTGCTGGCGCGCGATGCGAAGACCACGCTGACTCAGGCCAAGGAACTGCACGGGCGCGCAGCGCGTCCCAATCTCTTCATCAAGATACCTGGCACGCCCGAGGGTCTGCCTGCGATCGAGGAGGCCACGTTCGCCGGCATCCCGGTGAACGTGACCCTGCTGTTCTGCGCCGAGCACTATCTTGCCGCAGCGAACGCGTACCTGCGTGGCATCGAGCGCCGGATCGCCTCCGGTCTCTCCCCCTGGGTCCCCTCGGTCACCTCGGTGTTCATCAGCCGCTGGGACGTCGCCGTCGCCGGCAAGGTGCCGGCGGCGCTCCTGAATACGCTTGGCATCGCGATAGGCAAGCAAGCCTACAAGGCCTACGTGGACTTCCTCGACTCCTCGCGCTGGCGCCGTGCTATGAACGCGGGTGCCCGGCCGCAGCGGCTGCTGTTCGCGAGTACCGGCACGAAGGACCCCAAGGCTTCCGATATCCTTTACGTCAAGGGTCTTCTTGCCCCGCTCACCATCAACACGATGCCGGAAGGAACACTCAAGGCCTTCGCCGAGCACGGCGAGATGGGACCTGAGCTCACAACTGACGGTGGCGACTGCGAGGTCGTGCTCGGCCGCTTCCGCGAGGCCGGCGTGGACCTGGGCGCCCTGGCAACGAGGCTCCAGGACGAGGGTGCGTCCGCCTTCGTGGCCTCCTGGAACAACTTGCTGAGTGTCATCGCCGACAAGAGCCATGCGCTCGCCAAGGCGGGCTGAAAAGGGTCAGCCGTTCCTGCCAGCGCCCTGATCCGGCGCATCCGCCCCCGCGAGGGTGCGCGGTGCGCCGGTTCGGACGGAATGTGAACTGCGGGCCGCCGTACCAGGCAGCATCCTGGCACGATGCTTGCCATCTTGGCTCGCCCCGGGTGCACCTTGCGACCGCCTCTTGCCTGTTGCTCCGTGCTCGTGCTGATCCTGCTCGCGGGTGCAAGCAGCGCCCGGAGCCCAGATCCAGGCTCGCCGCAGGCGGCGATCCAGCGGCTGCTCGAGCATCCGGACACCTCGGGCGGTGCTGGTCGCATCGACCCGGGCCGACTTCGGGTGCTCTACAGCAAGCGCCGCTTCGCTCCGCTTTGGACGGTGAAGGGCAAGCTCACACGACAGGGCGGCGCGCTCGTACGCGCACTGCGCAGTGCGGATGACTACGGACTGCGCCCGCAGGACTACGACACCGATTCGATCGTGGCGCTGCTGCAGCGCAACCGGGTGCACTCACCTGCTGACCTCGCCTCCTTCGATCTGCAGCTCACCCGGGCCGCAGCCCGGTTCCTCGAGCACCTGCACCAGGGGCGCGCTGACCCCCGCGCTGCCGGGTTCGAGCTGCGGGTAGCCAGGCCGCAGCTTGACCTGGGCGCGCACCTGTCGCAGCTCGCCACGACCCGGGACGTCGAGGCGGAGTTGGCCTCCGTCGAACCCTCCTTCTACCACTACAAGCTCTTGAAGGCAGCGCTCAAGCAGTACCGGCAGCTTGCCGCGCAGCCGCAGCTGACCCTGCTGCCGAAGCCCGGTGGCCACCTCAAGCCGGGCCAGGCTTATGCGGGCGCCCCCGCCCTGCGCACGCTCCTCACGGCTCTCGGGGATCTGCCCCCCGCCACGGCCGGCTCGAGCCCGCAAGACGGCGAGGCGCTTGATCCGCAGCTCGTTGAGGGGTTGCAACACTTCCAGGCGCGTCACGGGATCGAGCCCAATGGGAGCCTGGGACCCTCGACCTACGCCGCCCTGACGGTCCCGCTGGCGCAGCGCGTCCGGCAGATCGAGCTGACGCTCGAGCGCTGGCGCTGGCTGCCTTCCTTCGACACGCCGCCGATCGTTGTCAACATACCGCAGTACCGGCTGTTTGCCTTCCGCTCGACCCAGGATCGCAAGGCGGACATCCTGCAGCTGGATGTCATCGTCGGCCAGAGATTTCCATCGAAGCGCACGCCGGTGTTCGCAGCGGACATGAGCTACGTGATCTTCCGGCCCTACTGGGACATCCCGACGAGCATCCTCGAACAGGAGATGCTGCCGAAGATCCGTGCCAACCCGAGCTATCTCACGGACGAGCACCTGCAGATCGTCGCGGCAAGCAGCAACGATGACGACGCGCAGCCCTTGCCGGCGACGCCCGAGAACATCGACGCGCTCGCCGCGGGCAAGCTGCGGCTGCGGCAGGAGCCGGGCCCCGACAATGCGCTCGGCCTGATAAAGCTGATGTTTCCGAACAGCTACGACGTCTATCTGCATGGCACCCCGGCGCAGGAGCTGTTCAAGAGAAGCCGGCGGGACTTCAGTCACGGTTGTATCCGTGTGAGCGACCCGATCGCGCTCGCCGTGCACGTGCTACGCGACACGGCGGGGGAGTGGACGCAGGAGAAGGTCGAGGCGGCCATGCAGAGCGGCCCAGCCAACCAGCGAGTCAACCTCGCGCGGCCCATCCGCGTGCTCATCGTGTACGGGACTGCGATGGCGCTGGAGGATGGCAGCGTATTGTTCCTGGATGACATCTACGGGCATGACGGCGTGCTGGAGAGCCTGCTGCAGCTGCCCCCGGTGGCGCCGGGTCCTGGGGCGCCAGCCCCGGGCGGCAAGGCGGCCACGCAAGCCGCGCTGCCGCGACGGTCTTGAGCCAAGGACACCCCTTGCTTCGAGGCTCGTGCTGTCAGCGAGCGAAAGCAGTGCGGCTGCAAGCCGCCTTGGCGCAATGCGGCCCGGAAGCGTTCCCGCCCTTGAGGACGTGATGTCACTCGTGTCAACTGTAGGCGCGGCTCCGCGTTTATATTGCCGCGAAGATGCGTGTTCGCTGAACACGCCCGTCAAGCACCCCGCCATGGAGCGACAAGGCTTGCTACTTGCAGGTCCGCAAAGTCCCGGGAGCAGACGAAACGGCTCGGGACAGCGGTAGCGATCCGGCAACGGTTGCGCAACATGGCCGAGGGAAGCGCGCAGGCGTCACGGCGTGCGGCGGCACTGGGCCCCTGGGGGGCGCTGGGTCCCCGGCGTGGGCTTCCACGCGCGGGGGGTTCTTTGAACAAGAGGCGGCGCGCTTGCTCCCCGTCCAGAGACGGTGGTTTCCGCGCCGGGAGTTCTATGAGTCTCAAACACCTGCTTCGTACCCTCGCCGCCGCGGCAGCCGCATCCGCTCTGGGCGCCTGCGCGACGCTCACGGTTCATTCTGATGTGAATACTGCACTGATCGACAGCGTCCGCTGCAATAGCTTCGCCTTTGCGGGCGAATTCAAGGGTAACAGCCCCCTGCGCGGCACCGTGGCCAATCCGGTGAACGAGGCCCGGCTACGGGATGCGATCGCGGCCCGCCTGCAGGCTGCAGGTGCGCAGCTCGTGACAAGCAACGCACAATGCCTGGTTGGTTACGGCATCGGCGTGCACCGCGTCATCGACGGAGTCTACCCCGCGGGCTGGGGCTGGGGCTGGCCTGGCTACGGGCCCTGGGGGTGGTACGGTGCCTGGGGCGAGCCCTACGTCTACCACGAAGGAGTCGTGGCCGTGGATCTGTACGATGCGAAGAGCCGCCAGGCGATCTGGCACGCCTCGGTAAACCAGAACCTCTTCGAGCTGAGCGGGCCGGAGGCGGAGAAGCGCATCCACACGGCTGTCGACGCACTCTTCTCGCGCTTCCCTGCCCACACCAGCTAGGTAGACCTTCAGGGCGGGGCGCGGCTGCCGGCCAGGAGCCGCTCGAGCAGCTCCGGGTCGGCAGGCTTGGTGAGGTGATAGTCGAACCCGGCCGCCTCGGCACGCTGCCGGTCCGAGTCCTGTCCCCAACCCGTGAGGGCCAGTAGCAGGATGCTCTGGCCCTGCGGCAGCGCGCGGATGCGCGCCGCCGCCTCGTAGCCGTTCATCTCCGGCATCCCGATGTCCAGCAGCACCACCTCGGGCTGGAACTGCTCCGCCACCTGCACGGCCTTCAGCCCGTCACTGGCGGTGCGTACCTCGTGACCGGCCAGCTGCAGCAACACGCTCAGGCTCTCCGCCGCGTCGCTGTTATCATCGGCCACCAGCACCCTGCGCGGCACGCAGGAGCGCGCGACGGGATCGACCGCGCCGGCTCCCGTCTCCTCTTGCTCACGGCTGCGCGGCAGATGCACCGTGAAAGTGCTGCCGCACTGCTCGCCCTCGCTGTGGGCCTCGATGCGCCCCCCGTGCAGCTGCACGAGCTGCTGCGCAAGCGTGAGCCCGATGCCGAGCCCGCCCTGCGTGCGCTCGTGCGAGGCATCGACCTGGGCAAACATGTCGAAGATGCGCCCGAGCATGGCGTGCGGAATGCCGATTCCGGTGTCTGTCACGCGCACCGCGACTTCCGCGCCTGCGACCTGAGCGTTGAGCTCGATACGCCCCTGGGCGGGCGTGTACTTCGCCGCGTTGTTCAACAGGTTGGCGAAGATCTGCGACAGCCGCGTCGGATCGCCATCCACGGGCAGCGGCTCCTCGGGCAGCTTGACGACAAGGGTATGCCCGGCCGCATCGATCAACGAGCGGCTGGCCTCGACGGCCGTGGCGATCGCTGATGCCAGGTCCACGCGCTGCAGCTGCAGGTGTATGCGTCCCCGGCCAATCTGCGAGACCTCCAGCAGGTCATCAACCAGGTGCACCAGCTGCCTGGTCTGCCGCTCGATGATGTCACGAGCGTTGCTGAGCTCGGGGTCGGATGGGCTGCGGATGCGCATGATCTGCACGGCAGTACGGATCGGAGCAAGCGGACTCCTCAGCTCATGCGCGAGGGTTGCGAGGAACTCATCCTTCTGACGGTCCGCTGCGCGTAGCACGTCCACTTCGAGCGCCCTGCCTTGCGCCTCGCGCACCATCTCCTCCAGCGCTGCGCTCCGCTCGATCACCGCCCGCGCCTCGAGGATCTCGCTGCTTTCGCTGTACGAGCAGAACAATCCCTCCACCACCCCTTCACCGCCAAACACGGGGCTGACGGTGAAGCCGATGTGCATCTGCGCCTGCCGCGCAGCGAACCCTGCCGGGAGATCCTCCGCCCAGCTCGGGCGCCCGGTCGCGAGCACCTTGCCGATCACCGGGCCGATGCGATCCCATTTCTCCGCCCAGACCTCGCGCGCCGAGCGGCCCAGCACGGCCGGATGCCTGCTGGGGCCCAGCAAGCGAATGTACTCATCGTTGTAGAGCACGATGAGATCGGGTCCCCACCAGATGTGGGTTGGAAAGCGGCAGCTCAGGCAAATGCCGGCCGTCAGGATCAGGTTCTGCGGCCACAGCTGCGGCGGACCCAGCGGCGTGCGCGACCAGTCGAACGCACGCAGCTTCGCACCCATCTCACCGCACTCCCAGAGAAACTCGAGCCCGTGCGGCGCCGCACGCTCGGACATGTCCCTGCCGGGCTCACTCATGATCACGACTCCGCCTCACCTTGAAGGCTTCTTGTTGCGTTCCTGTATCGCACCGACCACGAGCTCTCATGGATCGCCCCCAGCAGCGTTCCCGCTGGCACAGCGCCGGAGTCAGAGTGAGGCCTGAAGCTCCAGCCGGTTTGTTTGTGCAGGACTAGACAGCGTAGCGCAGTGGTGCAAGCCTGACCACACCAAAAACGGACTAGATATCTCCACAGCGGCGATCTTTCACAGCTGCCATGGACAGTGGCAGTTGGGTTGAAGCACAGTGTCTCGAGCGCAGGACAGGTGCACGCGCCTTACATGTCGTTGTCTTCGCAAGCAGAGCTTGATTCGAACGGGACGCGTCGGGAAAGCATCGAAGTGACGCGGGCAACGTCCGCGCGCGGCTTGAATCGCAGCACGGCAGGCAGTGTCAGCGTCCGGCAACGTGATGGCATGCTCATCACCCCGGGCACCGAGGCGCAGCGGCGCGGTCCGGGGCACATCGGGCCCGAGAGCTCACTCCCGGTGAGTGGCCGGCCAGCACACATGCACCGTCGCGCAAGTGGCAGGTGCATCAGCGTCTGCTCGAGCTGCGAGCCGCGGCCTTCGTGCATTGCTCGCGTTAGGCGACGATCCTGGCCTGCGCCTGCGCGGCCGCTACCTGCTGTACATTACATGGTTGGCGTAAGCGGTACGCACTGCGTCCCACGCCGAGGCTGTCGCCGCGAGCATCATGGCCTGATGAGGCTCAGCTGCTCGCTATGCGAGGCCGGGTCCATCGCCTGGCAGAACGAGGGGCGAGCCGCGCTGCACTTAAGGCGCTGCGCTCATCGGCGGTCCTTGCCTGCTATCGCAAAGCTCAGATGGAGGAGGTGCTCGCGCGACTCTCCCGCTACCGGCAGCAGCGCACGTGAACACCGAGCCGACCCGTTGCGCAGCGCGCAGGTGCGGCCAGCGCCTTTAGTCAGGCAACGCACCTTCGCGAGGCATGCCCATCCTGAAGCCCATGGAAGGGCCGATCCAGGCGGACTCATGCGGCCACTGCACGATGCTCTCGAGCGCCTGCCGGTCGCAGATCCGCACCCGCCTCACGCTGCCGAGCGAGATCACACCGCGCCCGCGCAACTCTGTCAGCGTGCGACTCACGGTCTCTACGGCAATCGCCAGATAGTCCGCGATATCGTAACGCGACATCGGTAGCACGACCGAGTTGAGCGGCCCGGTGCGCGAGCGGTCGGCCATCTCCAGCAGGAAGGCGCTGACCTTCTCCAGTGCGCTGGTGCGCCCGAGGATGACCATGCGTGTCTGCAGGCGGTCGATCGAGGCGAAGGCGACCTCACGGATATGACGGCTGACCAGCGGATCCGACTCCGCGAGGCGCTCCGCATCACGGCGCGGATACCGGGCCACTATGGTTCCAGCGGTGATCGTCTCGACGGAGAAGTGATGCGTGTCACCCGCACCGAAGCCGAAGAAGTCCCCCGGCAGGAGGAACTCGACGATGTGGCGATAGCCATCGGCGGTCAGGGCGCTCGTACGCGCGGCACCGAGCACGATCCGGTACCAGTAATGAGTTGCTTCCGTGCAGTGATAGACGGTCTCGCCTACCTTGCATCGGACCTGTGTCGCCAGACGCTCCAGCGCGCCCGGCTCGCCCCACGCATCAGCTGGCCTCACAGCTTCCTTAGCTCTCGCTTTCGACACCACACAACTTACTCGCGCCACGATGCGCTCTCAGGCCCCACGCGCGAGCCAACTAAGTTACAGCGCTGTCCTGACAAGGGCCATAACCCGTGGTTTACAACGCTGCTCGCGCTGACTGCAGCGCGAGCACGGCGCTGCCGCTGCGCTGTCACAGCACACGCTCGCCAGTCACGCAACAACACGCTCCAGCCCACGCTCCCCATCGGTTCAGTCAACATCGCGCCAGCACTCCTCAAGCTTTGCATCAACCCTCACCCCAGCCGTTCGATCAGGCGCATCAGCTCGGCAAACGTAGACACGCCCATCTTCTCCATGATGTGATGCCGGTGTACCTTGATCGTGTTCTCACTCAGGCCAAGCTCGGCTGCGATCTGCTTGTTGCGCCTGCCGCGCGCGATCCGTGCCATCACCTCGCGCTCGCGCGGTGTCAGCCGCTCGCGCCGTGCGTTGAGTCCGGCGAGCTCCGCACGACGTGCCTGGTCGGTGCGATCGCGCTCGAGGGCATGTCGGATGGCATCGAACAGCGCATTCTCGGCGAAGGGCTTGGATAGGAACTCAACCGCTCCGGCCTTCATCGCCTGGACCGCAGTTGGAATATCGCCGTGCGCGGTGATGAAGATGATCGGCAGCTGCTGCCCCACGCCGGTCAGCTCGCGCTGCAGCTCAAGCCCCGACACATCCGGCATGCTGACATCGAGCACCAGACAGGAGGGTCCTTCGCCACGCGGGTGCCGCAGAAACTCGCGTGCGCTCGCGAAGGACTCCACGCGCATCGCGGCAGACCCGAGCAGACTCCCGAGGGCCTCACGCACCGAGGCATCGTCATCCACGACGAACACCGTCGACCCTGTCGGCTTCATGGCGGCTGCGCTACGGCCACGGGAATCACGCCGCCGAGGATCGAGGCGGATGCCATGCTCGAGCGTGTGCTGCGGCCTCTGCGCGGCGCAGCGCTGCGGGGCTCCCGCGGCGCCCCAGGTTGGGATGCAGCTTGGCCCGGTGCGCCAACGGCCGCCTGCGGCTGGCGCGCCCACATAACGCAGCGGCGTGCACGCGCCGTCCCGGATATGACACACGCATGGCCGCGCGCGCTGCGCAACAAGGTGAGCATGCCAGCTGCGAGCAGCGTTGCACGGTCGCAGCCTGAGCGGCCCACAGTGCCGCGCTCCGGCCGCTGCGGTGATAGCGAGCGCTGCGCCGCACAGCGACAGGCCAGGCACTCCGCCCTCGTACATGTGCGACGGTGATCGTGAGACCGCTGTCGAGCCATGAGCGTCCGCTTCTTCTACTTCGTGACCGGTACTGATGTTGCAGCGCCGTGTGGTGCTCTGTTAGCCCACATTCGCCGCCAGAGGCGACAGAGACGCAAACAACATACCTGAAGGTAACACGAAGCTCGCCCGAGTGAGACAAACGGTGCAATGGTGAGACGTGGATCACTACGCGCCGTGAGGCTACAAGCGCAGCAAACCTTAAAGGCGAGGTGTCGGTGTCAGAGGGCGTGCCGCGGGGAACGCGCCGGCGCGGCAGATGCGAGGGCGGGAGAGGAGAGGGGCCCGGCCACGAGGGCCGGGCGGGGGCTCAATGCTCGTACGGGCGGCGCGGCTCGGGGTCCAACCGTACAACGATCTCCTCGTCGTACGCAGTGTCATGCTGCGCTGCGCTGATACCGAGTCGCACCTCGTTCCCATCCACTGCTAGCACCGTGACGGTCACGTCGCCAACCTGGATGCTCTCACCAACGTGCCGCGTCTCGATGTCCATGCAGGTAGTCTCCGTGAAGCATGCTGTGCTCAGGGGGACCTGTACGATAACTCATCCTGCGGCGCGTTGCTCGCGCGAGCCGGCGGCATGGCGCAGCGGAGCTCGCGGAAGCGTGCTTAAGGCAGATTCTGGCGCGCTCACGGCGTACGGGAACGAATGCGCACCACAGCGGCAGCGGCTGTGCGTATCATCCGGCCGTGATCGCATTGCCAGCCGCACTCATCACTCTGCTCATCTGGAGTTACCTTTTGCTCGCCCGGGGCGGGTTCTGGCGCGCCACCGGGCAGCGCCCCGCCGTGGCGCCGGCGGCGACGCTCGCCAGGAAGGTCGTGGTCGTCATGCCGGCGCGTGATGAGGCCCCGGTCATCGGTACCGCCGTCGGCTCCCTGCTACGCCAGAGCTTTCCCGGCTCGATCCGCGTCATCCTCGTTGATGATGGCAGCTGCGATGGCACAGCCTTGCTCGCCGTGCAGGCGGCGACCGCCGCCGGCGCAGCCGGACAGCTGACCGTGCTCGCCGGCGCACCGCTGCCGCGCGGCTGGACGGGCAAACTGTGGGCCATGCATCAGGGCGTACAGGCCGCCACCGCGCTCACGCCGGACTATCTGCTCTTCACCGACGCGGACATCGAGCATGACCGCGACAGCGTCGCGACCCTCGTCGCGACCGCCGAGGCCGAGCGGCGCGACCTGGTCTCATACATGGTGAGGCTGGCGACCGCGACCTACCCCGAGCGCTGTCTCATACCGGCTTTCGTGTTCTTCTTCTTCAAGCTCTATCCGCCGGCCTGGGTCGCCTCCTCGCGGCGCGCCACCGCCGCGGCGGCCGGCGGCTGCATCCTCATCCGTCCGCAGGTGCTTGCCCGGGCCGGCGGCCTGGAGGCAATTCGCTCGCAGATCATCGATGACTGCGCGCTCGCACGCATCGTGAAGAGCAGCGGCGGTAGGATCTGGCTGGGCTTGACCGGTAGTGCCCGGAGCCTGCGCTCCTACGGCACCTTCGCCGAGATCGGCAGCATGATCTCGCGCACCGCCTTCAATCAGTTACACCACTCCTACTGGCTGCTCGCCGGGACGCTCCTCGGGCTGGCGCTCACCTACATGCTGCCGCCGCTGCTGCTGTTCACCGGCGACCCGCTGCTTGCCTCCCTCGGGCTGCTCGCCTGGGTGCTGATGACGCTCGCCTACCTGCCCATGGTGCGCTTCTATGGCCTGCCTGGGCTCTGGAGCCTGTGCCTGCCGGCCATCGCGCTGTTCTATGCGGGCGCCACGCTCCACTCTGCCTGGCAGTACGGCCGCGGGCGCGGCGGCCGGTGGAAGGGCCGTATCCAGGACGTGCGCGAGGGACCGCTCGAGCATCCCTGAGAAACGCATGCACGAGGGCGTGGCCTCCAGGACCCTCCCTGAACCGATGGGAGCGGCTCAGCCGGGCGCCCCGATGCCGGGGTCCATGTTCAGGGGTCCGGATCGGGTCCTGCTGCGCTACCTGCCTGCGGCACCGTCTCGGCCACCCAGCCGCGCCAGAGCGACACCAGCGCCGCCATCAGGGCGGGCCCGAGAAAGATCCCCACCAGACCGAAGGACTCGATGCCGCCCAGGATGCCGAGCAACACCCACAGGAAGGGCAGCTGCGCCCCGCCGCCGATGATCGCCGGACGCACGAAGTGATCGGCCACGAACAAGACCACCGATCCGGATGCGACCACGGCGATCGCACCACCGAGTGCCCCATTCGAGAACAACAGCAAGCCGATGGCGAAAAAGACCACAGGCGCAGCAAAGGGGATCATCGCAAAGACGCCGGTGACCGCCCCGGAGAGGATCGGGTGGGGCGCGCCGGTCGCCGCATACACGCCGGCCATGATGGCCCCTTCCACGAGCGCGACGATGACGATGCCATCGACCGTGGCACGGATTGCGTCGGCGGAGCGGACCAACAGGCGCTCGACGGTGGGGCCGAACAGCCGCCGGCACATCAGCGGCACCTCGACACGCAGCCGCTCGCGATTGCGATAGACGAAGTAGAGTGTCAGGAGTGTGAAGACCAGGGTGAGGATCCGGCGCAGCACCGCAATACCGAATCCAAGCACCGCGGGCCCGGCATGGCTCATCGCGCTCGCCCCGCCGGCCGACCCGAGCCCCTCGTTCCAGACCTGCCTGAGCCATTGCAGCAGCCACTGCGGCGCGTCCCGCAACCAGGCTCCCATCATCGGCAGATGCGCCAGCCACTGCGGTAGGTCCAGCGTGCCCTGGCCGTTGTGGGAGGTCTCAAGAAACGAGTGCACAAGCTTGCCCGCCTCCTGCACCGCCACGACCGCGCCCCATACCAGAGGAATGATCAACAGGAGACCAACGAGCAGCGTGAAGGTGAGCGCTGCCCACGCGTGCCGTCGCTTGCCACGAAAGCGTGCCAGCCAGCGCTCGTACCAGGGTGAGGTCGCGATTCCCAGCACGACGGCCCAGGCGAGCGGCGAGAGGAAGTGGCGCAGCATCCATGCGCCCAGAACAATCAGCAAGCAGGTGAGGACATAGCGCGCAATCTTCTGGGCGTTAGCACCGCTGTCCGCTTCCACCTGTGATCTCCGCCGCCAGCCGCAGACACCCGCGGCTAGCACATATTACAGCGCCCTCACCTGCTGATGACCGCAATTTACCGATGCCCGCTGCATGCGCGGCAGGATGGGTCGGCTGCTCAGTCGCGCAAAGCGAGCGTTTAGCTGCCTGAACCTATCGCCTCGCGCGAACGCAGCGCCCCGTGCACGAGTTTCGTGCGCGGCGGCTGTGCACGGCGCGAGATCACCACCCCTTGGTGCCGCCGGCGCCCCGGGCAGTCCGTGCACCGTTGATAACACGGGCTGCTCGCCACAGCTAAGTCTTGCAACCAACCGCCCTTCTCAGCGTGGCCATCCTGTGTCGCGTGTTCGCTGTACTACGCTGAGCCCGCTTAAGCACACGCAAGGGGAGCTCTACCTGGCCTGCTTGGCGAGGATCTGCTACTGCGGTGCAAGCTACGCCGGCGCTATGCCGCGCACCCTTGCGGCTCGCCCTGAGGCCGGGTGACCCCGAACGGGGAAGTGGCGTCCGTGAGTGCAGCGGAAGCCGAGCGCTCACTGCCCACGGACGGACCCTACGCTCGCGCGTACGCCGGTGGATGAGCTGCCCGAGCCGGCTGCCGAGCCGCGGGGTGCTGCGCCGCTTCATGGAGCACACATCGCGTGGCTAGGCAGCGGGTTGCCTGCTCTGGCCGGCCCTGCTGCGGGCAGCCCCGGAGGCTCGGCGCCGGCAGCCGGTGCTCCCGCTGCGCGGCGCCGAGCTGCGGCCCACAAGCCCCGCGCGCGCCGGCGATGCCGGAGCCGTGGCCCGTCGAACTGCGAGAACTGCTGCTGTTGCGTGCACCAGGATGCTAGTCTTGCTGCTTGCCGGGAATGTGCGCACGGGCGTGCGCCCGCTCAAG
>Ga0123356_10001544_pt1 | contig 25341 bp, 20 predicted proteins | sample TergutEmb28metaG_2_FD_92546 | JGI IMG/M metagenome (GOLD analysis project Ga0123356, IMG submission 92546) | Embiratermes neotenicus P3 segment gut microbial communities from Petit-Saut dam, French Guiana - Emb289 P3 | ecosystem: Host-associated > Arthropoda: Insects > Digestive system > Gut ...
AGCATAATTTACTGCCGATTCAAGAGCGTCAAAACTTTTTTGTATCTTCTCATTTGAAATTATAACATACTTATTTTTTAAAAGGTCATCCTTTAAAAATATCGCTATATGCTCTTTAAAAAAGATTAATTCCTTTTTCTGCTTTTCGGTAAAATCACTCATAAAACCCTTCCTGTAGATCCAGTTATAAGGGACAAACAACTCTCAATATATCAAAAATATACACTAACCGTTAACCATAATATACGCTATTTATACAGATATTTCAAGAAAAATTTCAACCCGCACAGGCCGTCAAATCCGCGCGGTGGCAAGCAACCCTGAATTGAGCAACATAATCGGCATCAATTCCGCTATCTCCCTATAACAACCGCCCCGTCAATTATTCCAACTCCTTTCGATGATGATTTGAATTTATAAAATCCGGCGGCTTCGCGGGGAAGGCCTGAGAGTCCGCCTTTCAAATAGCCGCTTTCTATGCGTTTTGTGACGATGTAGTTTGCGGATTGAACGCGCATATCGGGGTCGTTAATAATTAAAGCGTGAGGGTTTTCTCTGTTGCCGTCATGACCAAAACCAACAAGATTTACCCAGTGGCCGCCGGTTCTTGTGTATTCATCTTTTGGAGCGTCGTATTTATACCAGCCGTAGTTGAGAAGCACTGTGCTGTGTGAGCGGAGACGCTCTTTAATTATGTTTATATCTGGAACTTGACCGCCCTCACCGCTCTTAAATTTTAAATCCATAAGGCGCCAGCCGTGATACTCTATTTTTACATTCTTAATACCGGCGTCGTCAAAAAATTTTTTCAACCCCAAGCAGAGTTCGTTTGGATTAGTTCCGTCTTTGGCAGTATTAAAATATTTTTCAGATCCTAATAGTTTAATCAGCTCATATTGATCTTTCATAGTGTTGCCGGTATTCTCAATAATCTTCCCATAATCATTGCGGTAAAGCCACATAAGGGCGTTTGACGCGGCAACAGGGCCGCAGTATGCGCTTCCTTCGTTTGGAAAGCCGCCAAAACGCGTACTTCTTTGATAATAATCGGGGATGGAGTTTATTAAATCAAGAAATGGTTTACGGTTGATTGCATAAGAGGATACGCTTTGGGGCAGGGAAGTGCTGCTGTGTTCAAAGTGTTCATCGTTATTGTCGTTAATGCCTGTGCATGAGAAGGTAAAAAGGACGCAAAGGACGGAAATGACAGGAATCATTATAGATTATTCCTTTTTGTGATAAGATGTTGTTGGGAGTTTACGCGCGGGCTTTTAATTTATTGTGAGGCTGAAGGGGCGCGAGCCGCCGGAGCCCAGGGCGTTGCCCTGGGTTACTGATTACGCCCCTTTGGGGCTAAGATAAACAAAGGAAAAATTTTCCGTTTTACCGGTGTTTGTGCCGCCGTGCGGCACTTGTTTATGGGGGGCGTTACGGGGGGGCTTTTTTCCCCCGTAGAGGGGGTAGCGGAAGACAAAAAATTAAACGTCTTTTTGGCTTCGCCGCAATAAACACGGTGTTTAATTTTTTGGCTGGAGCGAGGGGGAGACTTCCCCCCTTGTATTTATATTTTGACTTTGATTTTGATTTTATCACTGGTACCACATTTGCAATTTCCTTTAATTGGAAGCATCCTGTTTAAGAAGTTAAAAAGTTTTCTTGCTCACAATAGGACAGAGAGGTGTGGTCGGTGTATGGAAAAACAGCCCAAGCCATTTGTATGGCAGATGATAAAAGAGGCGGTTGAAGCGCATGGGAACAAAACGAGTAATGTTGAGGTAAAAAACTGGGTTTTAGAGCGCTATCCCGGAACAAGCGCCAATACGGTTCTCAATCAGATTATCGTCTGTACTGTCAATCACGAGTCCCGTACCCATTATAAGGAGAATCAGCGGGTGCGCCGCTGCGGTGAGATGCTTGATTTTTTGTACCGTCCCGCCCCAGGGCGCCTTGAGATGTACGATGCGCGAATTCATGGAGTCTGGGAGATAGCTTTAGATGAGCACGGGGTGCTTGTAGTTCGTGAAGTCCGTGAGATTCGTGAGCCGCAGAATGAAGAGGTGTTTTTTGGTTCAGGATGTATAGACGCCGCTTATCTGCGCGCTTATTTAGCCAAGAATTTAAATCTGGTTGAAGAGGGGCTTGAGCTTTATGTAGACGTGTTTGGAAACGACGGCGTTGAGTACAAAACTGAGTTCGGGTCGATAGACCTTCTCGCTGTTGACAGGGAAGGGGCGCTTGTAGTAGTGGCTGTCAAGCGCGACGGCTTGCCGGATGCGTCAAGCGGTCAGATTTTAAAATTCCATAACTGGGTGAAGCGTCATCTCTCATTTGGAAAGCAGGTGCGAAGCTATCTTATTGGGTCAGATATCCCTGAATATGTGCGCTATTCCTTAGCGGAGTGCCCTGACGTTCATCTTAAAGAGTACGATTTAAGTATAAGGCTTAAAGAGGTGCCGAAAATATCAGATATCGTTCCGGTTAGTACGAAAGATGTTGTGACCATACGCTGATTTTTTCCTGCATTTTCCGCATTTCGAGACGATTATGGATGATGAATAACCCAACCGGGGGTGTGACAGATGGCAGCGCGTATTCTTATCACCGGAGCGGCAGGTGTTTTAGGGGCTGAGGCAGTGAGGCGCTTCGCAAGCGTCAATGTGCCGGTACGCGCGGCGCGTCACGGTTTTTTAACGGATGAGCGGCGGTACAGTACCGGACTTGTTGAGAATGTACCATTTGATTTTACCGATAAGGAGCTTGTAAGCAGAGCTCTCAAAAATATAGACCGCGTTTTGCTTTTACTTCCGCTGACCTCTGAAATGGGAGAATATGCGCGGATTTTTATTAATCAGGCTGTAATGAGCGGCGTATCTCATATTGTGCAGATATCATTTCTGTCGGTAGATAAAATACCCATGATTAAAATCGCAAGGTGGCATCATGAAGCTGAGGAGTATTTGACAGAATCGGGCATACCATATACAATTCTGCGCTCCAATGTTTTTATGCAGCAGTTCACATCTCTTTTTTCGCCAAGCGGCGGGCTTATCTATCTCCCTTTTGGCAAGGGTGCGGCCTCTTACGTTGACGCAAGGGACGCGGCGCTTTGCGCGCAGGAGATTCTTATGAATCCTTCACCTTACGGCGGGCGTATCTGCCGCATTACCGGAGCGCAGAAACTCTCTTTGCACAAGGCGGCCTCTGTAATTACAGAGGTCATAGGCAGCCACGTGATGTATGCGGATGTAAGCGAAGAGACGTCAAAAGATATTATGAGCAGTCTGGGGATACCGAACTGGAAAGCCGACGCGTTTTTGGAGTTATACGCGCTTATAAGAAACGGGCTCTTGGATGAGGTAAGTAATGATTATGAAAACATCACAGGTACCGTACAGTCAACATTTTTAGATTTTGTACGTGATTATGCAGATGTTTTACGCGGACTTGTTGAGGAGTAGGCCTGCATGCAAAACGATACAATAATATCCGCGTATGAAATGAGCGAAGGAGCAGGCGCGCGTATGCTGCGCGCTTTTCCCACAAGGCTTATTGAAGATTACGACCCGTTTGTGCTTTTTGATGAGTTTTCTCTCTCGTCAAACGCATCTTTTCCGCCCCATCCCCACCGCGGATTTGAAGCTCTTACCTATATGCTTGAGGGAAGCTTGCGCCATCAGGATATTCTTGGCAATCAGGGAGAAGTTGAGACTTTTGGCGTGCAGAGGTTTACAGCAGGCAGAGGCGTTGTACACTCTGAAATTACTGCGGCGGGCAGCAATGTAAGCCGCGGACTCCAGCTCTGGATTAATCTGCCTCACCGTCTTAAGCATGCCGACCCGTCATACCAATGCGCCTGCGCAAACGAGATTCCTGCGCAGAGAGTTGACGGCGGCAGCATCAGAACCATTGTCGGGCGCTCTTCTCCTGTGAAAGTGCTTACTGAAATGCTGTATTTGGATATCCGCCTCGAACCGCAGGTCTCATACAAAGCCGAACCTGTATGCGGATGGAACACTTTTGTTTACGTTTATAAAGGTAAAATTGATATCCGCGGACAGCATATTGGGCGGGGGCATGCAATTTTTTTGGACGGCTGTTCAGAGCTGTCGGTTAAAGCTGTTGAAAAGTGCGGATTTGTTTTTTTGTCGGGCAAACCTCACGGAGAGCCGGTGTATCATAACGGGCCTTATGTGGATTAAGCGCAGATTGTTTATTCCGGCGTAAGCCAAATAAGTTATCTTTCAGTAAGATAATTAGTTATATTTAATGACTATGGCTAAACGTATTGCGTACTTGTATTTTACCTGTTTTTTACTGTTGATTGTACCCCATGACGGGCGGAGCAGAGGGATTACCGTTACTCCGGCAGCGACTGATTTTGCGATAAAACGCGCTCCCGGCGACCATTATGCAGCTATAAATCCCTGGGCGGCTAAGCGGGATGTTCTTTTTCTGTTTTTCCCCGGAACAAAATCCCGCGCTACAAACTATAAAATGATCTGCGACGCAGCCGCGGATATGGGATTTCACGCAATAAGCCTTCAATATTTTAATGACGTATCTGTAAATTTTACCTGCGCGAAATCCCGTAACCTCAACTGCTATGAAGATATGCGCAAAGCGATACTGTTCGGCGACGACTCTTCTCCTCATGTAAAAGTAAACTGGCCAAACAGCGCTGAAAACCGTCTTATGAAACTTTTAGAGTATCTCTCTGAGCGTTATCCGCTTGACGGCTGGGAGCAGTATATTACCGATATTGGCGCGCCCGACTGGTCAAAAATTTTATTGGCCGGACACTCTCAGGGCGGCGGGCACGCGGCGATGCTTGGCAGATACTACGAAACTGCCGGGGTGATAATGTTCGCTTCAATGGATTATAACTTTAAATTAAGCAGCGCCGGCTCATGGGTAAGTCAGGAGAGCAGTACGGACATAAGTAAATATTTCGCGGTAGCGCATACGGAAGACATGACTATACCGATTGCGGCAATGCGGCGCTACTGGAATACTTTTGGTTTCAGACAGCTTGGGCCGGTAATCAATATCGACCATTCAGGCTTCCCTTACGGTAACTCACATACGTTTATCACCTCAATAAAACCGGCGCAGCTTGACAGGGCGAAATCAAATTATCACAACGCACTGTGCATGGATGCAGATACGCCGGTTGGAGAAGACGGCAAACCGCTTTTACTGCCGCTTTGGAACTATCTGCTTAACGCGCCTTTTCAGCAGAAATAATCTCCGGTAACGGCATATCCGATTTACGAAATATTTCTTGCGCCGATGGGTGATATTTATTTATAATATTATATATTATATAGATATATTTATAATGTATCGGTATATTGACGGCATTTTTCCATAAAAACTTTTGAAAATATTTCTCTCCTGTAAGGAGCTTTAATCATGTTTAAGACGTCTGTTGTTCAGAAGATATTGTTGATGATTTCGGTTACCGTTACGTTTGCTGCGGCGCAGTTGACGGATACGGATTGGTACACAGACCCCGGTACAACTACTACTTTCTATATTGCTACCTCCTATGACTTGGCAGGACTCGCGGAACTTGTTAATAATGGTGTTAGCGATTTTTCCGGTAAAATCATCAGGCTAACCAATAACATTGATCTGACTTTACATCTTAACTGGACGCCGATTGGAAATTACACGAGTGCCATCACTAACAGGCCGTTTTCAGGAACGTTCCATGGCGGCGGGTATGTTATAAGCAATCTTAATATTAATCGTGCTGCCGAAAGTTATCAGGGTTTATTCGGTTATGTACAAGGCGGAAGATTGGATAGCCTTTGGATTGAGAATGTGAATATCAGCGGCGGCAGTGCTATTGGCAGTGCTGCAGGACGTATTGAGAATAGTGTTGTAGACAACAGTTATGCTACCGGCAGTGTAAGCGGTGCTGGCAACGATGTCGGCGGTTTGGTGGGTTCTGTTTACACTGTCAGTCAGGTGATTCGCTGTTATTTTAACGGTACGGTAAGCAGTACCGGCGGCAGCTTTCATAATGTCGGCGGTTTGGCTGGGTCGGTAGGTGAATATGATGTTCCTACAGATAATAGCACAATAGACAATTGTTATTCAGCCGGTACGGTTAGAAGCGGTACGGTCAGCGGTAACGGTGTACATGGAGTTGGCGGTTTGGTGGGAGCGGTTAATGGAAACGGCAGAGTAAATAACTGCTACTCCATTAGTGCGGTCAGCGGTTTTTCGGGCGGACATGTTTACATGCTCACTATGGGCGGAGTGGCAGGAACGATTAACAGCAGCAGAGGTGTAATCAACAGCGCTGCGCTGAATCCTGAAGTTAAAGGAGTGGACCTTGTTGGGCGAGTGACTACCACTTATGATTTTGTAGCCACGAACAACGTCGCTTTTTCAGGTATGTTAAACAGCAGCGGTACAACAATTTGGGGTATTACAGGTCTAAATACAGCCCACGGCGCCGACATTACCGCAGCTGAAATCAACTCTAACAACGGCACAATAGGCGGTTTGTTTACAAGCGCAAACGGCTGGACAACGGCAAGCACTAAACTGCCGGGTCTTTTCGGCGAGGCGTTAGATATGCCTGCGCATCTTGGCGGCCCCATCGGCCCAATCGTCGCAGTTACAGGTATCACAGGCGTACCAACAACAGCTAACGCTGGAACGCCGCTCGCTCTAACTGGTACTGTTGCACCAACCAATGCTACGTTTAAAGCAATTACGTGGAGTGTAGTTACTGCGGGAACTACCGGCGCTACTATCTCCGGCAGCACTCTCAATACAACAGCGTCAGGAACGGTTCGCGTCAGGGCTGCAATTGTTAACGGTATAGATATTGGTGAGAATTATACGCAGGAGTTTGATATTGCTGTGACCCATGTTCCTGTGACAGGCATCACAGGCGTACCAACTACAGCTGTTGCGGGAACGCCTCTCGCTTTGACAGGTACGGTTCTTCCAGCCAATGCTACTAATAAAACAATTACGTGGAATATTAATATTCCTGGAACAACGGGCGCCACGATTACAGGCGGCAATATCCTTAACACAACAGCAACAGGAACAGTTTCTGTTATGGCTATGATTAGCGGCGGTGATATTGGCGGCACGAATTATGTGGAGTTTTTCACTATCAGCGTGACTGCCGCGCCAGTTTTTGTTCCAGTGACAGACATCACCGGTGTGCCGGCTACTGTCACGGTCGGAACAGATCCCTTTTTAGGCGCGGCAGCGGTCGTTCCTGTTGATGCTACAAATAAGACAATCTCGTGGAGTATCCCTAACAATGGCGGCACGGGTACTATGCTCGCCGGCAATTACCTTTACAATATAACATCAACAGGAACGATTACTGTAAGGGCTACAGTTTCTAACGGTACTGCGGTTGGTACGCCTTTTACAAAGGATTTTCAAATCGCCGCAGTCATGCCCTTTGTCGCTGTAACAAGCATTACGGGCGTACCGCTTACAGCCACTGTTGGAATATCACGGAGTCTTACCGGTACCGTCAATCCATCCAATGCTACTAATAAAACAATCGTGTGGAGTGTCCAAAGCGCGGGAACCACCGGTGCTGTGATAACAGGCGGAGCCCTTAATGCAACATCAGAAGGAACGGTTACTGTAAGGGCGACAATTGCTAACGGCACAGCCGCCGGTACGCCTTACACGCAAGATTTCAATATAACCGTGGGTCTGCCTGCAACTTTTTTCTCAGTGGAAAATATTATTAACGTACCGGCTGCGGCTATGGCTGGAGAGCAGCGGATTCTTACCGGTACTGTTGTTCCGTTTACCGCGACTAATCAGACAATAGTATGGAGCGTTGCAAGCGCGGGAACCACGGGCGCTTCTGTCACAGGCAATATTCTCAGCACAACGGCGTCAGGAACAGTTACTGTCACTGCGTCGGTTACTGACGGTACGGCCGTTGGTACGCCTTACACGAAAAATTTTACTGTCACAGTTAGCGCGTCCGGCTCTTTTGCCGCAGTGGAAAGCATAACAGGCGTACCGGCTATGGCCACAGGTGGAGTACCGCTTCCTCTCACGGGTACGGTTGTTCCTTCTTATGCGACAAACAAGACGATAGAGTGGAGTGTTTTCGGCTCCGGCGGCACAGGTGCGGTAATTACAAACGGTATTTTAAATGTGACCGGTTCGGGAACGCTCAGCGTAAGGGCGGTAATTGCAAATGGCGAGGGCGCCGGCAGGAATTATGTTGATTATTTCTATATCACCGTAAATGAACCGGTAACAGCCATTACAGGCGTACCGGCTAAGGCCACGGTTGGAATACCGCTCTCTTTGAGGGGTACTGTTGTTCCGTCTAATGCTACAAGCAAAACAATCGTCTGGAGTGTTTCCGATGCAGGTGGTACGGGCGCTGTGATTACAGGCAGTACGCTTACTGCAGCATCTTTGGGTACAGTTACTGTAAGGGCTGCAATTGCGAACGGTTTGATTGACGGTCCGTACACACAGGAATTTCCAGTCACAGTAGCGCCTTTTATCGCAGTGACGGACATTACAGATATACCTGCCGCTGCTTCGGCTGGAGAGCCGTTTACTCTTAGCGGTATGGTAAGCCCGGCTGATGCTACGTATGGAACAATCGTCTGGAGTGTTGCGAATGCCGGAACCACAGGCGCTCAAATTAGCGGTAATATTCTCAGCGCATCAGATCAGGGTACTATTGTTGTTAAGGCTCTTATTAAAGACGGCAAGGGCGTGGGTGAAGATTTTGAGATTCTTGTTCCATTCGAAATAGAGGCGGCTAAATCCATACTCTCAAATAACCGCGTAACTCCGCCGGTTAAGGATATTGAGAGCGGGTCGGCGGCTCCGGCGGTTACGGTATTTGCAGTCGAATTGACGGCAGGCCCGAACCCAGTGATGAGGCCGTCAGGCGTTGTAAATTTCTTCGTAGGGGCGCCCCTTGCGGGTGCCCGCATTACCGGAGCATTAACAATTTTTGATGCGCAGGGTAATATGGTTAACAGGGTGCAAATTAAGGACAAAAAGGATGGCAAGGACGATAATGGCCGCCGGATTGTCGGTTCGTGGGATTTGAAGGACAGCAGAGGCCGCGCAGCGGCTGAGGGTGTTTATTTAGTCAGGGGAGTAGTTACTGTTGATGGTAAGAAGGAGCGTGTTTCTGTGATGGTTGGTGTGCGGTAGGTGGATGTGTTCAGCCCAGCCCAGGGCTTTGCCCTGGGTTACTGATTACGCCCCTTTGGGGCTAAATCGTTACCGCAATAAAAACGGTCAGACAGTTATTAATCTTCTTTAATAGTATGCTGCAGAGATTCGTTGACTGACTTTGTCAGTTCGCGGGCTGCTTCGAATATCGGTTTGTTGCCGCTTTTTACTTCAACGGGTTCGTTTGTGCGTGGATTGCGTGCTATGCGTGCATTTCTCTTTTTGATTTTGAACCGGCCAAAACCGCGGATTTCTACATTATTTCCCTGTTCAAGAGCGTTCCCTACTGCTGCCAGAAAACGCTCTATTACGATTTTTGTATCAACCTGAGTTAAACCGGTGCGGCTTGCTACTTTTTCAACAAGGTCTTTTTTAGTTACGGTGCTCATCTTTCCCTCGTAAATATTGTGTATTCAGGCTGTCTCTCTAAACTACTATTTTCTGTGATAAAAATCAAGATATGAAGAGATGTTTATTTATTGTTCCATGCCAAGCAGCTTAATTTTGTTTATAGCGATAATGTGCAATGGGTCGATGCCGGCAATATCCTGATATACCGACAGAGCTTCTCTCCTGTTGTCAAGGCGTTCATAAGCTGCGGCTAACTGGATAAGTTTTCTTATATTTCTGCGGTCTGTTTCTACAGAGGCTTCAAAATAGCGGATTGCCTCTTTTATCATATCGTTTTCTATGCAAATCATGCCTGCTCTGAAGTTCGCTTCGGTGTGGGAAGGTTTCTCTTTTAATGTAAGCACGTAGTTTTCAAGAGCTTTTGCGCTGTTGTTGAGTTTGTTGCGGTAGAGTTCGCCCAGATTGTAACGGGTGTTGTAATCGTGAGGATTGAGCGCTAAGGCTGTTTCGTAAGACCTTAGCGCGAGTTCCGGTTTATTATCATAAAAATGAACTATACCGAGTCTTGCGTGGGCGCGCACATTAAGCGGTTCGCTTTCAAGAACCTCAAGCAGGAGCTTGCGCGCTTGCTGCAGGTCGTCTTTTATCTCGTAGAACCGCGCTAACTGGTATTTGGCTTCGTTATAGTTTGGGGCGGCTTTTAACGCGTCAAGAAAATATTTTTCCGCTGTTTGCGCGGGCGATTCTATCTGTCCCATAAAGCAGAGGGCTTCTGCGTTTTTGGGATTGTTTTTTAAAACGCTTCTGATAATTTCAGCGCTCTCATCCCGCCTGTTGAGATGGTAGAGGGCGATTGCTTTTCGCAGTTGTAAATTTTCCGACAGGGTGTCATTAGTTTGCAAAAGCAGATAATCAACGGTAGTGAGCGCCTTTTGAAAATCTTCAATTTCAAGATATACCTGTAATATGCGCTCCATAACGGCCCGGTCGCTGCGCCTTATGCTAAGGATTCTTTGCAGATGAGGCAGAGCCCTGTACGGCTGGCCGAAGTTCATGAAGCGGGACGCCGCAAGGTCGTGCGCTTCAAGGTCAAAACCGGTTATATCAAGGTTGCGTTCGGAACTTTGGGGTTGATTGGATATTATAGACAGCAGCCTGTCTTTGCTGTCGCCTATCGCTGCGCTGTCTTGCAGAAAATGATTGAACGCCCAAAAAAGCCCCACCACAATTGCGCATATAAACGTAGTGGCAATTAAGACTTTTTTCAGTAATTTTTGCTCCGGTTCGCCCAGACCTATTTTTGTCAGCAAATTATTCATAATAATGAAATATACAATTTATCATTAGCGGACGATGAAAGTTTCTGATATTTTTCTTGCGGCTTATAATCACCGGAACAATTCTTGCTCTTTTTTTCCGCATCCATTTATGATGTAAAAAAATGGGAGTAAAAACGAGGGAAAAACTTATTATTAGACGGAGGGGATTATGGAAAAAGCAGGCGTGCCGCTGACGTTTATGAAAATTTTTGCGGTTATTGGCGTTGTCTCTCTGCTTATTGTTCTTTTTGTGTTTGCCGCGCTTTTTTATGTCCGCTCAAGCCGCACTTCAATTGCGTCTAAAACCATTATTGAGATGGATTTACGTGATGGAGTGGGGCAGTATTATCCGCCCGGCGCTTCTCTGTCGTTTTTACTTAAGAAGCAGCCGGATGTGGTTGCGGTAGCGCGGGCAATTGACGCCGCAGGCCGTGACAAGCGCGTTGCCGGACTTATAGGACGTGTTGGCGGAGAGCAGATTGCGTTTGCGGATGCGCAGGAGATTAGAGACGCGGTTCTGAGGTTTCGCGCCGCTGGGAAGCCTGCAGTTGCTTTTGCGGAGAGTTTCAGTGAATCCGGGCCGGGTAACAGCAGTTACTATTTAGCAAGCGCTTTCGACAGCGTTTATTTGCAGCCTTCGGGCATACTTGGACTTACAGGAATTATCTCGGAAGCTGTATTTTACAGGTCGGCGCTTGACAAGCTCGGCATAAGGGCGCGTCTTGGCGCCCGCAAAGAGTATAAAACTTACCGCAACGCCTTTATTGACACTGCGTTTACCCCGCAGCACAGGGAGTCGAGTTTGTCAATAATTGAATCTGTGAGTAAAGTAATGACCGCTGACATATCCAAAGACAGAGGTATTGAGGAGAAGAAGTTTGAAGAGCTGGCGGCCGCAGGGCCTTATACCGCTTCGCAGGCGCTTGAGGCTGGGCTTGTTGACGGACTTGTTTACAGAGACCAGGTTTTTCATAAGATTTCTGAGCAAGTTGGAAAAAAAAGCAGCTTCTTATATCTTAACCGCTATATGCAGTTGTCAAGAGGAAATAAGGGAAGCGGGAAGAGTATTGCGCTTATTTATGCAGAGGGCTCTATCGCAAGCGGAAAGAGCAGTGTAAATCCTCTTAATTCAAGTATTACAATCGGTTCTTCGAGTCTCGCTTCTGCGATACGTTCGGCTGTTAGAGACAAAAGTGTGGGAGCAATAATCTTTCGTGTAAACAGCCCCGGCGGCTCTTACGGCGCGTCTGACGAGATATGGCGGGAAGTTGTTCTGGCGCGTGAGGCTGGAAAACCTGTAATTGTATCTATGGGGGCGGTGGCAGGTTCCGGGGGGTATTTTATTTCACTTCCCGCAAATAAGATAATCGCGCATCCATCAACAATTACAGGCTCTGTGGGCGTAGTAAGCGGTAAGTTTTATGCAGCTCCGTTTTTTAATAAATTGGGTATAACATTTGACAATGTCTCCACAAGTCCCAACGCAGATACATGGTCTATGCTGCATGATTACAGCGAAAAGCAGTGGGATATCATGCAGGCCGGGCTTGATACCGCATACAATGATTTTGTAGACAGGGCCGCTGAGGCGAGAAAGATTGACAGGGAAAAAATGTTATCCATTGCCGGCGGAAGAATTTATACCGGCGCTCAGGCGGCCCAAAACGGTCTTGTTGATACGCTTGGCGGGTTTTACGACGCTGCAGCGTCAGCCAAACAGTTAATGGGTATCCCTGAAAATAAAACCGTACCTGTGAAGATATTCCCCCGCAGAAAATCACACATTGAGCGTTTTTTCGGCTCTAAATCAAACAGCAGTGAAGATGCGGAGATACAGGCGTTTCTATCATACCCAAGGTTAAAAATAGATAATGAAAAATTAAATTCCGTCAACGAAATTCTAATGATGGATGTTCCAGATATCAGATAATACCCATGCAGGGGCAGCCCCCGCGGCCGCCCTTTAACTATGATGTATAAACCCCAGCCCCAACAAGCGTCAAATCCGGTATTGTTGTAATATCATAATTCAATTTTACAAGCGGTTTTATAAGTTCCCAGCCCCCGCCTGTGGCTATTAAACGGATATTATTGCCGTAAATGTTTTTATACTCTTCTATGCACCTGTCAATAGCGCCCGCAGTGGCGTACAGAACGCCGGCGGTGATACATTTTTTGGTTGAATCGGCAGGGATATGAGGTTTAGGCGAAGAAGCAGTGCGGTCATCAAATGTTATATGTGGCAGAGCGTCTGTTTGTTTGTGAAGCGCGGTCGCATGCGTCGCGCTTCCAGCGAAAATCACTCCGCCTTCAAAAATTTCTCCTTTGTGCAGATAATCCATTGTGACCGCAGTTCCGCAGCTCATTACTACACAGCTTTCATTTTTAAAAAGCGCGCTGCATGCAAGCGCGTTGCATATTCTGTCACTCCCTAATTTTTCAGGATTTTCGTATATCAGCTTTATGCTGAGCGAATCGTGCGCTTTTACTATATGTATATTATCAATGCCGATGTTTTTGCAGAGCTCTTTAGTTTTTACTGCCAGTTCATTGACGCCTGAGGTGATGTTTACTCTGTTAATCTGATGATTCAGATAGATTTTTTTGATTGTATCAGAAAACGTTTCGTCGAACTTTGCGTTATAAAAATCTTTCCTGTCGATACTGGACAGTTTTTCAGTGTCAACAACTGCTATGTGAGTGCGGGTGTTGCCTATGTCTACCGCGAGTACTGTTTTTTGGATAACGTTCATAATTGTTAACCTTTTATAAAAATGTGAGAGTTCCGCCGGAGCGCAGTAAATCACCCCGTGTGGTTTGCATCCTCAATTGCCCGTCTTCTTCAACTGTCAAAAATTTGCCTTGTTGCGAATCTACAAGAGCGTCATACCCTTTTTTGTATAGATTTTCAACGTATTGTTCATGAAGATTTTTCATATCGCCGTTTTTGCTGAACTGCCAATATGCTGTTAATATACGTTCAAGCAGCGTATCTACAGGTAGTATTTGTCCTGTTTCTATCAGTATGGAAGTTGCGCTTTTGCGCAGTTGTGCGGGAAAATCTTCTGGCATTATATTTACATTGAGTCCCAGACCTGCGATTATCACATTAGGATTATGAGAGATATTTTCTAAAAGCATACCTGCGATTTTGCGGTCTCCAAAGTATATATCATTGGGCCATTTTATCTTTATTTTCTCGTTAATTTGCGGATTGATATTTTTAAGAGTTTCGCAAACCGCAAGTGAGAGCGCGCGGTTATATATGAAATGTTCAGATATACTTTTTACAGGCGTGACCATGCTTATCCACAAACCGCCGCCATGATTGGAAAAAAACGTTTTCTCTCTTCTGCCTCTGCCTCCGCTCTGCTTTAACGCCCGTATGACAATTAACCCGGATGAAGGAAAAGTTTTCAACTCTTTGGCAAAACTGTTTGTGGATTCAATCTCCTCAAAACACAGGTAATTTTCTACAAAATCAAGTTTTTTAATTATGGAAGATTGTTCTGAAGAATCATCTGGAATTTGCGGCATCAGACCATAACCAGATTTATATCAAGCGCAGGGGCGCTGTGGGTAATTGAGCCGCAGGATATAAAATCTACGCCTGCGGCCGCTATTGCGGAAATGGTGACAGGAGTAATATTTCCGCTTGCTTCAAGCTCTGTTTTTGAAGCGATTGTATTGCGTTTGTTAACACAAATCTCAATATCCTCTAAAGTCATATTATCAAGCATGATTCTGTCCGGTGAGAGCGCGAGCGCCTCAATAAACTCATTTACAGATTGCACTTCTACTTCTATCAGAGGTTCTTTCTTGCCCGCTCTCCATAAAAACGCTTTCCTCAGCGCTTCTTCCACGCCGCCGCAGCGTTTTACATGCGTATCTTTAATAAGAATCATATCGTAGAGGCCAAAACGGTGATTACTGCCGCCGCCGTGAAGCACTGCCGCTTTTTCAAGCGCGCGCAGGCCGGCAGTGGTTTTCCGCGTGTCAAGGAGCCGGCACTTTGTTCCCTTTAGTGAATCAACCATTTTTGCGGTCATTGTAGCTATGCCGCTCAGATGCTGTAAAAGATTGAGGATTGTGCGCTCGCCTGCAAGAACCGCTCTTATGGGGCCGCTTATTTCGCAAATTGTTTTCCCCGCTTCAAGCGCGTCGCCGTCAGCGCAGTAAATTCCTGTTTTTACACTTGGGTCAACAAGCTCAAACAGAGGTTTTATAAGGGTAGCGCCGGATAAAACCCCCGCCTGTTTACTGCGTATAACCGCTCCGCCATGCTCCTGCACGTCAAATATGGCAGCAGAGGTGATGTCGCCGCCGCTGCCCAAATCTTCATGAAGCGCGTTTTTTAATATCGAAACAATGTCTGTCAATGTTATCCTATCGCTCCCACCATATCAAACATCGGCAGATACATGGCCATCAGAATACCGCCTACTATTATACCAATTACTACAATCATTATAGGCTCAATTGCGGACGTCATCGCATCTACGGCGGCGTTAACTTCTTCTTCGTAAAACTCGGATACTTTTTTTAGCATTCCAGAAAGGTCGCCGGTTTTTTCACCAACCGCAATCATGTGAATAACCATTGGCGGGAAGACGTTAGTATCTTTGAGCGGTTCTGCGATTGAGGTACCGCCGGAGATTTTTTCAACAGTGCGCATTATGCCGTTCTCTACAACTTTGTTTCCTGCGGTTCTTGCCGTAATAGCCAAAGCGTCAATAATAGTGACGCCGCTTGAGAGCAGGGTAGAGAGGGTTTGGGAGAAGCGGCTGACTGCGCTCTTACGCTCAAGATTTCCGAATATAGGCAATTTTAACTTGGCGGCGTCAACTTTTAATCTTCCCTTTTCGGTCTTGTTGTATTTCTTAAAAGCGATGACGCCGCCGACTGCTCCAATTCCCATAGCCCACCACCACGCCTGCATAAATTCAGAAAGATCCATAACGATTCTGGTTGGGGCGGGCAGCTCTCCGCCCATATCGGTAAACATGTTCGCAAATGTTGGAACTACAAATGTGAGCATAACGACAGTAGCTCCGGCGGCAATACAAAGAACAATTACCGGGTAAGTCATAGCTCCCTTTATCTTGCGTTTCAGAGCCTCAGCTTTTTCCTGATACTCTGCCAGACGATTGAGCACGCCGTCAAGGTTTCCCGACTGTTCACCGGCGGCTACCATGTTGCAGTAAAGAGTATTAAAGGCTTTAGGGTGTTTGGCAAGTGAATCGGCTAAATTGTTTCCGCCCTGAATGTCTCCAGAAACCTTTTTTATCGCAAGCGCCAGAGGCGGGCTTTCACACTGCTCACCCAGAATATCAAGGCATTGAACAAGCGGCAGACCCGCGCTCACCATCGCCGCAAACTGGCGTGTGAAGCGTGAAACGTCTTTTAGCTTAATTCCAGGCTGAAGAAATTTCGGCATGGGAATATCCATAGACTTGCTTCTTACCGAAACGGGCCGTATCTTCTTCTTGCGCAAAAGCTGCAAAACATCATCTTTGCTGGCAGCTTCAACCTCTCCCTTAATCTGCTTGCCGTTACTTACTCCGACATATTCAAACTTTGCCATTTTTAATTACCTTTCCCAGTCTGCATCAACATCTATATATTATGGCGGCAGTTAAAGGCCGCAAGTCCCGGCACACCGACTGCACGAACCATCGTGAGGCCGCTGTACCGGGACTTGCGACCTTTAACTGCCATAGTAATATCTAATATACATTATGAGAACTTAGAGCTTAGAACTTAGAAAAGTCAAAACAAAAGTTTCCTGTTTTTTCTAAGCTCTCAGTTCTAAGTTCTAAGCTCTAAATTTTAAGGTTCACCTATAAGCTTTTTAAGGTTATCCGGTTCCGGGCTTCTTGAGAACGCGTCTTTTTTTGATATTAACCGCTGATTAAAGAGCCGCGCCAGTTCGCTGTTCATGGTTTGCATTCCATGCTGCTGGCCTATTTCTATTATACCTTGCAGCTGGTGAACTTTGTCTTCGCGTATCATAGACCGCACAGCCATTGTCGCTATCATTGTCTCGCACGCCATCACACGCCCGCCGCCGATGCGCGGCAGCAGCGCCTGGCTTATGATGCCTTCAAGCACCATGGAGAGCTGCGCTCTTACAGTCTCTTTTTGGTCTGCCGGGAATACGTCTATGATACGGTTTATGGTTTGCGCCGCCGAGTTTGTGTGAAGCGTAGCCAATGTAAGGTGGCCGGTCTCCGCGATACTGAGAGCCGCGGATATGGTTTCAAGGTCGCGCATTTCACCGATGAGCACCACGTCAGGGTCCTGACGCAGAGCCACGCGCAGCGCAGCTGCGAAACTTGTGGTGTCCTGCTTAACTTCGCGCTGGTTTATGATACATTTTTTATGTTTGTGCACAAACTCTATCGGGTCTTCTACTGTAAGAATGTGGCCTTCGCGTTCGCTGTTGATTCTGTCAACAATAGACGCAAGCGTAGTGCTTTTACCGCTTCCTGTGGGGCCTGTTACAAGCACAAGACCGTTAGGCCGTTCGGTAAGTTTTTTTACTACAGGCGGCAGCCCTAACTCCTCAATGGTTTTAATCTGAAACGGAATCTGACGAATAGCCGCTGTGCAGCAGCCTCTCTGTAAAAAAACATTGGAACGGAAACGCGCCAGGTTCTGCAGGGCAAAAGAGAAGTCAACCTCTTTATTCTGTTCAAAAGTTTTACGCTGGCCTTCATTCATTATGCTGTAGGCAAGCCTTAAAATCTCCTCAGGCCCAAGACGGTCGCTGCTTGCAGGCACAAGTCTTCCGTCAACACGGTACAAGGGCGGTGAACCTGCTGTAAGATGCAGGTCAGATGCTCTGAGGTCAAGCATTTTCTGTAACATATCCTGTATAGTCATATCACTCCTTTTTTATCGGTGCGCGTGAATTATTGCTTTATCAATTTAATATATAGTATACAGTATTGCTCAATCCTTTTCAACTTTTTTAACTGTGATTTATTATACAGTTAATTCAAAATTGAATCTCAAACCAAACCGCCAATCATTTTTTGAACAGTGTCCCGGCCTGAATTATATATCCCGCGATTAAATGCTGCGCCAGTGTTTACACAATTTTTAGTGCAAAGCAATAAAAACATTGCTTTTTTGAAAACAATCTATTATACTTACTATCAGTAATCAGTAAATTTTTTTGTGTATATACTTAGTTAATTTCACAATAATCAGATTTTACTTCTCGAAAGGATAGGGTATCTGATATGAGTTCATCAGCAAACAAGAATGCGAATTTAAAGTTCAAAAGAGTTGACGTATCCTTTATATATGGATATGTAAATCATAATCTTTATAAGAGTATGGAGCCGCCTAAAGATGAATCGAATGGATTTGATAAAATCTGGGCGCCTATATATAATCTTAATCGTTCTTCCGATGGTTTTTATGTTCAGGACCTTAAAGAACTGATAAAAGACGAATCAATAAAAGTTATTGGAAAAAATATTCCAAATGGTATAAACGCGAAATTATCCACTCATGTGCTTCGAAAAAGACATAATAGCTCAAAACCTAAAGAAACAGACGGCGGGCCTGGCTGCCTTACAATTAAGATATCTGTTGAAAGCTCTCAAAACAAAACTTTTGATTTAAAAATCCTGCATGATATTTTGCATCTGGTTCCAAGAGTTTCTGATGCTCTTCCAGAAGATTTATCCAGAATAGAGGGGTTGGAGTATTTTGACAAGTCTGAAATTTCGGGAAGAGTATCCCGGCATTCTTCTATTTTCAAGTTGTTCTGCAATCTGTTGTCTGAAAATCAAAAATGTTGGAATGAACTCTATTTACCGCCTCATGAGGGTTGCTTTGAGCAGTGCAAAAGTAAATGCGAACGGTTCTACTCATTTTATGATCCGGCGCATCAAATAGACCCTCAAATTCCTTATATATTTGTAGAAGGTTTTTTACCCAAAGAGGATTTTCATAAAAGTTTCATAGCTAAAAACAGTGACCATTCCATGTATACCAATGAGATTGGCTGTATTTTGGAGAGATGGTTAAAAACATACAATTTTGAACACTTAAATTTAGATTATTATTCCAATTATAAGAATAATGATGAAATGATTGACAAAGATAAAGGCGTTTTTATTAGCAGATACAGAGATAAAAAAGCTTTTACCCTGTTTTCTTCAATTGTGGCGCTGTTACTGAAAAGCGAATATGATTACAATGTTCCCGCTGCTGAAATAACAACCAATTCCCTTTTAAGTTTTCTTCAATTTTCAAGAGTACAGCTTCACAACGCGCTGTGGTTAAATAAACAATTAGATAAACTTGTTAATGAAGTTTGTGAGCAAAAAACGATAGTGAAAATACTCCAAAGTAAAGAGAAATTAAATGTTTTAAAAATTAAAGTAGCCAGGTCAATGGACAATCCAATATATTATTTGTGGGATTCCGTTTTTGGTCAGGAAATACCAACTATAAAGATTGGCAGAAGTGTTAAGCAACTTGAAGAAGACACTATTAAAAAACTGAATTTGATTAATGAATTAATAGCTGATAAAATAGGAATTTTGCAATTATTGGACATTCACAAATCATTAAACTGAAAGAGAACCTTATGAAAAAAATTTTTATTATAATTATTGGAGCTTTAATCTGTTTTTCAGGCTGTAAGAAGGATGAGCAGACAGTAAGAATCGCTCATTTTCCCGCATTAACGCCAAGCCAGCTATTTGTTGGAGTAGCAAATGGTTATTTTAAAGAAGAGGGTATAAAAGTAGAAATATTCGAGATGAATAGCCCGGATATTGTACCTGCGATTATGGGAAAATCTGTAGATATCGGTTTTGCGGTTGTACCGCCTTTAATTAATGCCCGTGCTAATGAAATTAGAATTAAAAGTATAGGCGGTGCGACTTTTGACAGTGAAAATGTGCGGGAACACAGGATTATGCTGCCCATTGATTCAGAAATTCAATCAGCTCAAGACTTAAGAGGAAAAAAGATAGCAGTGATAACAAAAACCGCAGGAGCGTCTGATTATCTTGCGCTTGTAAATTACCTGAAAAACAATGGAATAAAAGAAGAGGAAGTTGAAATCGTTTCAGTACCTTTTCCTGATATGATTTTTGCGCTTACAAGCAAATCAGTAGATGCCGCCGCCGCTGTTGAGCCTTTTATAACAATGGGGGCTCTTGAGAAGAAGACAAGAACTTTTGATTATTATTATCCTGACCAGGTCATAAATGTGGGTACTTTCCTTGCCCATGAAGATTTTATTGATGCTAATCCGGAATTGATAGCAAGAATTTCAAGAGTCATTGACAAAGCAACTAATTTTATTAATAATCAGGAAGAGGAGTTTAGAAAACTGCTTCCTACCCTTGGCGAACACGGTATTAAATTAAAAATAAGCAAAGAAGTCGCTGACTCCATGTCAATTATGGGATTTAGTAACAGCCTTACTCCTTCCAGTCTTGATGCTATTATGGATATGATGATTGACAAAAACGTGTTAAAAACAAAAATCAATATGGAAGATCTTATTTATTCCAAGAAATAAGTAACCGTGGATTTTATTAAGGTAAATAATCTCTCTAAAGAATATAAGTTAGAAAAGGGTGGTTGTCTAAAAGTTTTAGATAACCTCTCCTTTACTATGCCAATTGGCTCAATCACTGGAATTCTTGGACAAAGCGGTTGCGGAAAGACAACTCTGCTCGAAATAATAGCAAGACTTCAGTCTCCTACCAATGGAGATGTTTGGATTGAGAATAATATTATACCGTTTGTTATTTTTCAGCAATATAACAAGACCCTTTTTCCATATTTAAATCTTGAACAAAATGTTGAAATAGCTCTAATAAAAGATAATAAGAAAAAAGGAAAATCTTTAGAAGCGCTGCATATAGTTGGTCTTGATAAATTCTCTAAATACTATCCCTGGCAATTATCGGGTGGGATGCAGCAGAGAGTCTGCATTGCCAGAGCTCTTGCTGTTAAATCTCCCATAATATTATTGGATGAACCGTTCTCTTCACTTGATTCGTTTAGTAAATATAAATTAGAAGATGATTTACTTAAAATTGTGAGACAATTCAAAATCACCTGTCTATATGTGACACATGATATTGATTCCGCAATATATTTTTCTGACAGAATAATAGTTTTACACAGGCATCCGGCATATATCATGAATGATTTTGAAATTAATCTCGGTGATTCAAGGAGTCAGATTGAAACCAGAAAATCAAATCAGTTTTTGATGTATAGGGAGGATGTATACAATATGCTTTTTAACAATGAATAAAATAAAATTTTTCAAGCCTTTAATTATTCCGCTGTTGCTGTTAGGTTTTTGGGAGTTGGCCTCGCAAAACCACAGTATATTAAATACAATATATTTATTGTGTGGATATTCGAAAGCAAGAATTCCTGATTTCTCATTTTTATCTCCAATATCCTCTATACTCTCTTCTCTCTATTCAATGTCTCAGACAAAAGAATTCTACTCTTTGCTTGGTGATACGTTTTTGGTTTTGTTTACTGCATTTATTTTGTCTTTGATAATAGGAATTACAATCGGCAGTATATTGGGACTTCACAGACGGATGGAAATTTATCTAATTTCAACAATAGATGCTCTGCGTTCTATACCTTCGATAGCTCTGATTCCGCTTTTTATACTTTTTTTGGGTATTGATAACCGAATGAAAATAATGTTTGTGCTTTTTGGCGGCATTTGGCCGGTATTGATAAATACCTTTTTTGCGATAAGAGATATTGAACCGATCTGTCTGAAAGTTGCAAAAAATCTGCAATTAACGAAATCTGATACTTTATTTAAGGTAATATACCCCCTTGCTTCTCCTGCAATTTTTACCGGTGTAAAAATCTGCCTGTCTTTATGTCTGATTTTGACAATTGTTTGTGAAATGGTGATTGGAAATAAAGGTATAGGTTCTTTAATCAATTTTTCAAAACGTTCTGGAGACTATGACGCAATGTTTGCGGTTATATTAGTTGTCGCAATTATTGGCTGGCTAATCAACATAATATTTAAATACGCAGACAAACGCCTGCTTAAATGGTACTATCAAAAACAGTCCTGAAGAACTTTTTTGTGATTATCAATGCGCATGAACCATCATATTAGCCTGTATTAAAATATAACTGGTAAGACAATCTCTCATGCCTCTATAATCACAGTTAAAAAAATTGACATTGGTTTTGTCGTAGCTTATTTTTAGAAACATGCAACAGGAAAACAACGGCTATATTTCTGAAGATAAAAGCGGTAATAACGAAAATGAACCGGTTGGAATTAAGGGTAAACCGCTGTTCGTATTTGTTCTTATCGTGTTGTTTGCGCTCTGTTTCGGTTCTGCTGTTGTAGGTTGTTTCCTCTACAGATTGTATGAAACGCTGCCATCACACAATCAGCTGCAGAATGTGGAGCAGTCGCTTGCCTCAAAAGTGCTCGACAAAGACGGTAATATCATCCATGAGTTTAGTGTTGAGAGGCGTTTTTGGGTTTCGATTGATAAAATTCCCGACGATTTACAAAACGCTGTTATCGCTATAGAAGACCGCGGTTTTTACAGGCACTGGGGGATAGACGTATACCGGATTTTCGGCGCAGCGGCCGCAAACCTCACAAGCGGCAGACGTTCTCAGGGCGCTTCAACCCTCACTCAGCAGCTTGCGCGCAATGTCTATCTTACCGCCGACAAATCTTATATCCGTAAAATACGCGAAATACTTACGGCAGTTAAGCTTGAACGTACATATACAAAAAAAGAGATAATGGAACTCTACCTGAATCAGGCTTATCTTGGCGCCGGGGTGTATGGGGTGCAGGCTGCGGCGGAGCACTATTTCAGCAAGCATGTCTCGGAGCTTACGCTTGGCGAGTGCGCCATTATCGCCGGGATTATTCAATTGCCCGAACACCACAGGCCGGACCGTGAAGCTAATATAAACCGCATTACCTCAAGACGCAACATCATACTTCGCTCAATGGCGCAGGCAAAGTTTATTACAGGCGCGATTGCGTCTGAAGCGATAAACGAACCTGTGGCTGCCAATCCCAAAGTTTACAGTCCGCCTATGGCCCCTTATTTTATGGAAATGGTGCGCAGGTATGTTGCGGAAAAGTACGGTGACGAGCTTCTTTATAACGGCGGTCTTGCAATTAAGACGACTTTAGACCCTGTCGCTCAGGATTCTACAGAGAAGAGTGTGGCGCGTCAGGCGCGTTCGCTTCAGAACCGTCTCAACCGTATGTTTCTTGACAGTTCGAACGTTGACCGTCAGCTTAAAATTCCGCGCGAAAGGTTTTTGGCTAATTTTGACTCTATATATAATGCTCATTCGGCTGAATTTTCGCAGCTGCCCGATTCTGTGAAACTCCGCACCGCGCAGCTTGCGGTAGTTGCGATTGATGTTTCAACCGGTGCGGTTCTGACTCTTGTTGGCGGAAGGGATTTTGAGGAGAGCAAGTTTAACCGCGCCACTCAGGGCAGGCGTCAGCCCGGTTCAGCTTTTAAAACGTATGTGTATGCCGCCGCGCTTGAGAACGGGTATCATCCGGCCAGTGTGGTTCTTGACCAGCCTATAACGCTTATTACCCCTGACGGAGAGTGGCGGCCTGAAAACTTCGACCGAACTTTTAGCGGCCCGCTGAGTATCCGCAATGCGCTTGCGAAATCAAATAACTTAGTGGCTATACAGGTGTTTAACAGAATCGGCGGTCAGACGGTTGTTGATTACGCCAGAAAGATGGGTATACGCCAGCAGCTTAATCCTGTACCTTCGCTTGCTATGGGTTCCTGTGAAGTAACGGCTATGGAGATTATCTCCTCTTATGGAATTTTTGCCAATAACGGCGTACACGCAGAGCCCTATTTTGTACAGAGAATCACCGACAGAAACGGCCGGGTGCTTGAAGAGACGGTTCCAAAAACAAGAGAGGTTATCTCCCCGCAAATCTCATTTTTGATGAACTCCATGCTGGGCAGCGTAGTATGCTGCGGTACCGCGGCAACAATCCCAGGGCTTGGTTTCCGGCGTCCGGCGGCAGGGAAGACCGGCACTACAAACGACTACGCCGACACCTGGTTTATCGGTTACACGCCTCAAATAGTATGCGGCGTGTGGGCAGGGGTTGATGAACGCCGTTCTATGGGCAGGGGAGTTACAGGTTCTGTAGGGTCAATTCCTGTATGGGTTGACGCGATGAAAACGCTTCACCGTGATTTGCCCATAGAGGATTTCAAGCGTCCTGAAGATATTAAAACAGAATTTGTCTGCTCCGAATCGCATCTTATATCAAGAAACAGCTGTCCGCAAAGCAGAATGGAATTCTTCACAAGAGATACTGCAATTGACACCTGCGCCATGCACAGCGGCTCCCGCGGCGCTCCCCGCGACGGCAGCGGCATGATTGAACTGTTCGGCCCCTCAAAACGTACCGAAGAACCGAAAAAACGCTCGTTTATGTTTTAATGAAGGTACACTGGAACAGATGGTACTCCCCTTAAAAACCGGACACAGAACCTAATCCCGTTTAAGCAGCTCTTTTGTTAAAATGCTTTTCAAACTCCACTGGTGTCAAGTATCCTAAACCGCGCAATATAAGCATAATTGATTGATGGTACAGTGATTGCTCCTTTTTAAACGGACAAATCAAAATGTAAAATCATTATCAAAAAGGAGCTTTTTTAAAATGATAGAGGTAAAAAAACGGCATTGCTGCGCGGTTTTTGTTTTAGCTTTCATCGCTTTTTTATGTTTTCTCCACAGATGCAGATGCGCGTGCCGAGAAAAGAGAATAAGCGAAGCGACGCGCCAGGCGGCAAAAGAGAGCGGCTTTCAGCTTGATTGTGCAATTAGTGAGCTTAAGCGAAACCTTGAAGGCAAATCCGCAGAGCAGCTTGACCGGTCTCTTGATTCTTATGTAGAAAACGCCAAATCCCGTATCGATAAAATCGCCAATCATCTTAAGAATAAAGTCCACAATGAGCAAGAATAGGGATAGCGCTCTAAATATTGTATGAGGATGATTCCTGCATTTTGCTTAATTATGATAACTCTTGCGGCCTCACTCCCGGCTTTTGGACAAGAGCAGGAGCGGGAGTGGAAAGTAGGGAAAATCCGCTTTGAGGGCAATAACTCCCTTAATAGCCGTGATCTGTTAAGTGTGATGAAACTGCGTTCCTCAGGAGTTTTCAAAAAACGCAAAATTAATGAGAAGATGCTGGCGGAAAGGTTACGCAGTGATTCCCAATCCATAGAAACGCTTTACCGATTTAGGGGATGGTATGACGCTGAGGTAAAACGCTATGATTTGGAGCGCGACAGTTCAAAGAATAAAATTCATGTCACCATCACAATCTATGAAGGCGTACGGTACGTTATTGATTCACTTCACTTTCTTAGTTCTGATAATGAAAATGAGAATTTTTACCGC
>Ga0123356_10001545_pt1 | contig 25338 bp, 26 predicted proteins | sample TergutEmb28metaG_2_FD_92546 | JGI IMG/M metagenome (GOLD analysis project Ga0123356, IMG submission 92546) | Embiratermes neotenicus P3 segment gut microbial communities from Petit-Saut dam, French Guiana - Emb289 P3 | ecosystem: Host-associated > Arthropoda: Insects > Digestive system > Gut ...
CTATCTGCCGTGGGCGTTGGATATTTGAGGGGCGCTGTCCTTAGTACGAGAGGACCGGGATGGACGCACCGCTGGTGCACCAGTTGTCACGCCAGTGGCACAGCTGGGCAGCTAAGTGCGGAACGGATAAACGCTGAAAGCATCTAAGCGTGAAGCCAACCCCAAGATAAGATATCCCTGACGCAAGTCGAGAGGGCTCTCCTAGACCAGGAGTTGATAGGCGGGATGTGGAAGCATAGTAATATGTGTAGCTTGCCCGTACTAATCGCCCGAGGGCTTGAACCATTTGTGAAGTTCACCTATGTGATACTTCCTGGTTCTGGTGATATGCGTACGTTTCTTCCCTGCTATACTTTTGTCTTGTTACGTCATCTGTTCTTTGTTCGGTTTTGAGGGTGCGATAACCAAAAATACCATAACTTAACCCCCGGTCAGTTGGATCGGGGGTTGGTCATATTCGGATTGATTGTAGACGAAATTATCGCGTTCGCTCATAAACAACTGTATCGCCACTGTCATCGCGGAGAGTTAATGAGTTACCTTTAACATCAAAATCATAAGTAAACGCTTCCCAAAGTATCGCAACTTTCAGCCGCTTGCCATCTATAGAAAAACTGGCGTTACCTGCGTCGCTATATAAATCAAAAATGCAAGTTCCATCGGAAAAGAATTCGATTGAATCCGGGAATCCACGAGGGGCTCTTCCGTCATTTTCAGCCAACCATACACCGCCGATTAACGCGGATTGGCCCCCGCTACCGCTTCCACCGCCGCCGCCCAATAAAGCAGCTACCGCCACAATTGCAACGACGACTACCGCGCCGGCTATCGCAAGGCTGATTTTGCTTGTTTTTTTCTTGTTAATAGTTTTCTGCGAGTTATCCACCTTGTTTTTATTCCCCTGAATCTCGGTTGTATAGTCTGCCATATGTTTGCCTCCTCATATTTTGTCCTCTCAGAGGACATTTTGTTTATGAAAATATCTTACCATATTCTTGTCCTGCTGTCAAGACAAAACTTGTGCAAGGAGCAAAGAATATGGCACGTATTATCGATGAAGAGCAGCAAATAAACTTAATCGGCCCCAACGTGCGCAAGTTTCGCTTGCAGCGCGGCTGGAGCCAACAATTGTTATCGAACAAGCTGGAGCTGATACCGATCTATATCTGCCGTGGATCTATTTCGCGCCTGGAAGACCAAGTCCGCACGGTGACGGATTTTGAGGTCGCGGACCTTGCGGAAACGCTGGGCGTTTCGGTCGCGGCGCTGTTTGAGATATAGCGTTGGGTCCATGCGTTCTTTCAAACGCTCCCGCAACAAATTTCTTGCTTCTTCCCAAAAATTATGTTAAACTGGAGCAAGCCCATAATAAAGGAGCGCTACCATGAAACCCTTAAGGATTTTGATCCCGGCCATCGCATGCGTTATTTTTTTGCTCATCGCCGCGGCGCTGGTATACCGCCAGCCAAATATGAAGAACATAGCCCTGGCCGATCGCGCAAATTTAAAGTTTCGTTCCGACGGCACATTTAAAATCATACAGCTCGCCGATTTGCAGGAAGCCTATTATTCCAGCCCAATCGTCAGGGAATTCCTCTACGGCCTCGCCGAAAAAGAGCGGCCAGACCTATTCGTTCTCACCGGCGACAATATCGCGTCCAATCCGATCAAATGGTGGGGCGTCCCCGCCATCAGCCGCTTGTGGGTCAAAACCTCCATCAACGGCTACATGAATGTCTTCGACCGGATTTACAAGGATTTCGGCATTCCCGTTACCATGGTGTTCGGCAACCACGACGCGGAGATAAGGGCCACCTCCCGCCGGCACCAGTTCGATATCTATGCCGGGCACAAGAGCTTTGTCGGCTTCACAACGGACGCGGATATCGGCACTTCGGACGGGCAGGGCGAATACCTGGGCACGCACAACCTGCTCATCCGGGGCAGCGAAAGTTCCCAGCCCGCCTTCAATCTCTGGCTGTTCGACTCCGGCTCCTATGATCCCCGGGGCGGTTATGGCTGCGTGCAGCAGCCCCAGCTCGATTGGTTCAACGAAACCAACGAAGCCCTGGGCCACCTGCCCTCTGTCGCCTTCCAGCACATCATCGTGCCGGAAGTATATGACCATATGACGCAAACGGATGAAAACGACAAACATTCCTACAGCTGGACATTCGTGGGCGACAACGGCGAGGAATATACCAAATACATATCCAGGACCCTGCCCGCCGGCGCCGGCGGCGTGATGGACGAAGCGCCCTGCCCCGGGAAATACAACGACGGCCAGTTCGAAGCCCTGGAGCGCGCCGGGAATGTGATAGCGCTATTCGTTGGCCACGAACATGTGAACACCTTCGAGTTGCGCCGGGAAGGCGTGGACCTGGTCAACAGCCCGGCCTCCGGCTTCGGCTCTTATGGCACGGCCCACCTGCGCGGCGCCAGGGCAATCACCCTATATGAAGAAAACCCCGGCGACTATGATACCGAGGTCGTATTCTATAAAGATTTTTATCCCGATACATGGACGCGCCGCGCCCGTCTGAATATGTATAACCGCATGAAAACCTCCGGAGCCATCGCGGACGCGGTTAGCTTTAAGCCGTTGCTTTGGATTATGAATTGATAATCAGCTAAATTCAACCATAATTGTCCATTCTCAATTATCAATTCCCTGCGGCAGCCCCCAGCCGTTATCCACCGGCGGCGGGGCCAGTCTGCGGTAAACCAGCGTCTGCGCCGCGCCCGAAAAGCCGAACAGGAACAGGTTCACCATGGCGGATATAGCGGCGACAATCAGGGTGTTCAGGCCCGTCAGCGACAAAACGCCGGCGACGAATCCGGGCAGCATCGTCACAAGCGAAACCGCGACGACCTGCCAGTGGTTCCCCCGTTTCATCCAGGATATCTGGCTGAGCAAGTTGCCCTTGCGCCCGAACGCGGCCGTGGGCGCCAGCAAAAAGAACCATGGCAAAACAATCGCCATCGCGGCGAATATGACCGGCGCCATAAGCCAGATGAGATTCGCGAGATCCGCCTCGGCAAACATGGCGATGACCGAAAAAACAATGATCACGGGGATCGCGCAGGCGCCGACGATCAGGCCCAGCAGCACGGTGCCTCCCACAAGGCCCGCCACCTTGCCGCGGGTTTTGGCGTAGGCGCTTTTCAGCGTGAGCCGTTCGCCCTCCCCGCCGGCCAGGATATCCGCGATGAAAAACTGCAGGCCCAGCTGGTTTTTTGGGATCAGCGTGAACGCCAGCACCAGAAATACGGCGAAAAATAGCATGCCGGCGCCCATCAGGCCCATGGAAGTCATCAGGCCGCCGGAATTACCCAGCTGCTCCAGGAGTGCTTCCGGCGATGCCGCCCCCTGGAACTCCGGCGAGTTGATGGACTCCATGAGGCCGGCAATGTCCATTGCGCCTTGCGCGCGCTCTATTATGAAGGCGCCGATGTTCAGCGCCAAGGTATACAGCACGTTAATCAGCGCGAATTTTATGAGCATGCCGGTGTTTTCCTTATAAACCGCCAGGGCGTTCCCCAGTATTTCGCCGGTGCCCAGCTTTTGGTTGGTCATATAAACTCTCCTTCATAAATTTTTATCTGCTTTATTTTAGCTGCGGCACAGCCGGTTTAAACTACCTTAAGCTTATCCGCCAGCAAATTGGGCACATTGGCTTTCGTACGGTGAATCTTGGACTGGAGGAATACCTTGACGGTGGGCAGGAGCGGGTACGGCGCCATCTTCAGCGGAGACACGCCCATCAGGTGGCACATGGCGTTTGTGGTGGCGCAAAGGTCGTTGCAGTGCCCGCTGAAGTATACGTTCTTGCGCCCAAGGCGCTCCACCAGGCGGTCGCCCACTTCCGCAATCGCGCACCTCCCCACCACGAGGACCCGCCCTTCAATCCGGTCAATTCCAGCACAGTCAAATCCTTTGCCCATCACCATGGTCCAGCCGCCTTTGCCCTTGTAGTCGTAGGCCAGCACTTGCAGCAGCGTCAGGGGGTTGTTTTTGCAGCCCTGGGGGCACCAGCGCCGGGTTCCGGTGACCAGCGCCACATCCTCCGGGAACCGCTGGACCAAGTCATAGGGATATTTTTTAGTGAAATCGGAGATGTCGTCGCCTAATATCTCAACATCATCCAAGCTCTTAACGCCACTGGAATAACCGCGCTCCATGGCGATCTTTAAATGCAGCGCGTCTTCCGGCGTCAGGCCGAAGAGCCGCGCCCCCACCAGGTCCGCCGCGACGACATTTGTACTGCCCAGCAGCATTCGGAAGGGTTTTACGCAGTCGTCTGCGAAGGCCGTCACCGGGTAATGCCCGTGGATGGTGGCCTCCACGCCTTCCGTCAGGGTGAAGTCCGGCTGTATGTAGCCCAGTACGTCCGCGAGCTTATGGGGCAGGTTATAGTTGTGGTCCTCCCTGCGATCGTTCTGCTGCGGGAAGGCCCACTGGTTCTTCACACCCAAAGTAACCCCCGCCATGGAATGTGTTTTTAATTTTGGCAGGCTGATGTATAGGTTTTCGTCCTTGCGTTCAATCAAATTTTCTACGATAAACAGCGGCAACTGAAATGTCGTATGGCGATAGCCGTCGTCGTCTTCATGCGTTTCCCGTTCTTTTCCCTTAAACTCGAACGCAACGCTTTTTTCCTCGTCCAGGTACACTTCCTTCACGCCATATTTGCGGCAGATATCGCTGTAGCCCGTGATGGCGAATACCATGCGCGTGAAATTGCTTTGCGTGGCATTCTCGAACAGGAAAATGCGCTTCGCCCCATGCTCCTTCCAGTAACGGATCACGGCCTCCACGAGCTCCGGGCGCGTGTGGCAATAGGGCTTGCTGTCGATGCCGTTAGGCTTGACGTAAACGTCGCCGCTTTTTTTGAGCAACTTCGCGCCGCCCGCGGCTTCGAAGATTTCCGCCACGGCGGCGAAGACTTCTTTTTTCAGCGCGGCGCTCAGCGGCTGGTACTTGGTAAACGATTCGCTTTGGTGCGGCGCCGCCAAACGGCGCACGATGACTCTGGCAGCCTCAGGTTGCATAAAAACGCCTCCTATTGATCTGATATCTCTATTATACATAATCAAACGCCGGCCGTCAAGGCAAAATGCGCGGTTATGCAAACGCGTTCTCGATCCACTCCACGCCCAGGCAATCCCCGGCCGGCGTGAGCTCCACGCAAATGACATCGAAGCGGGGCTGGCGCGCGGTAGGATGGGCCGCCAGGTATAGTTCCGCGGTGGCGATGAGGCGCTGCCGCTTACGGTAGCCCACAGCCTCCCGGGCAGAAAGGCCGGCGCTGGCATACGCGCTTGCCCGGCGGGTTTTCACCTCCACGAACAGAAGATGGCGGTCGTTTTGCGCGATGATATCGATTTCCCCGAAGCGGGACTTTAAATTTCGCGCGATGCAGGCATAGCCGTGCAATTCCAGGTGCGCTGCGGCCAGGTCTTCGCCGTAGTCGCCGACCTGCTGCTTTGAAGTATGTTTTGCGTTAGCCATACACGATTTGCATGGCCAACTCCGGCTCGTCCGTGATTAGGCCGTCGCAGCCCCAATCCCGCAAGGCTTCCAGGCCATGGGGCTGGTTCACCACCCAGGGGTTCACGACGATGCCAGCCTCATGGCATTCCTCCACGAAATCCTGGGTGACCATGCCCATAAACGGGTGATAGGCATATAAATCGTGGGTTTTGGCGAAAGCGACCGGATTGTCGACGACTTCTTCCGTGATTGGCGTGATGGGGGAGAACAGCAAACAGGTGCGGGCGGCGGGATCGGCGGCCTTGCAGGCGGTAAGTATATCCAGTTCGAAGCTGGAGATGATGAGCTTTTCGAACAGCCCCATACGCTTTGCTGTTTCGATGGTAGCGGCGGCGCTTGCCGTGGAGCCGTCCGGCGCCGCCTTGAGCTCGACGTTGATGACGGAAAGATTCCCGCACAGGCCGAACCATTCTTCCAGCACCGGGATTTTTGTGCCCGCGAATTCCGGAGAAAACCAGCCGCCGAAATCGAGTTCCCGCAGTTCCTCAAGCGTTTTCTCGCAGACAAAGCCCGTGCCGTTGGAGGTGCGGTCCACGGTTTCGTCGTGGATAACGACGACATGCCCGTCCTTGGTCATATGGCAGTCGTTCTCAAAGCCGTCCACGCCGAACTCCAGGGCTTTCGCAAAGGCAGGAAGGGTGTTTTCGGGCGCTAACCTGTTTGCGCCTCGGTGGGAAATAACCAAGGTTTTGCGTGTGTTCATTCGTGATCTCTCCTCATGCAATGGAATTGGGTATGTATTAATAAAATATATAAGGAAGCGCCTGAGAAATCAAATCCGCAGCCGATGTATAGGTTTCATACAGCGAAACCGCCGCAAGCGATAGCAGGCCAAATAACGCAAGAATCATATGATTTGTTTTTGCCGCTGTCAGAACCAGCAGAACGCTTGTAAGGAAGAACGTGTTTCCCTCTGAGATATACATCCAGCCGCTAATCGTAACGATGCAGGCGCAAGCGGTTCCGGCCAAATAGATGAGCGGCGCAACAAAGCGTCCGGGCTTTTCAGTTTTTGCCTTTAGCAGCATCCATGGGGTGAATGCAAGTGAAAAGAGCCAATAGAACAGAGTGCATAACTGTAAAGCGGATAGATCCTCAAATTTGGGTGGATTCCATGCCAGCTCGCTACGATAATTCCATATATCTGATAACGACGTATTACTCCCAGTAAAATTCAATCCCACATCGGATGCGGCGGGAAGGAATATGGAAAGAATGACCATTGCCGAAAATACCGCGCATACAACCGCATAAACGGGCTGCTTTTTGCGTATAAAGCGAGGAAACAGTATGGCCCATATTAGAAATAACACATATTTTGCGTAAACCACGTAACTATGCACCAACCATTGCAGACTGACAAATATGCGCTGCGAAAAGGTGATCTTCAGACCTTCCAACAAAAATGACCGCGGCCCAAATAACGTCAGGCAGAAAAACGCCGCGAAAGCGATCAGCGATAACGCCGTCTGAATAAATAAAATTTTTTTTACTGGAAGCGCGGCCTTTCTGGCTTTGTAGCACAATAACAACAAAAAAGCGATCAGGACAGCCGCCACTTGCTCCTGCGCAAAGCACGCGTATATGCTTGCGGGCATCAGAACGTATGGGAGCGCTCCCTTTTGTTCGGAACACAACACCCCTCTTAGTAGGGCAGTACAGCGCAAGCAGGCCCGCGGTTGCAGGCCAAAGATAGGTCAGTGAGCCGCTGATCCAAAAAAAGATACCAAACAAAGTGAGGAGATTGATGACGGCTAAAGTAATAATAAAAAACAGGGAGATAAACGGACAAACGATTTATTTTTTCTGCGAGAAGGCTGGTGGTTTTTGCGCCAAGAAAACAAAAAAGCGTAAGGATGAAGGCATTGGCGATTCTCCATCGCCAGACGCTACCTGCAAAGACAACCCAAGTCGAAACAGCGGTTGCAAGACGACTGTTTTCTATACTCAAATGTAATTTTAAATAATGAAATAGACTGGTGGTGGCGGGCGGAGAGTTGTGAAAATTTTGAATCATGTTGAAAAATCTGATATCGTCGCCATAAAATTTAACCTTTGAGTATACCCCCAGCGCAGCCGCAAATATAACCGCGAGCAAAGCCAGGGAGACCACATGCTCATAGTGTATGCGCCGCTTGACGTTCATCATAACGCTGCCTCCTAATCTACAGTACGATATACCATAAAGCAGTTGTCTTTTTGCTGCGGGGCGCTGGCGAGGAGAAGCGCCGGTGCCATGGAGGGGACCGCCTCATCCTCCCGCGTGACATTGACGGCTTCGAAGGCATGCGTCATGGGTTCGACGCCCCGGGTATCCAGAGCGGCGAGTTCATCAAACAAATTGACGGCGTTTTGGAGTTCGGCCCGCGCGTTTTCACGTTCGGCTTCTTTGAGCTCCACGCGCGCCATGGATTCTAGGCACAGGAGCATATCGCGGTCGATGGTCATAGGAAATCCTCCTTGTTAGGCGTTAGAATGATTATATCACAATCGCGCGGATGATGCAATATGTTATTTTCTACATCACCACCACCGTCACACCGTCGTTGCTGCGCCCCAAATCGCTGTCCTGCCGCAGCGCGGGGCAAACCGCGAAGGCTTTTAGCACGACATCGTTAAAAATCGAGAACTCCTCCCCGGGGATGAACGCGCGGATGCGTCCTTTGGCTTTTTGCTCCGCGAGGTACGCCCGGGTTCGCGTGCGGATGATCCCGCCCTTCCCGCCGGAACCATAGCCATGGATGATTTTAACTGCCCGCTCCCCTTGCGATTTCGCCAGCGTCAGCGCCATATTGACCCGCCGCAGGGCAATATCCGCGGTCGGCATGCCCTCTTTGATGTTGATGACCTTCAAATTTCATCCCCCTGATTCCTGAATCCTGCCGCCTGATCCCTGGCTTGCACGGCAAGCTTGTCGCAGCGTTCGTTTTCCGGATGGCCGCTGTGCCCCCGCACCCAGTGGATTGTCACGTCGTGGCGATCGATTTCGTCCAGCAGCGCCTCCCAAAGATCGGGGTTCAGGGCGGGCTTTTTGTCGCTTTTGCGCCAGCCGTTGCGCCGCCAGCCCCGCGCCCAGCCCTTGTTGATGCCGTTGGCCATATATTCCGAATCGGTCCACACCCGCACGCGGCAGGGTTCTTTGAGCGCGCGCAGTCCCTCGAGCAGCGCCGTGAGCTCCATGCGGTTGTTGGTCGTTTGCGCTTCGCCGCCGGAAAGCTCCTTTTCCCGCGTGCCGTAACGCAGGATGGCACCCCATCCCCCCGGCCCCGGGTTTCCTGCGCACGCGCCGTCGCAATAAAGATCGATAGTCTTAAAATTTGTCATAATAATCAGCTCCAGATAGCATATTTTACCATAAATAATGAAAAAATTCAAGCCTTTGACGCGTAAAATTTATTTTTGTGGGTCAGAATGGCTTTTTTCTACATATCACACAAAAGATTTTTGTTTTATGTCACACATTCGACAGAAGAACCTTGTTTATATTCCGTACAGGAAAAATACTTCCCGCAAAATCGTGTATAATGTACAATTTTTCCGGTATTCCTGATTTGACAAAGCAACCATTGGACACTATAATATAAACCATGTAGGCTGTTGTGATATGTTGAAGGCTTGAAAGGACAGGTTAGATGAGTAAGCGCATCAACCGGCGAAAACGGATTCTCGTCGCGGCGGCGGCGTTGGCGGCGGCGCTTGTTTTCTCCGTGAGCATTACCGCATACGCCATAAGCGCCCGCACCGTGCTCATCCGCGACGACGGGGAGGAAATCTCCTTTACCACCATCCGGTCTGACGCGCACGATATCCTGCGCGTCAAATCGATCACCCTGGGCGAAACCGATTATCTGGATCTCAGCGAGTTTTATGAAAACGGCGACTGCGTGATCCGGATTTACCGCGCGAAGAGCGTTTGGATCGACGACGACGGTGCGCGTACGCGGGTGGAATGCGCGGGTTGGGTGGGCCGCCTGCTGGAAGAAACGGGAATCGCTCTGGCCGAGCGGGACGAAATCAATTTTGCCCTGCACGAATTGCTGGACGACGGCATGGAAATCAAAATCAAGCGCGCCTTCGACGTGGAGGTGAAGGACTACGGCCAGGATCATACAATTACCCTGACGGAGGGCACCGTGGCCCAGGCGATTGAGTTGGCGGGCCTCACTCTCGAGGGCGAGGATTTCGCCGCGCCTGGCCTGGACATCCCCCTGTTGCCCGGCATGACCATCCACATCAGCCGCGTGAGCTACCGCGAACGCACCGCCGTTGCCCCGCTCGCTTTCGGGACAGTGGAGAAAAGAGACGTCGAATTGTACTACGGCACAACCGTCATCGAGCAAACAGGCGAGAAAGGCGAAGTGAAGACGACTTATAACGACAGATACATCAACGGCGAGCGCGTGGAATCCATCGTGCTGCACGAGGAAGTCCTCAAGGAGCCCGTGGCGCAAATTAAAATCATCGGGGCACGGCCCGCCAAACTCCAGGCAGGGCTCAAACCCATCTCCAACCTCAAGCCGCCAAGTTCCCTCAAGATCGCCGACGGCAGGCCCAAAAAATATAAGTACGCCGTACAGGGCCTGGCCAAGGCGTATTCCGGCGGGAAGGGCACGGCAAGCGGGCTCAAGCCGCCCGTGCCGGGCTATGTCGCCGTGAATCCCAAGCAATTCCCTTACGGCACAAAGCTCTGGATTATCTCGAACGACGGCAAGTATATTTACGGCTACGCCATCGCGGCGGACACCGGTGGCTTCGTCAAGACGAACGGCTGTATGGTCGACTTATATATGCCCACCACGGCCATGGCGCGCCAGTGGGGCGCCCGGGACGTCACGGTCTATGTGCTGGACGAGCCCCGCATGAAGACTCCATACGGCGGCTGAGGCAGGGATCAGGATACAGGAGTCAGGTTTACCTGGCTTCTGTTTTTTTGTTACTCCTTGAATGAATTCGTCCAGGTTCATGCCTTTCTTGTAAGAATGTATTTCTATTGCGCAGGAATAGCTTGCGGAATATTTTTCGCAAAAATGGTCGGCATGGGTTTCATATTCCTTCAGGGAAATATCCTTCTTGTTCATAGTAATATCGTCCCACTTGGGAATATTCACTCGTGATGGGGCCGATATCACCGGCTGGCCCGCCATCGCGATGATATATGCCCAGCGTGCCGCCGATTTTGTTATAATACATTTCACTTACGCAAAAAGGTACGCTAACTTCTCTGATGCCGCGCGCAAAGTCAGAAACGCAGACTTCATTCCCGCGAAAATTTCTCAATCGATATAGCTCCGGTATGCCGTCGCCATCGGCATCCGCCAAAAAGAAAATATTTCCAACCGCATCGTCGTGCTCCTGCAAAATTTGCGTGTAAGCCTCCTGCCAAGTTTTGGGGTCGATCGTTTCCGTGCTCTGCCTGCACGCCGTCAGCAAAAGCATCAACGCCATCAAACATATTACAATACGTCTTTTCATTTGACTGATTTCCTCCCCGCCTCCTGAATCGCCAGCAGCACCAGGTCCACAAAGATACGGCTGCACGCTTTCACGTTGCCGAAGTGGATTTTATCCGGCGCCAGCAGCTCCGGCTGCCGCGAGATCTCATTCGACCAGTCCGCCAGGGTGATCCACGGCACTTCGGCGGCCAGCTCGCGGTAGTAGGCCGCGACCTCCCGGTTCATGCTGCCCTGCAATTCCTTGCCGATGAAGGGCGTGACAAGAATCAGGCGGCGGCCCGCGGGGATGCTGTCCACCATCTTGTCGATTTGCTTTTGCCAATCGCCGAAGCTGTTGGTGCCCAGAGAGATAACCACATACTCCCGCAGGGCCTCGCCGTCGACCCACTCCTGGAGCTTTTCCATCCCGCTGTAGAGATTGCGCGAAGCCGCCGAATCGGCCTCAATATCCGGGATCATTTCCGTGAGCAGCTTGTTCGCGCCAAGGCTCACGGAATCCCCCAGAAAGCTGATCCCGCCTGGAATGGAATTGACCGCCACGGCGGGCATCCAATCGTCGAAGCTGGCGTTCTCGGGCGCGTCGGCAAAGCCGGATATCAGCGCGTGCCGTCGGTCCACCGGCGGCTTGATTTCGCCCGTCTGCCGCCGCAGCGCGCCAATGCGGTCCGCCTGCTGGTACAGCGCGCCATTGATGATCCCCTGCTCCAGCGAGGTGACGCCCGGCGCCGCCCAGAGCACCCGGACCGAACCCGCCAGAGCCAGGATGCACAGCACCGCCAGGGCCGGATACACAGCCTGCTTCCTGCGTCCCAACTCCCGCCAGCTCAATCGCCCCTGAACCCTGAATCCCTGTCCCCTGAATTGCGGTTCAACGCCATACAGGATCATCGCGGCAAACAGCAGCGACAGCGCAAGCGTGGCCAGCGCCGCCAGCCAATTGTGCCGGATCATCTCGCTGAACACGACATACAGCGGCCAGTGGGCCAGGAATACGCCGTAGGAAAGGTCGGCCAACGTTGTGAGCGCTTTTGGTTCCCGCGTGTTCGGGGCGGCCTCGTGCAGCGCACGCGCTGCACAGATAAGCGCTACGGCAAGCAGCGAGGCCAGAAGTATCCCATATTGATAGGTTTTTTGTTCGCCGAAGCTGTAAATAGCGGACATGGCGAATAGGCCAATCGCGGAGCATGCCATCACGCTTATGAAAATGAATTTCGCGTATTTTTTGCGCAATATGCCGGCTTTGCCCTCGATCCGCACGCCAAACAGCGCCCCCACTGCCGATCCCATGAAAAACGGAAACGCCCGGGAGGTGCTGGCGAAGTATGCCAGGGACGGGTCCACGGGGTTATCGCCAGCATTGGCGGCGGCTGCCGCATAGAGAGCCTGCATGTTTTGCCAGCAGAGCACGGTCAAGAGCAGAGATGCCACAACCAAGCCGCCGCATAATATCGCGCCGCGCTGCCTCGCCGTCGCTTTGTATGTGAATCGCCGCACGAGGAGCACAAGCCCCGCGCAGAGCAAGCCCCATAGCAAATAGTAGTGCATTTCCAGCGCGAGGGACCATGTGTGGACATAAAGATGCGGCAGCAGCTGTGCCTCATAGGAGCCGCCGCCCGCAATCTCAAAATAGTTCGTCACAAACCCCAGCGCCGCCGACACCTGTCGCCCGATGCCGCCGACAAAGTCCGGCGCGAGCAGCAGCGCGAAGGGCAGCGTGAAAATGATGGCCACAAGCAGTGGCGGAAACGTGCGCACAAAACGCCGCTTAAGAAATGCGAAGAATTTATAATTGCCCTTACGATTGACTTCTTCCACGATCAGCGCCGTGATAAGATAGCCGGAAAAAACGAAGAAGACATCCACGCCGAAAAAGCCCCCAGGGAGGATGTCCCGGAAGAAATGATAAATGAGCACCAGCGTGATTCCGGCGATGCGCACCAGGCTGAACCATTTGATGTGATTGCGTTGACTGAGTGAAAGAGAAGCCACGCCTGTACTCATTCCGCAACCCTCCATCCGCGCTTCCACGTGCCGGTGATCACTTTGCCCTCCCGGGTTGTGACGGCGCCCTCGCCCTCGAATTTCCCGCCGCGAAAATTTCCCCTGTAAGAAAACGAGCCATCCGGGGCGTGGTATTCCCCTTCGCCCTCGTAAAGCCCCGCCTGCCAGACGCCGGCATACAGCACATGCCCACCGCTGTCCGTGTATGTGCCCCGCCCCTGCGCCAGGCCCTCCGCGCACTCGCCCTCGTATGTCGCGCCGTCCTCAAAAACGAACGCGCCCTTGCCTCGCTGGCCCTTTGGACTCAGCGCGCCAGTATACTTCCAGCGCTCCGCCAGCGCGAAGCTGTTTTCGTCGAAGATGATTTCCTCTTCGCCATATAAAACGCCGCGCACGGGCTCACCGTCCTCGAACAGCCCTTCCAAGCGCCAGTCTTCGCCATAAAATACGCCTTCTCCATGGAAGCGGCCATCAAAAAAGCCGCCCTCGTAGCGCGTGCCGTTCGCGAAGGCGATTTTACCGTAGCCATTAAATTTTCCGGCTTTTAGTGTCCCGGTATACAGATATTCATTGTCGTCGTAGGGTTGGTCGATCACCGTGCGGCCGGACCAGGCGGTGGAGGGCACCAGCGCGAACACGGCGAAGCAAAGCAGCGCCAACGCGCAAAAGCAGCCGACGATCACCGATTTTCGCATTGGATCCATCTGTTTATAGAAGAAGGCATTGCGCATTGTAAGGTTCCTTTTAAAATCAAATCAAGTCCAAAATGATTGCGGCACAGCCGCCTAACTCCTAGCGGCCGCGTACGTGATTGCCGTCCAAATCAAAGCATATCCGATGAAGATGAGGTTGTTCGCGGCGTCCATCTGCCTTGTCAGAGCGAAGATGAGCAGCAGTAAAAACGACGTGAGGACGCCCATGAGCTGGAACGCCCGCAGCCGCCGGATGCCCGAGCGCAGGGCCGCGCTGGCCGTGAGCGCGCGCAAAAACGCCCGCGCGTTGCTTGCATGGTAAATCCCCGCCGTCTCGGTGTTGCGGGGCAAACGCATAAACGTGCGTAGCGCTTGGGAGGGGGCGGCGCGCAGGAGCTGGACGCTCCCGCTGCGCAGCTCGAAGGCGGCGCAGATGTTTTCCTTGGAGACACAGGGGTCGCTGCTGCAAATTTTCGCCTGGATGTCCTCTTTTTCAAGGCTCTTCATATACGGCTTTAACGCGGGATCGGCGGCGTAGCTTACCACAAAAAAGGCCGTGAGCCGCTTTTCCACGGCCATATAGACGATTTTCCGGCCGTCGTGCTCATAGGCGCGCTCCTCTTTTTCGGTCAGCGCTACGGTGATACCGTGATTTTCCAGCAATTTGCGGTTACCGAAGAACACCTTCTGGTTGTGGATCCAGCAAGTGAGGCCCATGCGATCCTCGTAACTGAGCTCCAGTACGTCGGGCAGCACGGCGTAATCGCCTTCCACCACGCCCTCGAACACCGCCTGCAGCGGCCCCCCGGCGGCAATGGCGATGGCGGCGGCGTAAAGCAGGACCTCGTCCGTGCGCACCTGCCAATATTCCCGCCAGCCGTGCATGCGGCCCTTGGGATGCAGGTACAGGTCCGCGGAATCCAGCGCGAAGGCCTCGGCCTGCGCCGCGTGCTCGGCGGCGGCGGTGCTCAGGATGGCGATGCCGTTGACCTGCCCCTTTTGCTGGGCGCGCACGAGGCTCATGAGCGTGAGCAGGCTTGTCGCGGGCATGCAAAGACACATGGCGATGGCTCCGGCGCTAAACCCCGCGGCCACGGAACTCACCATGGCGCCGGCGCTGGCCCCCACAAGGGCCGCGAGGCCAAGGGACAGCGGCAGCATCCACACGCCGGTTTGGTCCACGGCGGATTGCCGCAGGCTTTCCCGTACCAGCTGCCCCGGGAAGCGCACCGGCACGGGGATGGCCGTCATGCCCTCGGAAATATCCCGGAATTGCCCGGAGCGGTCGGGGCGGCTGTCGATTAATCTTACGGCATATAGGCTGTCCGCATGCGTATACGCAATAAATCGAAAATTGTCGCAGCGGTGGCGCGCCTGCATCCATCGGGCGATGGCATGCAGCGTGCCCTGAAACAGGAAAAGCGCGGCGCAGGGCACCATGGCGGGCGGCTCTTCGCCCGGCAGAAGCAGAAGTACTGCCTGCGCGGCGCTGACAAGTCCCGCGAAGAGCAGCGCCGTGTCCGCATTGGGCGCGCGGCGAAACAGCGCCTTGGCCCCTTTGAGCAGTTCGTTGCCCAGGCCGAGCAGCCCCGCCAGCAGCAGCATGGCATGGGCAAAGAGGATTCCCCTGGAATAGGCATCGGCGGCCATCAGCAGGGAAACGCCCTGCATCGCGATGGCGGCGGCCGCGAAGACCCCCAGCGTCAGAGCCGTAACGGCGTGGCGGCTCCTGGCCTGCCGCAGCATGCGGAATAGCTGGTCCCGCTGGCCGGGCTCCGTGTATTCATAGCGCGAGTCAACCTTTTCGGCCATATACACCGCGTCGTTGAATTCCTCGGGGGGCGCGCCCGTTTCGCCATGCTCCTCCATTTTTTCGGCAAGGCCCCGCAGGGAAGTGAACTGGCTGGTGCGCTGGGCCTTGTTTTTCTCCAGTTGGCGCTTGAGTTCGTCGTCGCTGAGCGCCCGCGCCTCCGCCTGCTGTTCAAAGCCGGGCAGGCGCTGCTGCCCCTCGGGGATGTCCAGCAACTGCTCTTCCGGCGGCGTTTGGCGGCGCAGCTCGTCCGCGGGTACCACCCGGGGCACCGGCGAAAGGTCGGTGGTCACCTGCATGTCCACCCGCCGCAGCATCACGCCTGGCTTTTCGATTTGCGGCGTTAGCGTATGCGTTCCACCAGGTTTTGCGCTTTGCTCAACTGGCGCTGGCGGTTGTTCCGGCAGGCTTTCAAGCTTGCTTTCCGAAGCGCTTAGGACCGCCGCGCGCTCCAGCTTGTGCCGGAGGTCCTGGGTCTGGAACAGGTCAAAGCGCATGTCGTCGCCCCGCACCGGCGCCGGGCCAATCTCGTCAGGGGTCAGGGGCTCGAAAACCACGGTCTGTTCTTCCGCAAACGCTTCTGGAGGTGCTTCGGGGAGAGGCTCCGGTTCAGTGGCCTCTTCAGAGGTCAGGGGGGGGGATTCAGGTGGCAGGGCCTGGAATGCCGCTGTATTTGTATTCGCTTCCGTTGCCGTTTCCAGTGAGATATCCCGCAGCAGGCGGTCAATATCGCCCAGCGACCAGCGCTTCGTTTCGCTCGCCGTCGTATTTTCTGTTAATCCGCCCAACAGCTCCTGCAAATTGGGACGCGGCATGCGCACACCCCCAGTCAACCACATCAAATGTCTAAAATCTTATACCTAAACATCTACTATCTATGTTTCGCGATTTCGTACAGTAAAATTCCAGCCGCCACGGAAGCGTTCAGGGAGTTGACGCGGCCCTTCATCGGCAGCGCAAGCAAAACGTCGCAGCGTTCGCGCACCAGCCGCCCGAGGCCCCGCCCTTCGGAGCCTATGACTAGCGCGACGGGCCCTTCCAGCTTTTTCCTGTCATAAGGCTCGCCCAGGGTGTCCGCGCCGTAAATCCACAGGCCCGCATCTTTAAGCCGCTCCATTGCCGCCGGGAGATTGGGCACCCGCGCCACCGGGATGTATTCGACCGCCCCGGCGCTTGCCCGGGCCACGGTAACGCTCAGGGGCGCGCTGCGCCGTTTGGGCACGACGACGCCATGGGCCCCTGCGGCCTCCGCGGTGCGCAGGATGGCGCCCAGGTTATGGGGGTCCTCGATTTCGTCGCAGATCACGAAGAAGGGCGGCTCGCTTTTCTCCCGCGCGGCGGCGAAGAGATCCTCGAGTTGCGCGTAGGCGTGCGCGGCGGCGGAAAGCACCACCCCCTGGTGATGCGCCGAACCGCACAGGCGCGCGAGCTTATGCTGGTCCGCTTCTTTGATTACCACGCCCTGCGCCCGGCACATGGCGACAATCGCGCCAACGGTACCGCCGGTTTCCCCCGTTGCCAGATAAAGCGTATCCGCAGCCCGGCCGTTTTTCAGGGCCTCCGCCACTGCGTTGCGCCCGGCAATCATACCTTCCGACATTTAACCCTCTGAATTACTTTCATTTACCCATTGATTCTTTATTATAACACATGGCGCGCGGGATGGCAAGTGAATTTGCATAAAATCCACGGCAATCTTTGACGGGGATTGACGTGGATTCATAGCATATATTACCGCGATCGATTTACTCGTCGTCCAAAAACGAATGGTAGCTCGGCGGCAAATCCTCCGCGAAGGGAAGCTGCGTGGGATCCTGCGACTCCACGGGACGCTCCAATATGCCGCTTTCGATGTCGGATTCCAGTTCCTCCAGTAACTCCTGCTCCATGCGGGCGCGCAGACGTTCATTTTCCTCCAGTAATGCGGAAAAGCGGTCTTTGGAAAGCCGGCGATTCAGCCCGCTCTGGATGCCCGTAAGCTCCCGCTGGAACGTCGCCAGATTGCGGCGGATGGTATCCGTGGCGTCGTTGAACGAGCGGGAGATGACCTCTACCTGCTCCAGCAGCGAGCCCGCGGAATCGTTGACCCGGTTGATGTTCTGGCTTGTAGTGTCGGAGATGATCTGCGCGGTTTTAAGGTTATTGCCCACATATAGATCGGAGTAATTGAAGGAGGCCAGCACCATGGAGCGCAGGGTTTCGCTGTTTTGGTGCACCGAAACGCGTTCGAGTTCGACGATCCTTGCCCGCAGTTCTTCCGACTCCGCGGCGGTCCGCGCGGCCTCCTGCAGGGCCAGGGCCTCCTTGCGGATGAACTCCGCGTTGGCGCGGGCGAGGGTATCCAGTTGCCGCTGCAACTCCTCCACCTGCCTTGACAGCACGGTGTTCTGCTCGGCCAGGGTACCTTCCAGGGCCCGCGCGGCGGTCAACTGCGCCGCCAGGGCTTCCTTTTCCTCGCCCAGAGCGCCGTTTTGGTCTGCGCTTTGCGCCAGCCGCGCCAGCACGCCGGAAAGATTTTCCTCATGCTCCGCCATCGCCGCGGCAAGGGCGGCGCGTTCGGTTTCGCACGCGGCCAGGGATTCGGCAAGCCCCGCCCGCTCATTCGCGAGACCGGCGATATCGCCTTCCAGCCGCGCGATGCTTTGCCGTAGCGCCTCGCATTCCACACGCGCCTCGTCAATGGCGCCGGCGTCCGCTTCCGTGAGCTGCGCCGCGCTTTGGAGGAGCAGCGCGTTTTCGCTTTCCAGGAACGCCACCCGGTTGGCCAACTCCGCCCGCTCCCGCTCGAGCCCGAGGCGGATTTGCTCCAACTCGCCGATGCGGTCCCCGGCGGGGTCCTGTCCGGCGGCCTGCTCCTGTTCCCAGGAAAGTGAATCCTGCGGGGCATCTTCCGACGGCATCTGCTGCTCGCGCAGGGCCTGCAACTCGTTTTGCATCGCCGCAATGGTTTCCCGTTCGCTAATCAAAGCGTCCCGCGCGGCCTCGAGTTCCTGCTCCAGATCAAGGGCGCGGATCTTCAGCGCCTGAAACTCCTGCTCCCGCGGGAGGGTGTCCTGCGGGAAATCGCCTGGCTGCCGGAACTGGAAGCGATCGGTGGGCATGTGCCCGAGCTGCTCCTCCAACTCCCGGTTACGGGCCACAAGCGCCGCCTTTTCGCGCTCGAGATTTTTGGCCTGGGTATACCACGCGTTTTTCGCGGTTTCCAGTTCCTCCATACGGGCCAGGTGCTCGTTGCAGCTTAACTGCGCCTGCGTGATATAATTGATTACATCATCGCGATCAAAACCGTGTTTTCCGCGCGGGCGGAAGGGATATTCGTAATCCATGCCAGCATTCCTCCTGTGATTCCCAAGTCATACTATTCCCTGACCATTATACCGCATTTTTCCTCGCTTGTCCATGCTTTTTTTGAAATTTATCCCACTGATTTCGTGATGCAAGCCGAGAAACACACAAGATATGGGAGGTTATTGATTCAAATCACGCAAGTACTGGGAATGGCCCCTTGACAAACCGCTTTTTTTTCGGTACACTATCCTGGTATGGTGAAAACAAATTCCCATGGAGGCATATGATGACAAGTTTTATGCACGACGATTTTCTTCTGACCACCGGGGCCGCCCGCCGGGTGTATGCCGAGGCCAGCGCGCAGCCTATTTTTGACTGGCACTGCCACCTTTTCCCCCGGGAGATTTACGAGAACCGGGCGCCCGGGGATATCGCGCGGCTGTGGCTGGGCGGCGATCACTACAAATGGCGCGCCATGCGCTCCTGCGGCGTGCCGGAGCGGTCGATCACAGGCGATGCCGCGCCCAAAGAAAAATTCATGGCCTGGGCCGCCTGCATGCCCAAGCTCATCGGCAATCCCCTCTACCACTGGACTCACCTCGAACTCCAACGCTACTTTGGTCGCTTCGCGCCTCTCAATGAAGCTTCTGCGAATGACTGCTGGGAAGACTGCAACCGGCAGATCGAACACGGTGGCTTCACGCCCCGGGAGCTCATTGAGAAATCCAATGTCCGGGCGCTTTGCACAACGGACGATCCAGCGGATAGCCTGGAATACCATAAGCTGCTGGCGGAACAGGCGTTGCCATTCCGGGTGCTGCCGGCGTTCCGGCCCGACAAGGCCCTTGCCATTGAGCAGCAGGGCTTTTTGCCGTGGCTTGCGCAATTGGAACAGGCTGTGGGGTATCCCGTGAAAGACATGCAGGGCCTGCGCCATGCCTTAACCGAGCGCATTGCGTACTTTGGCTCCCTGGGCTGCCGCGCCAGCGACCATGGTCTGAAATACGTGCCATATGCCACATGGAATGAGGCTGACGCGGAACAAATTTTGCGCGCGAGATTGAACGGCGATAACCTCACCGCAAAGCAAATCGAACAATACCAGACGGCGTTATTGCAGCATCTGGCGGCTGAATACGCCAAGCGAAACTGGGTGATGGAACTGCACATCGGCCCCATGCGCAACAACAACGCGCGCATGTTCAACAAGATCGGCCCCGATACCGGCTTCGACTCCATTGGCGACTGGCCCGTGGCCGAGCCTCTCTCGCGCTTTCTGGATTCCATGGATGAGCGCGGCCAATTGCCCAAGACTATTCTATTCAATCTCAACCCCAGGGACACTTATGTGCTATGCGCGATGCTGGGCAATTTCCAGTCCGACGGCGTCCCGGGCAAGCTGCAATACGGCCCGGCGTGGTGGTTCCTGGACCACATCGATGGCATGCGCGCGCAGTTGCAGGCGCTTGGAAACCTGGGCGCGCTTGGAACGTTCATCGGCATGGCGACGGATTCCCGCTCGTTTTTGAGTTATCCCCGGCACGAGTATTTCCGGCGGATTTTTTGCGGGCTGTGCGGCGAGTGGGTGGAGCAGGGCCTCTTCCCGGACGACGCCGATACCCTAACGGCCCTCATCAGGGATATCTCTTTCGGCAACGCGCAGAGGTATTTTGGGCTGTAAAATGCCTGACACCTGTTTCCCGGATCCTGAGTCTGATAAAGCGCCCACTCAACGAGCGGGCGCTTTTTTTAAAAGATTCTGTTGGCGCGTGTCGGGCCAATTAGCCTAACAGGCCGGAGAATACGCTGAAGAACGGGGTGAACAGGCTGAAGAATTTCAGGATCGCGCCGAAAAGGCTGCCGAGGGCTTTGATCGGATTGATGATAATGCCAAATAGCCTGCCGACGAAGCCGAAAACATCAATCGCACTCCAGATGAAACGGATGAGGCCCATCGGAAGCGTGTTGTTCAGAAATGCCCAGGAGGTGAGCTGCATGTTGTTCGGAGCCGCCTTGATGAAATCGTCAAGCGCCTTCATGGTTGCGTCGATTTTGCTGGCGTCTTCCGGAAATACCCGGACATAAAGGTTCGCGACGTTCACTTCCCTCTGCAGCGCGCCAATAAATTTATCGTTGTAGCGGCTGGAATTGTTCAGGATTTTCTGGGCCTTGCCGATCTTATCCGTGAATTCCTTCGAATTGCGGATAATGATTTTTATGGGTTCGGAAGTTACGGTGTTGGTTTCCACCAGCATGGATTCTTTTCTTGCTTCCTTGTTATCGCTCTCGATGGCGATGTTCGGCGCGGTTACAGTGAGCGTCGCGATGACTTCTCCATACCACGCTCTCGTGCCCTGTCTGATATTCAGGTAGACCTTGGAGCTGGTGTACTCCGAATAGACCGCAAGGAAATGCTTGGCGGCTTCTTCCGGGGTTTTTTCGACTGTCAAACGAACGGAGGGGCCCTTTGTGTAGTTGCCGTTCGCGTCGAACACATACTCCACAGCGAAGGCTTCCCATTTGAGCTCCACCTGCTGTTCCTCAAGATACTCGGTAAAGCTGTTCTGCATGGTATAGGTTTCGTCTTTGCCTTCGGCGTTTGCCCTGGTGCCGGTTCTTCTGACGAATGGGGTCCATTGGATCAGCCCCCGGTTCCAGGCGCCGGCGTAAGCCGCCTCGTCGGAAAGCTCCACCGTGGTGGGCCAGCCGGAATATGCCGTTGCCTGCGCCGTGATTTCGCCCGCGGCTTGCGCTTCCTCGGCGACCGCGCCGGTCATGCCGAATAGCGCCGCAAAAATGAATATGGCCATCAACACACTCAGAATCTTGTTCGTCCTCATGCAAACTACCTCCTTCATACGTTTATTTTGGCAATTGGACAAGTCGATTATATCACAGCTGTCCGGAAAAAGCAACCGGGAATTGCAACAAAGATGTAAATTTTTTTACCATTTCAGGGACGCGCATGGCAATAAAGGTGGTAAAAATCCCTCAGCGTCCCTCAATTTTCATCGTCCCCTCATGCGTTTCGCATAAACATGTGTTATACTAGAGGCAAGAAGCAAAAAACGAGAGGAGCTTGATGATGGAAGACAATTTTACCGGGTTCGGATATGAATGGAAGCAAAACGAGCCGCAGGCGGAGCCGGAAGCGCGGGATCCGGAGGGCCTGGAGCAGGACGCCCCGGAATTTCCGCCGGAGCCATGTGACACGGAGCCATTCGCGTCCGAGGATTCCCTGCCGCCCCTGGAGGAGCAGGCATACCAGCCTCCCCCGCCGCAGCCGCGGCCCATCCCCTACCAGCCGTACGCCATGCCGCCGCAGCCGTATTCGCCTTACGGGGCTCCATATGCGGCCGCGCAGGCGGTTGCCGCGCCGCAGGCACAGCCTCAGAGAAAGAAAACGGGCCTTTATATTTTTTTGGCGATGCTGCTGACGGTGGCGCTGACCGGGACGGGGATCCTCGGCGGGACGGCTTGGCGCTACATGCGGGGCGGCACGGCGAATTTCTTTTCTACTACGCCTGATGATACGCTGGCCAAAGCCGACGACACCCAGCTAAAGTTGGCCGCCACGCCGGACAGCGACAATTCCGCTCCGGCGGCAAATGGCGCGCTTTCCCCGGTGGAAATCCACCAAAGGCTGCAAAACGCCAATGTGGCCGTGCAGCTTTACAGCAGCCGCGCCGTACGGCAATCCGGCGGCGAAAGCGTGGTGAGCGAAGGCTCCGGCATCATCATCCATGAGGACAAAACAGGGACCTATACCTATGTGGTGACCTGCGCCCATGTCATCCGCCGCGACGCCAGCGTCAGCGTGGAGCTCGAGGACGGCACCCGCCTGGATGCGGAAATCGTCGGCTTTGACTCCCGCACGGACGTAGGCCTCCTGCGCGTAAAGAAAACGGGCCTGAACGGTGCCACTTTCGGGGATTCCGAAAAACTCAAGGTGGGCGAACCCGTGTACGCCATCGGCAACCCCGGTGGCATCGAATTCAAGGGGAGCTTTACCAATGGCATCGTCAGCGCCATCGAGCGGCCCCTCGGCTCCTCGTACACGATGCTGAGCATCCAGCACACGGCGGCCATCAATCCCGGGAATTCCGGCGGCGCGCTGGTGAATGGCTTCGGCCAGGTGATCGGCATTAATTCACAAAAAATCGTGGACGCCCGGTACGAGGGCATGGGCTTTGCCATCCCCTCAAAGGTTGTGAAGGAGGTCGTCGACAACCTCATCGCCCGGGGCTATGTGCCCAACAGGCCGAAGCTCGGCATCCGGTACCTGGCCGCAAGCGAAAGCCGCACGGGATATATCATCCTGCGGGCCAATAACTTGCCCTCCGGCTCGCTGATCATCGCGAAAATTGATGACGACAGCGTCTTTACGGGCACCGACGTGCGGCCCAACGATATCATTACCCACGTGAACGGCGAACCCCTGCACAAGCCCGCCGTGCTGCTGGAAGCCATCGAAAACAGCAAGGTCGGCGATACCATGAAGCTCACCATTGCCCGCGTGAACCCGCAGAACTACAGCGTAAGCAGCTTCGAGGTCAGCGTGAAGCTCATAGAGGATAAGGGCGCGGGCCAGGCCGAGCCCGAAACCCGGCCCTGGTATTATGACCAGTTCGGCGAGGATTTCTTCGGCTGGTAGCCATCTGCGGTGGGGCTAGCCGGCTGTGCCGCAATCGTTTTTAGCAGAATAGAGAAACCCCCGTCTTTTTTTGGACGGGGGCGATGTATTGCTAGCTATCATCTGTCTGCTTTTTTGTTCTTCTCTTTTCCGAGCTTTCAACCAGCAGGGCTATGATCACAACAGTAAGGAGTCCAAAGGTGATGGAACCGTATATCTCGAGGAAACGCGAGAAAACCACTTGATCAAACTCAAAATTACTTTCCTGCATGACGAACCAAATAACCGTAAACACTGTCGAAATAATTGTCGTGATTCTAAGCCATAGGCTCAACTCGAGCCACAATTTCTTCATAAAGTCGAGCACTTTTAGTCTACGCAATATACGAGTGGCCAAAATAACAACGGCAACCAATAAGACGATATTAAAAATTTGAATAATCGGTCCAATCAGAGAAAAACTCCAGCCAGTTGAAATTTCCATATCAAGTTACTCCTGTTCCTTTAAATGTTACTTCTTGAGTATAAACCTTTATTGTGCCTCTTATAAAAGTATAATAGTCTAACTTGCCCACGGTAGTAACTGTGACTTTTTTCTTGGTGCTATCCAAAACTGCAGATGTTTTTTTCACTGTCCACTCTACACCCAAGACAAGCCCCGTCAGTTCTGTGGAAGGACTTGCATAAGTGATTATCCCTGCCGAAGTAGCGCTATAAGTCAAATTAAATTTGAGGCGCCCTAATACAGCCGCACGATAAGAATAAAAATTCACTTTCTTGTAAGTTACATTTTTAGCCAAAGTAATGGTTTTTGGCGGAATAATCATTTTGGCTGCAGCGGCTGATAAAGTCCCCTGTTCAGCATTTGCTTCATAAACTATCTGCGCCAAATATGCATCTGCTTCTGCCTGAGACTGACACACAACCGGGGTTATTCCCTTTGGCACCTGAGATTGATTAATAGTTTTCACGGTGAAACTGTTAGCTATCTTTGCTCCAGATTTCGGTGTTAATGTGATTTCACGGGTTGTCGAGTTTAAATCGCGGCCGCTTATGGTATAAGACTTCGTGCCATCCGTCAATGTCAGGAAATTGGAACTAATGGTTGATGCGCTGGCTGATATGCTAAGAATACCACATAATAGAACCGCTGTCAAGAGCACGGATACCGCTTGGTTCATTTTTTTCATGCCAAATTACCTCCTGAAATTAAGATGACACAATTCTATCATATATACACTAGAATGTCAAGTGTAATTTTAAGGTGTATATAAAAATTATTTTCTCACATATAATTTACACGAAGTAAGTTTGGGAGGAATGGCATGGGACTGCGGATTGAGCGGGAGGAATTCGTCAACAAGACGTTTCGGCTGAACCTGAAGCTGGTGCGCGAGGTGGAAGTCGCTTGCGCGCAGCACAACATTTCCATGAACCGCTTTGTGGACATCGCGCTGCGGTACGCGCTGGAGCACCTGGAAAGCGATGCAGATGCCAGCATAGGATAAAATAGCATGAGGCCGGTACAAAAAACAGGAGTCAGATGCAGTCACCTGACTCCTGTTTCCTCATTCCTGACGCCTGTTTTGGCAGGTACCCAATTCGTCCCGCCGGCATATGATGGGAACAGGCAGGCTCTTTCTCGCCCCACAGGGGTTGCCTGCTATTAGGGAGCGAAAACAAGCGGCGCGGAATGGCCACGGGGTGGCGGCTTGCGGGCCGTCCGGGGATAGCCTCTGGCAAGCGCCGCCGGCGATATAGCATATACGGCGGTTTTCCGCCGCCGTATATGCCCGAACACAGAGAGCGCAGGTTCGGGAGCCGCGGCTTCGTCGTTCCAAACCCGGGAGGCCAACATAACCGCCGCCGGCCCCGCGGCGGCGGCGCTGAGCATCCGCTGGCCTCAC
>Ga0123356_10001546_pt1 | contig 25320 bp, 20 predicted proteins | sample TergutEmb28metaG_2_FD_92546 | JGI IMG/M metagenome (GOLD analysis project Ga0123356, IMG submission 92546) | Embiratermes neotenicus P3 segment gut microbial communities from Petit-Saut dam, French Guiana - Emb289 P3 | ecosystem: Host-associated > Arthropoda: Insects > Digestive system > Gut ...
AATACGCTGTACTCCGCTGTATCAATTTGTGGGACAACTTCCTTCTATGATGATAGCGGCGGCTTTTGCAAAAGAGAAAGAGAAATCTGTATTCAGAAACCTTGGCGGATTACGGCTTTACGATCCGGACGGTATTGAACAGCTTGAAAAAGCCCTGCGCCCTCTTGGAGTGCGCCACGGCGAAATGCCCGACGGCATAGTTGTGGAAGGCGCGAGAGATTTTGACGGGTTTGAATTGACAGGCGAGCTTCCGGCACATATAGCGATAGCGTTTTGCATGGCCGGTTTGCGCTGTCTTGGCAAGACGTCTATAAATAATGAGAGTATTGAGGCGCGTTGGCCGAATTTTGAGAATTTTCTTAATGAGATATGTGAGTTTTTGTAATAGGAAAGATATGAAACAAATAGATTCATTCGGTATAGTAGCATTCAAAAAAACCGCTCAAATTGCTGAAGTGCTGTGCCGTATACAGAAGTGGGCGCAGCAGAACGGCGCGGACGTCTATTTCCACCCAAATCTCGCAGAGCAGCTCTCTTGCGCAGACCACGCTGAAGCATCCGAAGAGAGTTTTCTTGAAAAGTGCGAAGCGGTTGTTTCGGTAGGCGGCGACGGTACTTTTTTAAGCGCGGCGCGCATGAGCCGTTTTTCTGAAAAGCCGATTATTGGAGTGAATCTGGGCGGGCTTGGATTTCTGACAGACATAAGCCCGGAAGAGCTTGAAGTGAATCTCAGCAAAATCAGAGCAGGCCAATATCATACAATAAGCCGAATGGTTCTTGAGGCTTGCGTACAGCGCGGCGGTGATACTATTTGTAAATTTAACGCGCTCAACGATATTTATATAAACAGAATCAACACGCCAAAACTAACCTCTATTTCCGCTTGGTGCGGTTCTGATTTTATTACTGATTTTTTTGCGGATGGGATAATAGTCGCCACTCCAAACGGCTCTACCGCCTACTCTCTGAGCGCCGGCGGCCCGATAGTTGAGCCTACGGTACAGGCGTTTCTGCTCACTCCCATTTGTCCTCACTCTCTTACAGAGCGGCCGCTTATACTCCCATGCGACCGCAGTATAAAACTTGTGATAAATGAGAAAAATCCCGATTTGCTTCTAAGCGCAGACGGGCTTGAATCTCAGCGGCTTCAAAGCGGTGATGAGATTACAGTCTCTTACGGCGGAGTGCGTACAAATCTCATTCAGCTTGCGGAGAGGTCTTATTTCGCTTTGCTTAGAAACAAACTTGGCTGGGGGCAGGGCTATAAAAACAAGGTGATTTACAATGATTAGAGAGCTTCACATAAAGAATCTCGCTCTTATTGAAAATATCTCTCTTGAGTTTAACAGCGGATTTACCGTTTTTACAGGTGAGACCGGAGCCGGAAAATCAATACTCATCGGCGCGATAGGGCTTTTGCTTGGCGAAAGAGCATCGTCTGAGATGATACGCAGCGGAAGCGACGAGGCGGAAGTGAGCGGATGCCTTCACATTGAAAATATACGTCCTAAACTGCGTGAGTTTCTTGATGAGAATGGTATAGAGATGGATGATAACAATTTAATCATCCGCCGCAGAATCTCCCGCAATGATAAGAACAAGATTCACGTAAATCAAATCCCGCTCCCCCTGTCAACATTGAAAAAGTTAGGCGACCTGCTGATTGACCTGCACGGCCAGCACCAGCATCAATCCCTGTTAAATGAAAATACGCACATAGACCTTGTGGATGCTCTGCCGCAGACGTCTAAAGCGCGGGTTGTCTATACAGAATCATACAACACATACACAAGCGCACGTGAAGAGCTGCGTGAGATACAAAAGAGCGCCAGAGAACTTGCTGACAAAAAGGAGATGCTGGAGTTTCAGCACAAAGAGTTCTCCGCCCTTGACCCAAAGCAGGGCGAAGAGGAAGCTCTTGAACAGGAGCTATCTCTCTTGTCAACATCAGCGGAACGCGCTTCCTGCGCAAGAGAAATTCTAACTTTGCTAAACTCATCAGAAGGTGAATCTCTGCAAAAAAAACTTACACAAGTCAGACGTAAATTAGAAAACTTCGGCAAATACGACCCCGCCGTTGAACCGTGGATTAACGACATGGAAAACGTACTCTCCACATGTTCTGAATTAGACCTCTTTTGCAGCGCTTATCTTCAAAAAACAGGGGCGGATGACAGTGAGAGCAGAATCGAAGAGATAAACTCCCGCCTCGCCAAAATCCAGCGGTTCAAAAAGAAATACTCGTGTACTCTTGATGACCTTATCAAAAAAAAGAAAGATATAGAAAAAAGTCTCTCACTGTTAGAAAATTCTAATTCTGATATTGAACAACTTGAAAAAAAAGTGTTAAAATTACGCACGGAATGTTTAACGCAGGGCGAAGCCCTCAGCAAGGTACGCAAATCTACTCTTGCTGTTTTTGACAAAGAGATAACAAAACGAATGGAGCAGTTAGGCTTTAGCGGCGGCGAGTGGAAAACCGAACTTCAAAAGCTTGAAGAGCCGTCACCGCATGGAATTGAAACAATACGGTTTCTTGTAAAGACAAATAAAGGCGAACCCTTTTTGCCTCTTGCAAAGTCAGCATCAGGCGGCGAAATCTCACGCCTTATGCTCGCGGTAAAATCAATCCTTGCCAAACAGGATGAGATACCTGTGCTTATATTTGACGAGATAGACACAGGCATTGGCGGCGTACTTGCGGGCGAGGTCTCAAAAGCGCTTTACGCTCTCTCAAGCACCCATCAGGTGCTGTGTATTTCTCATCTGCACCAAATAGCCTCCGGGGCGGATCATCATTATCTCGTATCAAAAAGGGATACAGGCGGACGTACTATAACCGAAGTTAGTGAGCTTAATTACGAACAAAGAACTGCTGAGATCGCGAGGATGCTTGGCGGAGAGTCACAGATTAGCATTGAGCATGCGCGGGAGTTGTTGAAGGGAAACCACTGTCTGAATCAGGATTTACAAGATTAAAGGATTTGCAGGATTAGAGAACAAACAAGATTATCTTTTCTCAATCCTGTTAATCCCAAAATCCTGTAAATCCTGATTCGGACGTTATTTTCTGCACTAACCCGCAAAAACAGCATCCCAATCAACAGGCTTATAATAAATCTTATCCTGCTCAACGGACTGCCTGCCGCTTATTCCTGGGAATTTTTCTTCTGCGTTGTAAAAAACCACAGGCTTTGTTTCGATTTTTTTACTAATGCCAAAATAATCGTAGATAGCCCGGCCTTTGCTCCATGTGTCTGCATTAATGAAGAGGGTATCAAATTTTGACGCTTCTACGGCGTTTAAAAACTCATTTGACGTAGAGCAGAGCATTCCGTCAATGTTTTTTGAAGAAAACAAATCATCAATTTTACCGTTTTTTTTGTTTTCGTCATCTAATACTAAAACTTTCATTTTACATCTCCTCTATAATAGAGAGTTAATTGGCGGCTTTAATAGCAGCCAGTAAATTTTCAGCTTTCTGGTGATACGCTACAGCCGTTGAATCGGCAATCAGTTCTTTACAAAACGCGCTTGCAGCGCCTGGGTTGTTTTTGTTAAGCAGAGCAAGGCGGAAGCGCACTGCCGCGTGGCGGTGGCCGGCGTCGCGGTCTTTCAGCACTCTCTCAAGATATCTTATGGCTTTTGCAGCGTCGCCTTTCTCTTCATACGCAACCGCAAGCCCTTCATAAGCCTGGGCTTTTACAAAGCCGCTGTGCCCCCTGCTGTTTACCGCAGTTTCAAACCATGTTATTGCCTGATTGTGGTCATTTTGCTGCAGGTAAATGCTGCCCATCATAAAGGCGCTCATTGCTGCAAGCGGGGTGTGCCTGAAGTTATTGGCTACGTCGCTGAATGAAGAAAGCGCCCTGTCAAACTGTTCATCAGAATAATCCATTATACCAATGCCAAAAATTTCCTGCGCTTTTTTTGTGCTTGACGCTTTCATATTGCCGTATATGAGACTTCCGCCGACAACAACCAATATTGCAGCGCAGCAAATTATAACGGCGGTACCGTTTTTATTCATGAAATTTTTTGCTTTAACAACCGCGTCAATAATCGGATCCTGCTGGGGTTCTGCGCCTGTACTTTTTTTCTGGATATCCAAAATTTATTTCCTCCTTGGCATTAATTCTTTTTAATGGTATTATTAGATGTATGCCTGTATACGCTCCGGGGAGCGCCTAATTGCAGACATAGATTATAAAAATGGTTCAAAAGTTAGGTAAAAGTCAAGAGGTATAGATGAATTCTGCGCTTGATTTGCGTACACAGAACGAACTTCTTAAGTCACAGCTCATTAATTCATCCATGATTAATGAGCTTACCAAGGTATTGCACTCCTGTACAGACCTCAAAAGTATAATAAAAACCGCAATGCTCTCGTTTCAGGATTTTTTGGATTTTGACCGCGTTATCCTGTTTGAGATAAACCGCAAGGCATTTTGCCTTGAACCGTGCGACTGGATTGGAATTGAAGACTCCATTGCGCAAAAAATATCAATACCGCTTGGTTTTGACGGCGGCGAAATAACCGACTCAATATTTTTAAACCGGCATATATTTGTAGAAGAACCCGACCCTGCAAACGACCGCTTCTCCTCTGAACTTGGCTCCGGCTCCTATCTTTTAGCGCCGCTCTTAAACAAGCCAAACCACAGGTGCTGGGAGATAAAAGGGTGCAGCGAGAAGACCTGCCCGTGCTACGAAGGCGTAAACCCATACTGCTGGAGCGTCTCCAACAAATGTATGGGACCCGACACTCCCGAAGATGAGCGGCGTAAAAACTGCCTCACGTGCGATTCGTTCAAAGCGGAAGGCGCATTCTGGTTAGACCGCCGGGACACTGTAAAAAAGCCCATAACAAGCGATGATATCGCAACACTTACAAGCATCATAAACGTAGTAGGGCTTATTACAGAAAACGTCCGTATGATGGATTCACTTGACGCGGCAAATCAAAATTTGAAAGATGTAAACGAAACTCTGCGCACCGTCAATCACGAACTGCAAAGCGCGCAGTCAAAGATACGGCTTGACCTGGAACAGGCGCAAACAATTCAGCAAAAGCTTTTACCGCAGAATATCACAAGCTCCAAAGACTACTACATAAGCACCCACTACTCTTCAGCAAACACTGTGGGCGGCGACTATTTTGACCTTTTTAAAATCGCTGATAACACATACGGACTTATAATAGCAGACGTTTCCGGTCACGGCATAGCCTCCGCCCTTATAATGTCAATGGTAAAAATTCTATTGAAAACCTACTCAGTGAATGAAACATCACCTCAAAAAACCTTAAACCGCATCAACGAGGTTTTTATATCTGAGATAGCGACAAGTCATTTTGTGACTATTTTTTACGCGGTATTTGACGTAAAGAAAAGAAAAATCAAATACTCCTCGGCAGGCCACTGCCCATCCATCTATATCAATAAAAAAACCGGCCAGCACACCCTGCTTAAAGCCGACGGCCTCTTTCTTGGAGTTTTTCCAGATATGATGCTCAGCGAAAAAGAGCTCGATTACATACACGGAGAACACAGGCTCATACTGTACACAGATGGGATTACCGAAGCGGTCAATGAAGAGAATAAGATGTACGGCACGGATAATATGGCAAGTATCGCCTGTAAAACGGCAAACCTTACTCCAGACAGCGCTGTGAAAGCTATCCTGGGGGATTTAAAAAAGTTTTGCGGGGAAGCGCCGCCGGAAGATGATACTACTTTACTTATTATTGATTTTTAATCAGGATTTACAGGATTAAAGGATTGGCAGGATAGGATTTATAAGATTATTTTCTTTAATCCTGTAAATCCAAAAATCCTGTAAGTCCTGATTCGGACAATGTTTTAAAATCCTACCCTGATAGAGGCGTTTATCACTGGAAACAGATGTAAAGTATTATATTCGTACGCCATGTCAAGAGCTAAAGATTTTCCCCAAATCGGCTCAGTGTTGAAATTAAATCCTGTTCCGCCGGTGATTTTCCACCAGTTGGATTCTTCGTTAAGAATCTCTCTTTGTAAACCGACACGCAGCGCTATCATTCTAAAGAACTCATACTCTATGCCGCCGGCCATAATCCAGGGCTGGTCTTCATAGAGCGGAATTTGACCCTCTGCTATAAAGAAAGATGAATAAGTGGCTTTGTAGCTGCCGCCCATAGTGAGTGTTGTCGGGTGCGCTTCGTAGTAATGACTGGACGCCGCACGGTTTTTCCAGCTGTTAACCGCAGGCACGCCTCTGAAAAGCAGACCGTAACGGATTCTGTCAGACATCTCCCACATAAACCCAAGGTCAAGACCTGCGCCGATAGACTGCCCCTCGGGCGAATCAAGCGAGAGAGCCTTAACGCTGTTGCTTACCGTTTTTAACGTCGCTCCAAAAGAGAGAGGCCCTATTGGCGTATTGTTGAATTTATATCCAACCGCTGAAACAAAATATATCTCTGTCATCATTCCGTCACGGTCGGTTGAGAGAAGAAGCGCGTGCCCGAATCCAAGGTCGCGCGTCGCCTTGTTTACATAAGTGGCAGCCATAAGGTCAAGACCGAAACGGTGCTGATACGCCATAGCCGCTTCCCGCTGAGCAACCCACGCAAGACCCGCCGGATTGTAAAGCACGCCGTAAGCGTCGTCAGACGCGGCAACATACGCGTTAGCCAAAGCCGCAGGACGGGCAAACAGAGGAATCTGGTCTGCGGAAGCCGCTATACCCGAAAGTTTCTCCTTGCTGTATCCCGCATAAAAAATACCGTCCTTTTTCCCTGAACCGGTTCCGTAATTGAGCGCGCTGTAAAAAAGCCCTGCCGTCTGAACCGCCGCCGCAGACCATATAAGCTCCCTTAAGTTGCTAATGGGCGGACCGAAATATTTTGAAACGTCGGCGTCGCCTGCGTGCCCGTGAAGGCGCTCTACCGCATGAGCAAGCACATCCTCAACGCTGATGCCTTCTGCGCCCTGTATATTTACGCTCTCTATAGGCGCGCTTGTCGATACGTCAAGAAGCGTAAGGCGCACGCCGAACCTGGAACCGTTTTTATCAACTATACCGTAAATAACCCTGTCAAAACCAAGGGTTTTACCAATGTCATGAACACACTTGGGTTCACGGCAGCTGCTTGGCATACTTATGCTTTTTTCGCTGAACGCGTTCTCAACAGTAAATACTGTATAGAGGCCGAGTCCTTCAAGTTTTGACACTAAAGTTTCCGTAAGCCCGGAAGCCAAATCATCATGTCCGGTGAGCGATTCAAGACGAAAAACTCCAAGCCTCACATCAGGGCTCCTTGGAGCGGACTCTTCTCCCTCACCCTCAGTATCATCTTCTTCCAGTGTGAGCAGCTCCTCCTGGGCGTCATCTTCCAGCGCGACTTCTTCTTCCGACTCCTCAGCATCATCAGACGCCAGCTCTTCACACTCTTCGCCTTCCTCACACTCCTCACCCGCATCGTCAGCAGAAGCGGTCTCATCAGAACCTTCCGCCTCTTCAGAATCTTCGGATGCAAGCTCTCCTTCGCCCGCCTCTTCAGACGACTCCTCAGAGGCAGCCGTCTCCTCTGTATCTTGCGCCTCTTCACCGGATTCTTTGGAAGCGGCAGCGCCGGCCTGTTCGTCAGCCGAAGCGGACTGCGCCGCTTCTGCCGCCTCGTCAGTTGATGAAGCCGCCGGAGCCGGAGCCGGCGCAGGTTCCGCAGCCTGCTCTGCATTCACCGCACTCTGTGCAGCGGCGGGATTATTACCCGGCTCTGCGCTCTGCCCAAAAGCCAGTGTGACAAAAAACACACTGAATAAAAATGCCATATTCCAAATTGATTTCACTTGCGCCTCCGCATATTTACTTCCGTCATTATAATCTGTACGCTTAATTTCATTATTTCATCAATACCACAGGCTTCATAATACGCTTAAGCTCGCCATCGGTATTTTTAACGATCACTGTCACAAAATAACGGCCGTTTCTGGCCATAGGATTCCTTTTTGTCCGCTCATAAAAACTCTCGGCGCTCTCATTTTCGTGCCACACCTCTTCACGCTTTGTGGTTCTGCCGTTCCACCAGAACCTGTGCTCGCCTATTTCTGGATTAAGCCTCTCAACCGCCCATACCCTGTGGCCCACCGCGTTGTAAACGTGTACCTTTACACTTGAGACACGCTGCCCCGGAGCGTCAATTCTAACTTTGATGCAGCTCCCAAGAGGCACGTCCTCTTCACGGTTAAAATCCTTGCGGTACTCTCTTACCGGACGGATAAACGGCGAAAACGGATTTGGAGAGATGCTGAGAGCAGCGTTAAACTTCTCTGGACGCATCACCAAAGCATACTCGGAAAAATGGCTCACTGCGGCGCTTACCGATGAACCGTCAAGAGAAACCTTGCTGTTTATCTTTTTACCGTCTTCATATTCCGTCTGCCACTGAAGCTTTTTGGAATTCCACCATGCTACATAAAAATTCCCATTCTTTCTGGCGCTCTCCTGTAATTCAACCGGTACGTTAAGAATTACATTAATACTGTCGCTGCTGCCGCTGCGGCCAAAGTTAAGCTTCGCGTTTCCGCCTCTTGGCACTATGTCAAACGCAACAGAATCCGCGACTCTTAAATTACCGCTGCTCTTCTTCATCTGGTTTCTCATATCAGGCAAATAAACTTCAAACTGCTCAACTTCCCCAGGATTAATACTTCCGGCAGGAAACGCAATTCTTAAACCTTTAAAGTTAGATATCGTATCGGCGGCAGGACTGTTTCTGAGTACATAACTCACCACAAGTCCCGGATCTGTAATTTTATTCTCTTTGTCAATAGGATTAAACTCACTGTTTATCTTGCCGGCTGCGGCAAATACACGCACATTACCCACATACCTCCTGTGGGGAACAAATCTGCCGTCACTGCCAATGCTGCCCGCCTCTCCCGGCAGTATAGTCCACAGAGGAGAGACAGTAACCTTTTCTCCCTTGTCATCAATACCAACCGCACGGAACGCAGCCTCTTCGTTGTTAGAGATAGCATCAGGCGCCTTGGGGTCTGTACGCAAAATTTCCATGCTTTTAAGAGCGCTGCCGCTGACCTTAAAAGGAACCCTGTAACTGTTAGTCAAACCCTGCGCAAGTGAAAACGCACTGCCCTGAGGCAAATTAAGCGCGGCGACTAAAATAACTTCATCAGACTTTTTTGAACCTGTTTGAACCGTAACATTAAGCCCTCTGCTGCTCCCTTCAAAGCGGCAATCCGCCCTGTCTTTCCCTTCAAGGCTCCAGGTTATTGAACTCGCTAAACTTGACATCTCCTTCTCACCAAGCGCAATAAACGAAGAGCTGTAAAAAGCTTTTAACGAAAACTGCGCGCCGTAAGATGAGGGCAGAAGAATAGCGTCTCCGCCCGACGCGCCCGGAATAATCTCAAAACGGGAGATAACCGTAGGCTCAGGCTCCACATGAGACGTATAAATCTGCTTCTGTGAACCGTAAATATCGCCGCCGTTGAGTTTAGTGTAAACGCGGAAATAATAATACAGGTTAGAACCGTCTCTTACCCCGGCAGGAAGAGGAAGCGAATATGAGTTACCGTTTTTCTCAAATCTTTCAGAACGGAATTCCGTACTTCCCTCGCTTCTGTAAAAAAACCGCGCGCTGTCTGACAGGGCGCTTCCGCCGTCTATCTGAATCACATCGCGAACCTTAAGCGCCGCTTTTGCAGTGTGTTTGAAGGGCAGAGAGAACGAAACCGGATGCGTAGTAACTCCTTCATTAACACTGAATTTATGATAGGAGAGGTTAAGCAAAGTTTTATCTTCCGCCTCAGCTTCAATAATATAATCGCCCGGACCAGCGCCCTTAAGAGACTCGTTAAAAGCATAAGACCCCATATAAGGCGAGGCAATCTTTATGAAACCTTTTCCGCTATAACCGCTTATACTCCAAGTTATCTCTGTTTCTCCAGCCTTAAGTACAAACGGCGCAGAAAGGTCAAATCCCTCAGCAGCTTGCGGTTTACCGTCAGTTACTTTAAATTCACGCGCTCCGCCGTCTAAATAAAATCCTGACCGCGCCGCGTTTACAGAAAATTCTCCGTCATAAATATTTCTTACCTCAAACCTGCCGTCATTAAAGCTTCGGCCTGTAGAAGCGACACGGCTGTTAGCTATATCAAAAACCACTACGTCAACGCCGCTCATATTTTGACCGGCCTCATTCTTTACGCTTCCCGTAATCATAGCAAGACCATTCAAAGTATCTGAAATATTTTGAGTTTGATTGCTTTGAGCAGTTATAACCCTTGTCCCTTTAACCATAAATCCAATAGCGTTTGAAGCGTAATTAAATGATTTACCGCCCTCAAGACCTACGCTGAAATTTCCAAACACTGCGTCGCTTACCACTTTAACAGTGTCTCCTGACCCTTCCTGCCAAAATCTGACGGATGCGGAAGGCACCGGCGCGTGAATATAAGCGTTCATCTCATTAGACCAGCTTCTGCCTATAACCACGCCATTAATAAGAGCCGCCCCCGGCCGCAGCGTTACGTTCTGAGTACGGCTGCCGCTAACAGCTATCTCGCCGCTGTGGGTAGTAAACCCTGCCTTATCAACTGTTAACGTATAAACCCCTGCAGAGAGTGAAAACGAAAAGTTTCCGCTCTGAGGCGTAGACGGAAGCTCATTAACAAGAGCCCCCTCTCTGAATATGCGCACCCTTGCTCCAATAATAGGAGTTCCATTGGGATTTACCACGCTTCCGGAAAAAACAATCGGATTCCTTTCAAGCCTTACGTCAAACTGGTGCTTCTCACTTAATGAAAGCGGTATTTTGCGCGGTGAAGAGCTCCTGTAACCTGCCATCTCAACAGAAACAGTCCAGTCCGCGTCTGAGCAGCTCAGAGTGTAGTTGCCTGTACCGTTAGTAAACGCTCTAACAGTATCGCCCCATTCCGACACCGCAGTTACGCTCGCAAGATTAAGCGGCATATCGGTTGTATCGGTAACTCTTCCAAATATAGTCGCTCTGGGTCTTTCCATATAGATATTAATAACTTCCGTAACATTATGACGCACCGTGACAGTGCGCGTCTCGGTTTTATAACCGTCTTTGACCGCTGTAAGGCGGTATGTGCCTACAGGACGCTCTCTTGTAACAGAACCGCTTGTGCTCGTGTAAAAAGCGAGAGGTTTTTCCATAGGGCCGGATAAAACATCCGAGCGAAGCTCAACAACGCCCACATTAGCCTCTACGCCTTCACCGATAATCTCTTTTGTGTTAATCTCAAGCCTGCCGGCGGGAACATTATACCTGAAAATCGATGAATCCCCGGCAGTACCGGCTCCTTTTGAATCAAGCGCGAAAACACGCCACTTGTAACGCCCGCCTGTCAATGTGTTTTTTGCGTCAAGCCTTGCCGTCAGAGTCTCATTTTGTCCCTTATCGCCGCGTGAAACCGTTGTCTCCCAAACTAAAAGACTGCTCCTGAAATTATCCTGCCCGGTGGGGTTAACAAAACCCAAGTCCTCAGGATCCGCGTCAACAAACAGGTTGACAAGATAGGTACTCGCGTTTACGTCAAGATTTGTCCATGAAAAAGTTATTTCAGGATTTGCCTCAGGATTAAGCACCGCAGAATTGGCAGGAAGAGTATTTTGCGGTTTGTTAAGCGGCGTACCGGCAATTGTAAACTGCAAAAACGGCTCCGGCAAAGATAGCTTGTCAGATGAGAAAGCTGGGTGGTTGCCGAAGTTATTAAATACAAGCCATGAGTACTCCTTGCCCGGAGAGAGCGGAGGCGGCGAAGCGGTAATAGTACCCGAAGGGTCGGGTTCACCGTAAGTTATACTTGTTTTGGGAGTAATCGCCTGCCATATAATACTCATGTCTCCCTCTATCTGAGGGTTATCGATATCGTCAAAATTAATAGGAAGCGGTTCATCGCTGAGTATGACGTGATAGTACGGCACATCCGCATTAGGAACGCGGTCCCAGCTAAAAGTCGGCGTAAGATTCGTCAGGTTTCTTCCAGAAGGGCCTCTTGGCCTTGGAGCGCGCGGCGCGTCTACCATTATTGTAAATTCACTTGAATAAAGAGTATCGGTACCCTTAACCGCGGCTACTATACAATAATAAGTCCCAGGCCCCATATTACCGCCCTGACCCGCAGGCGTAAAAGCGGTTCCTCTTCTTCTTGGAAGTCCAAGCGAAGGATTCGCTTCACGTATCCTGTTACCCTGGTTAGCAAGCGCGGTAACTGTCTGCCTGTAATGAGAGAATACCCCGCCGCCGGAAGTACGGGCAAAATAAATTGCAGCGGAATCAGGACTCTCTACCCCCCCAACCCAGCTGACATACAAAGTATCCGCGCCGGTCTTTGTAAGCGCAAGAGGGAATTCAAGAACATTAAAACTGTTTATCTGCCTCGCCGCGGCGCTAATGCAGCACAGCAGAATCAAGAGAATAAAAACTGCGTTTTTTCTAACCTTCATCTATAAAAATCCTTTCATTCGCAACGCTTGGCGGTCAACTCAAAAGTAATAAAAAATACCGGTTCTAACAGCAGGCAGAGGCAGCACGTCACCCTCTAAGTGAAGTTTTATCTTGGAACCGAACGTACCGCCCAAACTCAGCGCAGGCAGCATTGCCGCTTTACCCATACGCATCCAGTCCGGCACCTCTTTACCCAAAATATTCTCTCTGTCTTCAGACCTTACATCAAAAGCAAATACACCAAAGTTCAAAAACGCCGAGCCAAAAAGGGAAAAATTCGCCATTATTATATGGTCAACCGTAAACCCGATGTCAATATTGAGCGTATCGTCCTCTCTGGAATCTTTTTTGGGATTTCCATTAGCGTCAAGCGGCGTTACGGTACGCTGTATGTTTTTGAGTTTCATCTCAATATCGCCGAATATCTTCGTATACGAAAGCGAAAATATCTCAGGAATAACATCAAGCGTTACAGTATGCCCCTGAGGCAGCTTCCAGCGCATGCTCTCCGTAGACTCATAAACTATGGAGTCAACAGAGATATCTGAAAGCCTGTTTATAAGCGTTATCGCTTCATCGGGAGTGATATCGTCATTTAAGTCAATATCAAGTTTTCCAGTTTCAACGTCAACAATATCCGGCATTCTGAACTGACCGTGAATTGAACCCTTAGCCTTTGTGTTGAGTCCAAACCTTGACGCAAACGACACCCGGCCAAGCCTGACTCCAATAGAAGGCGTCCAGGCGGTAGCTGTGAATTTTCCGCTTACTGAACCGTTTGACATCTCAGCCGGAAAATCAAGCAAATGGTTAATCGTCATCTCCCCCAATTGCCCTGCGTCAATTGACGCGTCAAGAGTGCCGAGCAAATCGGCGTCCGCCCTGCCTCTTAAGTTCATGGAGAAAAGATGGCGGTGCAGATTAAGAGCGAAAACCACATCGCGGTTGAGCCTGTAAGCATATCCGAATGTCACCGTCTCCCAGCCTAAAGCGAGCTGCACCGGTATGCTTATCCCGCCCTTAATAAAAACACTAAGGCTTATATCACTGTCACGAAGACCGGTGAAATTCGGCTCAAGGTCTATTGCGGAATTTCCCATAGTTCCTTCATAATTCAGAAAGAAGTTTTGAGTATACGCAAAACTTCCCACGCCGCCAAGCATCGGCATATCAACGCTTACCGTATAGTTTGGATTCTGACGCGCGCCCGCATAAGGCTTAAAGTCGCCGCTGTTTCTGAAAACATCCTCATCATCAAAAAAATCATCTACATCCTTTGACAATTCGCGTATGTTGAACCTTGAACCAAAAGGGATATTAAACCCGAAAAAACCAACAGGATAGTCAAAAGAAACCGCTGTAGGAGAGCGCAGAATATCGTAGTTAAACCCCGTAGAGAGTCCAGACTCAAAGACTGGCAAGTCTACCTTCACATTAACATCACCAAAGTCACTCTGGGCAAAAACCCCGGAAGGCGCCACCGCTGTCAGCGCAATCATGCAGACACAAAACCACAATGGTACGTCAAATCGTTTATTCATCAGTTTAAAATCCCCGCTTTAAACATAGACCCAGATAACATACATAATTAATGTACAGAAAATGCTTTATAGATGCACTCATAGTCAACACTTTTTTATAAATTTAATATCATTTGAAAAACTACTGAGCCGGCACCTTATCCGCGGAATTTAAAGAGATTCTTTTTTTCAGTTCACCCGCATACTTAAAAAGCGGAACAAACCGCCTCTTGAGCGGGATAACCTCTCCGGTTTTAGGGTTCCGCGCAGGACGCGCCTTGCGTATCTTTGAAAAAAACGTCCCAAAACCGCGCAGTTCTATGGCGTTGCCGCTCTCAAGCTCCTTCACTACTACAGAGAGCAGCTCCTCAACGGCAATCCTGGTTTCAGACTGCGTAAGTCCGGTTGAACGGGAGACTTCAGCGATTAAATCAAGTTTAGTAGCTTTATTATTTGGCATAATGCCGCTCTCCATACGGGTCAAATAAGGAATATTATGTATATAAATATCCGAATTGCGTAAGGGTGAAGTCAAGAGAAATTAATATCAAACAAACTGTTGAATTTTCATGCTGACGCAATAACTGCGCCAAAAAAATCTAACCGGACACGATTGGTAGTAACTATATTACATTCATGCGGGCAATAACTCTCATCACCATCTCAGTATTAATGCTTACAGGATGCGCAAGCAAGCCGCGCTACGGCGGCACGGAAGCGCCCCGTGTTCCATCAGGTAAAGAAGCGGCCGTACTTTTTACACCCGTTCCGTCAGTGATAAATCTCCCGCTTGAAATTAAAACAAGTTTTATTGAAAAAACTGTTAACGAACAGCTCCCCCGTGTGCTTTACGAATGTGATACTTTAACCCTTGGCCCTTTTAAAAATGTAAAAGTTACCGCGAGAAAAAAAGGTAACATCAAAATGCAGTTATCGGGCAATGAGCTTATTTACAAAGTGCCGCTCAGTATAAATATGCGCGTTTCATTAACTATCGGCGCGCTTGGCTTCAGCCATACGGAACATCAGGACGTTGAGGCAGGAATTACTCTTGATTTACGTTCGAGAATATTTTTAAACAACGACTGGAGCCTTAACACTGTAACAAAACCGCAGGGCTATACATGGACAAGCGACCCAGTGGTAAAGGTGCGCTCAGTATCTATCCCCGTAAAGCCTGTAGCTGATTTTCTCCTGTCAAAACAGTTCGGGACAATCGGCGAAATAATTGACAACACAGTTGCAGCCACGGTAGACGTTAAAGAGATTATAAATCCGCTCTGGCAAAGGCTTCAGGAACCTGCGGCGCTTGGCGCAGCGGAATCGTCTCAAAATTTGTGGCTTCGGCTTACGCCTCAAAGCGTTTACATGAGCCCGATAAGCGGACGGGGCGGAAATTTAAACACATCGCTTGGCATACGCACTGTTGCAGAAACTTTCATAGGTGAAAAACCGCCGGCATTAGCCCCGGTAAAACTTCCAAATTTCACAGCTCCCGGCAAAATAGACTCAACATTCGTCATAAACCTCTACTCCGAAATCTCTTATGACCAGGCCACTCTAATGAGCCGCCAGATGCTCATGGGGATACCTTTTAAATCAGGCAAACATGAGGTTATAGTTGAAGATATTAAAATTTCTGGAATAGACGGTTTTATGCTTATAAGACTTGATTTGACAGGCTCATTCAGAGGCAGGGTTTTTGTAATAGGCGAAGCGGCGTACGATGAAAAAACGCAAACAATGTCAATCAAAAATCTAAACTACGATATGACAACTCAAAACCGCCTGCATAAAAGCGCAAACTGGCTTATGCGCGGCATAATCATCTCTAAAATGGAACCGCTTCTGCGCTTCCCGCTCAAGGAGACTTTAGAAGACGCGCAGGCTATCGCGCAGTACATGCTCAAAAATAACGAGGTCTATGAGGGTATTTATCTTAACGGCAAATTAGACTCCCTCACCATAGGCGGCGTTGCGCTTACGGAGTCCTCTATACGAACTGTGATTTTGGCTAAGGGCTCGCTTTCTGTGAGAACGGGGAAGAAGTAGCGGCAGCCGCTACTTGCGCATCGCCTTTATTATCGCCTCAAAATGGTCAAGCGAAAACGGTTTTGACAAAAATGGCAGCAGCTTTATATCCATTGCGCAATTTTCAAAATCCTGTTCCTTACCTATCAGAACTATTTTTTGCATAAGCTCCGGGTTAGAGCTGTTGAGCTTATCAAGAAACGTCTCCTGCTCCTCTCTTATAAGCCCAGGACTTAAAAGCACAAGACCGTAGCCGTTTTGCACGTCGGAAATTTTTCCCCAAAAACCCGCCAGATTAAGCGTGCGGTCAATCTTAACATTTTTCAAAACGATTTCTAAAATATCGTCCATCAGCTGATGGGAGTCCATATCGTCATCGGCAATAAGCACGTTTGTTTTCTTCATGGTTCTCTGTTCTCTCCGGTTTAAAAAACGAATATATAGAAAATACAACAGGTTTGGGATAAAGCAACAAAAAAAATAGACATTCTTGCCCCACAGAGGCAAATATTACCCACCAAAATACTCTTTTTTCAATGATAAGTCATTGATATTACTACAAATACATATATGGCACGGGCTTTGCGTATTATGCAGTGCACATGAGAGGAACGTTATGATTAGTGAAAATATCACATCTACGCAGACGTCACAGCAGGAAGCATCAAAGAGAGCTTATGCGGTTGCTCAGGAGTTTGAGGCGCTCTTTACTTCCATGATGCTTAAGGCTATGCGCAGGACTGTTCCTGAGGGGAGCGTTATCCCTACTAATATGGGACAGCAGATATTCACTGAGATGCTTGACGGCGAGTATTCGAAGATGATGAGCGGCAGAAATTCGCTTGGTCTTGCGGAGATGATTTTTAAAGAGATTGAACGCAGTGAGGGACGCGCTCTCCCTTCAACAGGTGAGTTTAATGTTCCTATGTGGGCGCTTGAGAGACAAGCCGCAAGAGCAGGTACTTCACCGCGCGGCATGAGCGGCAGAGACAGCGCCGCTCTTATTGACCGGGTGCGTAACAATTGGGATTCGCTCATAGAAGAAGCAAGCGCGCGTCATGGGGTGGATAAGAATCTTGTGACGGCTGTAATAGCGCGCGAGTCTGCCGGTAATCCGCATGCGGTATCTCATAAGGGCGCAAAAGGACTGATGCAGCTTATGGACGGTACGGCAAAAGAGATGGGTGTAAGGTACTCCTTCTCCCCAGCTGAAAATATCAACGGCGGCGTGAAATATCTGAAAAAAATGTTAGAGATGTTTGACGGAAATGAAAAACTTGCGCTTGCGGCCTATAACGCAGGCCCCGGAGCTGTAAGAAAGCATGGCGGTATCCCGCCTTTCAGAGAGACTATAGAGTATGTAGACGCAGTTTCAAAACTTAAAAACAGAGCGGCTTCAAACCTGACCGCACAAACAGACGAGGTACAGAATGGAAAAGACGGCGCTCTTTAACGAGCTTATTGAACTTCTTACTCATGAAAACGAGACCCATCAGCATCTCATAGTTATCGCTAATGAGATAAACAAAAGCGCGCGCGCAAAGAATATTGACGAGCTTCAAAGAAAGTGCAACGCCTACGACGAGCAGATATGCGCACTTGAACGCGCCGAAGACCGCCGCATGGAACTGTGCGGACGCATTACCGATATGCTGAACGGCGCAGCGCCTTCAGGCCGCCTTATCTCTCTTATTGAGCACTGTGAACCTGCTCAAAAAAAGCGCCTGTTAGAGGTTAAAAACGCTCTCACAAAACGTTTGAATGAACTTAAGTCAATTAACACATCAAACACAGTGCTGTTTAAAGAGGCGCTCGGAGATATAAACACTTCAATAGATATTATAAAAGAGTCTACACGTCCAAAAACCGGATACAGGTATAAAGGTGATGTTAAGCCTGTTGGAACTAATTTAACAATGTTTAATCAAGTTATTTGAGGGGTATAAATAATGAGCCTGTTTTCAGTATTAAATGTTGGAGCCCGCGGACTGCACACCTCGCAGATGGGGATGGACATCACAGGGCAGAATATCACTAACGCAGACGTTGAGGGTTATTCACGCAAACGCTTAAACCTCACTACCATGTACGCCAGAGACTCAGCTTTCGGCCAGATTGGGCTTGGCTCCGCAATTGTAAACATTGAGCGGATGCGCAGCGCCTCTCTTGACCAGCAGATACGCCGCCAGAACACTGAAATCGGATATTTTTCAGAAGTGACCGCCGCGTTTAACAGAATAGAAACAATTCTGTGCGAACCAAGCGACATCGGCATTATGCAGTACGTTGACCAGTTCTTTAACTCGTGGCACAACTTAGCCAATAATCCGTCGGACGTAGCTGCGCGCACAATGGTTAGAACAGAAGCGCAGACAATGGTTGAGCACTTCAACAGAACCGCAAAAGAACTTGCGGATTTGCGTCAGCAGAAAAATGATGAAATCCCGATGCGGGTCAACAGAATTAACCAGATTTCCATTCAAATCTTAAATTTGAATCATGAAATCGCCTCTGTGGAGCTTGGGAACCAAAACGCAAACGACAGCCGCGACAAACGCGACCTTCTGCTCCACGAACTTGCAAAACTCATTGACATTAACGTGATTGAAAACAATTTGGGGCAAATTACTGTAACAACCGCAGGAAATGTTCTTGTAGCGCCCCACTACGTCCAGCAGCTTGAGACATTTACTAAAGAGAAGTTTTCTACGGTAACAATGGACGACGGAACCCTTCGCCATATAGAAATAGCCAAAGATATGGCGATACGTTTTTCCGACTCAAAGGCTGAATATAATCCGCCGGGCGGACATTTGCGCGGGCTTGTTGACAGCCGGGATATTTACATTCCTGAATACCAGAAACGGCTTGACGAACTTGCAATAGCGTTTGTAAATACAATAAATGATATTCACAGGCAGGGTTATTCACTTGACGGTTTCAACGGACTTGACTTCTTCGCGTTCGAGGGAGTTCCAAACGGTCCGCAGGTTACAGGTTCCGGCGGAACTTACTTTATCGGAACAAACCCGCAAGACCCAAAAGCTCCGTATATTATAGGAGCCGCAAGCATTAAACTCTCAGCCGCAATCACATCAAGCGTGAGAAATATCGCTGCGGCTACCGGCGACCAGGTATTAAAAGCTGACAAACAAACAATTGAGCAGGGTGCGTATAAATACGGCGATTACCCTATTCAGCTCTACCGTGACACAAGCAGCAGCGACCCAAGCAACTGGGTACAGGCGCGCAACGTTGTCTCAAACACTGTAACTGTACGCACTACAGTCAGCAATCCGCCGAACCCTGACACCCATTATACACTGCAGGAAGGCGTTGACTACCGCATTGATTATACAATGGGTACATTCCAGATGCTCCATGACGGCTTTAACGGAAACGAATTTGAAATTGAGTTCAGTTACAATGTAGGCGGTTTTAAAGGCCCCGGCGACAACTCAAACGCTCTTGCGATATCTGAACTTCGCAACGCGCTTACCATGAATCCCAACGGAATCGGCGAACCTACAGCCTCGTTTGCGGAGTATTACAGTTCCGTAATCGGAAGGCTTGGACTCAACACAAACCAGGCGAAATCAAATCTTGAAACGCGCATATTTTTAGCGGAACAGTATATGCAGCAGCAGGATATGATTTCCGGAGTATCGCTTGACGAGGAGATGGCTAACCTCATCCGCTTTCAGCATACCTATACTGCGGCGGCAAGGTTAATAACTACTGTAGATAAAATGATAGAAACACTGCTTAACATGTAATATATGACAGCGCAAGGAGGCGCGGAGAAGAATCATGAGAGTAACATTTGCATCAGTCAACCGTAACGTTCAAAGAAACCTGACCGGCCGCTACAGCGACATGGTCAAACTTCAGGAACAGTTAGCGACAGGCAAACGGCTCAGAAAACCGTCTGATGACCCAATTGACGTAGCAAACGATATAAAGCTGCGCTCCAAACAGACTCAGCTCAAGCAGTACAAGCGCAACATCGAAGATGGTCTTGCGTCAATGGGTATTGCGTCAAGCGCCATGAGCAGCATGAATGATATTCTTCACAGAATGAAAGAGCTTGCGATACAGGCGGCAAATGACACAAACACCGCCTCAGACCGCCAGTACATACAAAAAGAGGTAGACCAGCTCTTCCGTCAGATGATGTCTCTTGTAAACACTCAGTTTAAAGGCGACTATATTTTTAACGGCACCCAGACAAAAATTCCGCCCTACAGCGAGGACAGTTCTGGCGTTGCGTTAAAAGATTATATGCAGGGTACTGCGAGTATGTCTTATTACAGTATGACTACTCATAACAGTGAGACTGCGGTTACTGTTCCGAATGCCACATTTGCTGTAAGAGGAGCTGCTGCTGTAGGTCAGGAATTTCAGCTCACAACAACAGACAGAAGCGGAAATACAGTCCCTGTAAAAAATATCATCAGCCGTATAGATAATATTACTGTTGGAGGCACTACATACACGGAAGGTAATGATTACGAAGTCAATTATAATACAGGCAGAATAAGAATTTTAGATGCCACAATGGCAGCAAATATCGGCACACCCGGCATAACCACCCAGCAAAGCGCGGGAATGCTCACTTACACGACAAACCCAAGTCCTGATATTCAGAATTCAGTTATGTCGCCAAGTCACAGGCTGATAGCATATAACTCTTATTTTGGAATTCCAGTTCAAAACGGCCTCCCCGGTGATTCTGATTACCATCCCGGTCTTGTCAATATTGACACCGGTCATAATACATTTGAACTTCAATGGAATGGCTCAGCTGCCCCACCAGCTTTTAATATAACCGATATCATTAACGTCTTACCGGCTTTTGAGATTGACGGAGTCACATTCAACGAAGGCGATGATTACAGAATTGATTACAGAAATGGCAGAATAACAATTTTAAGTGAACGCATGGAAAATGCAATCAATTCCAGTACAAATTTCCCCCAAATAAATACCGGAAATCTCACTTACACAAACCCTCATACCATCTCTCCGTATGACGGCAACACATGGCTTGACATTAAAGATAACAATCTTAGAATAGGCGATAAAATACAGCTTGCGTGGAACCAGTACAAGCCTAATAACCCGGATGATGTAGACAGCATTAAAAACATCATTCTTGACCCGACAAACAGCTTAACGCCTCATCCGCCGTACACCACAATTGATATTGTTGACAATCTGGGCAGAACACAAACATTCAGGAAAATTAATCCTGATAATCCCAATGACCCCAGATTCCCCGACTACGATATCGATTACAAAACCGGTGAAATAACAATTTTAAGCGAGCACATGCGCGATACGCTTAACAATATGTACACTAACAGGCCGGATAACAGAATCGCTATAGACAACGTACAGAATTTTAACTTCAGCAACATTGAGACCGTGCAGCTCACAAACGTAAAGAGCGGCACTGCTCAGACAAACATCAGCAATATGTTCGCCGGTTCATTCAAACTCATGATTGGCGATAAAGAGTATAAGGAAGGGTTCGGCGAGTGGACTCCAAAATACTACTATGATGAAGAGGGCGTGCGCCACGAAGGTAAAAACTACTATGATTACTCTGTAAACTATCAAACAGGTGAAATTACCTTCTACAATACGGAGCTTTTCAGAGACGTTACGCCGAACTGGCTTTACGACCAGACTATTGGAACAGGTTTAACCTCAAACTACAGTCAAAGCCAGTTTAAAATCAGCTTTGACTACATTGCGCAGAGTAAAGACAGATACGGCAATACGGTAACAAGCCACGGCAACATCTACCGCGCGGTAGAAGAGGGTATAAATGTCGGTATAAATACACGCGCCGAAGATATGCTGCGCGACCCCTACAGCGGAAACGATATGGTAAGCGTGCTTCTGCGTTACAGTCAGGCGCTTCACAAAGGAGACCGTGAATCCATACAGGCTTCCATTGATGAACTTGGCACAATGTACGACGCGGTGCTGAGCAGCCAGAGCGAATTGGGCGCTAAAATCAACCGCCTTGAACTCACGCTTAAAAGAAACGACGAACAGTTCGTAGAGGTCTCCACCCAGCAGTCACAGCTTGAAGACGCTGACCTTGCTGAGGTGATAACAAGGCTTATGCTTGCAGAAAACGTATACACAGCCGCGCTTCAGGCCGCAATGCGCGTACTGCAGCCGTCACTTGCGAATTTTATGTAAGTATCAGAGAACAGAAAACAGATAAGAACATCAGGCTGAAAGCCTGTAATCATTAACACAGGGCGCCGCCCTGTGCTTTCCAAGGAAGGATAGATAAAACATGGCACGAATAAACTACAACGCACCCGCGATGATGAATGTACACCGCATGAGCTATCTTGACAAAGCTCTCTCAAAGTCAATGCAGCAGGTCTCTTCGGGCGTGCGTATCAACCGGCCTGCCGATGACGTGAGCGGCCACTATATGTCGGAGCGCCTGCGCGCGCAGATTAAAGGTCTTAATACGGCGTCCCGCAATATTCAGGACGGCATCTCTCTTGTAAACGTCGCGGAAGGCGCGCTTCAGGAAGTGCACGATATGCTCCACCGTATGCGTGAACTCACTATTCAGGCCGCAAACGGTACCATGACCAATGACGACCGCACAAACATTATGATTGAAATAGACAAGCTCAGAGATGAAATCAACCACATCTCCGAAACCACAACCTTTAACGGCCAGCCGCTCCTTAGCGGTAAAGGCGCCTGGGGCGACAGCGAAAAGGGCGGATATCTTCAGGTAGGCACAGGCGGTATTCCGCACAGTCAATTTGACGCGACTCCTACCGATATACCGGGGAAATTCAATATAAGCCCAAAGGCTACCCCAACCGGTGATTTTATTTCTCACAAAATACCTGCGGTAAACACTGTTTCTCTGGGTATTGAAAAGGGTACAAAGTGGATAACCGATTTTGAGCTTGACCCGACTCTCATTAACGGCATAAGGCGTGAAGTTGAATACGACAACATCTCCATAAGAACACAGGAAGACGCAACCGAGGCTATTGACAAAATAATGTCTGCGGTTGACACAGTAAATGAGATACGGGCGGGTCTGGCAAGTATGGCAAACCGCTTGGAACACACATGGAGAAATAACGAGATAATGGCGGAAGATACTCAAGCCTACGAATCAAAAATCAGAGATACCGACATTGCCGAGGAGATGATTAACATCACCCGCGACATGATTATAAAGCAGTACAGCACAGCGATGCTTGCGCAGGCTAATCAGACGCCTCAGAGTATTTTGCAGCTGCTGAGATAAAATAAAAGATAATATAAAAGGGGGAAGTATCCCCCTGTCTCCAGCCAATAAAAATTAAACACCGTGTTTATCGCGGCGAAGCCAAAAAGACGTTTAATTTTTATTGTCTTCCGCCACCCCCTCTGCGTGGACACCCCGCAACGCCCCGCCATACAATCACCCCCAACCCCCTCAAGGGGGCTTCGGAAAAGTCAAAGTCAAAATCAAAATCAAAAGCAAAAACAGGAAAAAACTTGACTTTTAAGTGTGCAAAAAACAATTTTATGTTAAATAAACTTCCTCAAATCAGGAATTATAATGGTAGATTTTTTCGAAGAGCTTGTTTTTTCTGAGAATGATATTATAACATTTCCGGCTGGTATTCCCGGGTTTGAAGACCGCACGCGGTTTGTAGTTGTTTCATTGCCGGAATTTGCTCCGTTTGAGTGGCTTGTGTGCGTAGATGGTACCCGTTTAAGGTTTGCTATGTTAAACCCGCTGCTCTTCGCTCCCGACTACGCACCGAAATTATCTAAAGAGCGGCTCACGGAACTCAGCGTTGACGACCCGCATGACCTTGTTCTTTATTCCATTGTGACAATAAAAGAGAATCCAGCGGAGTCTACAGCAAATCTCGCCGGCCCGGTGTTCATCAATAAAGCAAAAAAAATCGGCAAGCAGATAATAATAGACGATGACCGGTACAGTACCCAGGAACCTCTTGTAAGGAAGGGTAACTGACATGTTAGTTCTAACCCGCAAAATCGGTGAATCTATCCGCATCGGCGATAATATAACAGTTAAAATTGTAGAGCTCGACAGCCGTCAGGTAAAACTTGGAATAGAGGCGCCAAAAAGTATCTCTGTAAACCGCGAAGAGATATATAAACGTATTCAGGCAGAAAATAAAGCAGCAAGCAGCGCCGCCGCGTCAGACCAAAGCCTGCAAAGTATAGCAGGGCTGCTCAAAAGCGGCGCCCAAAAACCGGACGCCTAACTATACAGTATATAAATCGGGTATGCCTATTATGAGTATGTCAAGAGACGAAATTATCGACCTCGCGTCAAGATACTTATCCAAAGATGAAATTGTCAATTTCCCATTTAACGGCGACCTGTTTGCCCTGTTGATAAGAGAGATTCCGCAAGACCGCATATTGGAAGATGCTGAAGGATGGACGTTCGGCGGATACGGTCAATGCCTCAGGTATTCCATTGATGAAGACGCAAAACCAAGAGGCAAATGGCTGTGGATGCACTATGTAAGTTTACAGGGATTCCCGCCATCGTCTGAGGTAATACGACTTCAGCCGCCCCATGTCGCTAAAGGAAGTTTTCAAACACCGGACAGGTCTCAGGAGATACGTATTATAAGAATTAACGTATCGGAAAAGTCCCCCGCCCCATCCCAACCGCCGCCCGAAAATGACAGTGATGATAATATTATTCAGTTTAAGAAGAAGAAGCAAAAATAATTTCAGATGTTTTCCCCCACCCCAAAGGGGTGACATCACTAACCCCGGGTGGAAGCCCGGGGCAAGAAAGACACATCTGCTCACACCGAGTGCATCTTTACAGCATCCACAATACTCCCAACATCCCAGGCGACAACCTTCACCGCGTCATCCTGTATCGTTTTTGGAACCTTGCCCTGTTCTTTGGGTTTAATGGCAATAACAGGCTTGCTGTAAGCCTTCGCTATTTTAATCTCTTTTGTAATCCAATAGCTGTCGCTCTCAGAAGCGCACATTGCTGAAAGTATTAAAACGCAGTCTGCTGAACGGATTTGCTCGTCAAGCGTGCTTATCAGTTTATTCTTTTGAACCGCGTCGTCAAGATTAACAGGAGAGTCACTCTTTGGTACACTGAGATTCTTAAAATCGAATGAATCCGCAGATTCAAGCATTTTCACCAGTTCGCAGTAACTTTCATCATTTTTCCAGGCGTGACTCAAAAACAGACCGTAAGTTTTCAAACCGGACATTTTTATTTACCTTTCATCA